>JAEHJW020000370.1_pt1 | contig 33324 bp, 42 predicted proteins | sample 9271431 | NCBI WGS metagenome assembly JAEHJW02 | reverse complement strand
CGATACCGGAGGTAATTGATCCAATGACGTGGCTTCGAGATCCGAGAGCTAAGAGTGTCAATGGTGATCGCAAACGTCGAGGCGCTATGCATTATGGCGGACGTGAAATTAGAATGACGATGAATGAACTGCGAGATAGTAAAATATATTTCAATTTTGAAGATCTTAAAGATGATACTAAAGATGTAAATTCGGTAGTTGATCGCAATATTGAATTACGCGCGCAAGCTCAAGGGCTAGGCGTGGTTTCCAATAAATCCCTGGCTGGTGAGAATAAAGATTTTAGACTGCTTGAATGGTTCACTATTTATAAAGGCAAAAAATGCGTAGTAACTTTAGCGGCTAATCGAACACGAGTAGTGCGTTTTACAGAAATCACGGACGCGGAGGGAAAACCAGCAAAAACTTGGCCTATTCTTGATCGTCCGATTTATCCGATGGCCCATGATTGGGATTCGGTGTCTATTCCTGATCTCACGGAAGACAAGCAGCGAGCGCGCGCCGTGGTAGCAAATCTTGGACTTAAGGGCATTAAAATGGGTCTTCATCCAATGACACTTTTTGATACGACAAAAATCAAGAATAAGGCTGATCTAAATTTTGAGTTTGGTAAAGCGATTGGAGTAACAGGAAACCCCAATAATGCCGCTGTGCCAATGCAGTCGGCTGGAATTAAGGCTGATGTGCAATGGATTATGGAATTATTGGATACGGCAGCGCAGAGGGCGACAGCCACGCCGGAGATGCAACAAGGCGTGCAAAGCGCAGAAAAAAGAACACTTGGGGAAGTAAATCTTATTTCGTCTAAGGTTGATACGCGCTATTCATTGAGTGCCAAGATATTTGGCTGGAGCGAAAAAAGATTTTGGAAACAATGGTATTCACTTTACAAAAAACATTTTATTAATGGGATTGATGATAAGTCTGTGCGCATTGCCGGAGCTATGGGTTCTCAATGGAGAAAACTTACTCGAGAAAATATTATTCTGTCCAACGATCCTGATGTTCGTATTGAAAGTAAAATAATCTCTGATGATAAGCTTTTGCAAAATTTACAAATGTTTCGGGCTTTTATTAAGGATGTTTTGGCGGTGGCTGGTCAAGAAGCAAATTTGCGTTTCGCTTTAAAACGCCTCGGAAAGTTGTCTGGAATGACTAGGGATGAAATTGATCGAGTGTTACCTCCGACTTATGACGAAATGGAATCGGAAGAAGAAAATGAAAAATTGTCCAATGGGGAAATGATTGAAGTTAATCCGACTGATGACGACATGATTCACATGGAAACTCACAACAAAGCGTCTGATACGCCGGAGAAATATGCTCACGTCAAGGCACATAAGCGCGCGATGTTGCTTAAAAAAGCACGACCGGAACTATTTCCTCAAAAACAGAATGTTGATCCGACAAAAGTTCAAAATTTAATGGATAAGATGCAAGGCGTTGGTGGGAATATGCCACCTGCAAATGCTCAAATTCCACAACCGGCCTAAAAATATGACAAAAAAAATAACAAAAATCAAGTTGCCAAAATCGAAGGTGCCAAAAGGGATGGTTAATCAATCTCTCTCACTCCAAGCAATGCAAGCGACAGAAGGATGGGCAGTGATGTTACAAAATTTATTGCTTAATATCGAATATCTCGAAGAATGTATTTTGGAAAAAAAACAAGATGATATGCCACTGAATGATTTAGAAATAGACCGTCTGCGTGACAAGAGAGGATTTTTGAAAGAATTGGTGGAAATGCCACAGAAATATGCGGAAAAGTTAGCTGATGGAACGGCCAAACCTGAAAATTTCGATCCATATTATAACGATGTGAAGGAATTAATCAGAGAAAGAAAAAAATAGGCACATTCACAATTTAGTTTCGGGCCATATTGGCTCATTTCTCGTGTCTTTACTGCCTTACTTTGGGGCTTTGGCGATTTCCACTTGATTAAGGCAACCCTTACGGGTTGACGCGAGAACTGAGCATATATTTGCTCATCCGGCTTTTTTCAAAAGCCGAGAATAATTAAAGTCTACTTTCATGGTTTATTCGGCATTTTCCATGCAAGTACGTAACGAAAAATCTATGCCAGAGGAAAACGACCAAACAGCAGCGGATGTTGCAGCAGCGCAAGCGGAGGCAGGTGCAAAAGCGACAGAAGATGCTAGTGGAGAGCAAACTCCCGAAGAAAAAAAAGCAGCGGAAGATTCCGCCGCGGCTGAGGCAGACGCCAAAGCCAAACAGGAGGAGGAAGATAACAAAGAGCCTGACGTCAAGAAGCGGAAAACCGCTAAAGATTTCATCATCGAGCGCCAAGCAAGAAAGCTTGCCAAAAAGGAAGTTGTTGCGACCAAAAAAGATGATGAGGAGGAAGAACACGAAGACGAACCTGATGAGGGTGATGTCGACGAAGAAGACGCGAAAGTTATCAAAAAAGTTCTCGGAAAAGAACTGTCAAGGACGCTTGCTCCGATCCTTGAGAGGCAGATTGCTGAGGAGGATGAGGTTGAGGTGCAGGGATTTCTTGCACAGAATCCGGACTTCAAGAAATATGAGGCGAAAGCTCGCAATTACATGAAGCATCCTAGTCGGCGAGAAGTTCCGATCAAAGCAATTTTTTATGAAGTTGCTGGTGACGACCTGCTGAAAATTGGTGCAGAACGCGCTAAAAAAGCCAACGACGATGCCTTACGCGATAGCGCAGGCGGAGGAGGAGGTGGAAGCGATGATGACAATGTGTCAGAAATCGACGCGATTAAAACACCAGAGCAAATGGCTGCCTATAAAGAAAAAGTGCGTGAAAAAATACGCAACAAATAGGTAACTTTTAACTAGTTTTAAAATTAAAAAAATGCCTGATATTACAACAAGAACCCAGGTGACGGCTGAAAACCAGTCTTTCTATGACAAGAACCTGCTTTTTAGAGCGACACCACAACTTGTGCATACTAAATTTGCACAAGTGCGAGACATTCCTCGCAATGCTGGAACTAGCACAATCAAGTTCCGAAGGTTTGGAAACCTGGCAGCTGCCAAAACTCCATTGACAGAAGGTATCACCCCTGCTGGCAAGCAACTCTCGATCACTGATGTGACTGCGACTTCTGCTCAATATGGTGATTATGTAACCATCACAGACGTGTTGGATTATGAAAGTGTGGATCCGATATTGATGGAAACAGGAGAAATCCTTGGAGATCAATATGCGGACACAATCGATCAGTTGACTTGCGACATTTTGAACGCTGGTTCTGTGTTAGCTCGTGCCGCTGCTCGTGTTTCCAGAATCACTATCGCCGCTGGGGATGTTATCACTTCAACTTTGGTTGATACTGGTATTCAAACTCTGAAGAAAAACAACTGTCGAATGATCACCTCAATGGTTGATGCTTCGACCGGTGTTAACACAAACCCGATTGGTGCTTCATACGTTGCGATAAATCATACTGACCTCACACCAAAAATAAAAGCTTTTACCGGCTTTGTGAAGGTTGAAAATTATGCCAACAAAAAAGACGTTATGGAAGGTGAATACGGATATTATAGCAATACTCGTTTTATTGAATCCACTAACGGAAAGATTTTTGCCGGTTTAGGTGCCGCTGGAATTGACGTATATTCTCTGATTATTTTCGGTCAGCACGCTTATGGCACGACTCGTATCTCAGGTGAAGCAGTGAAAAATATCATCAAGTCTTTGGGCTCTGCTGGTACTGCTGATGCTTTGGATCAACGGGCTACATCCGGCTGGAAAGCTACATTTGTTGCAAAAATTTTGAACGATGCTTTTATCTATCGCATTGAGTGCGCATTGGTTTAGGCAAAAGTTTAGTTTTTTTGGAAATCGCTCTTGGCTGGATAATCGCCAATTAAAGCCTCATATAATCAAGTAATTTCACCATTATGACCACAAAAAACACGGCTGCGGATAAAAAAACCGCAGTCAAAAAAGATCCTCTTCTAGAAGAAGAGATAGACCAAAGGGAAGAAAACACGGCTGCGGATAAAAAAACCGAGCAGAATGAAACTCATCCAGCTCAGGAACAAGAAGTTCCAGTATTTAATCCTTCCAAAAAAGATAAGTCCGAAGAAATAACAGCCAAAAAAGTGCTCACTGAGCAGGAACAACACACGGCTGACCTGGCTCGTTTTCGCAAGGAAATTGAGAAGGCGCCAAAAACAATGTTTATGGTTCCTCTCGATCTGGGAGAAAAAGCCGGAGCAGCAAAAGTCGTTTCGCTCAATGGTCTCGCATACACCATCAAAAAAGGTGCGTTAGTTGAGATTCCTATTCCGATAGCTGAAATTCTAGCGGAACAGTATGAAGTCGAAATGACCGCTGGAAAAGAAATGCTCGCTAATCGTAATGATGCAGTTGATGATGCATTGAACTAGGTTAAAAAATAAATATAGCGAAATCGCCAAGTCTCACATTTAATCAATCAAACAAAATACTCATATGGCAAAAAGTATATCAAGAGGAGCTGACGCTCTAAACCAGCAAGTCATTAGGGATTTGCTAACAAAATTGCAATCTGCCAGCATTGATTTTCTTCTCACTACAGGTGGATTGGCAATCAAAGCAGGTGGTGGTGTTCTCGTGAAAGCGGCGACACTTTGCAAGGCATTCGTCAACGGAGTTCTGGTATCAATAGCCGCCAACACTGATATGGCCGCTTTGGCCGGAACTGTCACTAATGCAAAATTCAATGTATTCGTTTTTTCAATGAAATCCGATGGAACATTGGCAACGCAAATGGGAACGGAAGCTACTACGCTCGGAACAGTTGTTTTTCCAACAATCCCAGCCGACAGCGCAGTGCTTGGATTCATTATTGTGAACCCAACCGGAACTGGAAACTTCGTTGGAGGCACGACTGCCCTTGATGACGCAACAGTTGTTCCAAATGTGGTATATGTGAATACTCCATATCCATGGAATCCTAATGTGCTCGCCCTATAAGACAATCCAGAAATCGCCATTGTCTTTTTTAAGTAAATAATTATGACACCAGCAGAATTAAACAAGTTAATAAATTTTTATTGTTTTGGCAGTGTTGACGCATCAGGTGATGATAATTTTCCTCAGGCGGATAAATTGCTTTTAATCAATATTTTCAAAAACGACATTGCCAAAGCGATAGTTGGATGCAATGAGGATTATTTCGGAATGCTGTTTACTCGGCCACTTGTTGCTGGTCGCAGAGAATATGGCATACCGGATGAAGTCTTAAATACACTTAAGTATGTCGAGGCAAAATTAGATGGAGTTAATTGGAGTCATTTAGACGAATTTGACTTAAATTCATATAAAAGACCCACAGATGAGGCAAATATTATTGCTCAATTTAGCGGTCGAAAACCGATGTTTGACATTTTTCGTCGTTCGCTTTGGCTTTATACATCTGATGCGATTATCGATGTTGCTGGCGGATTGAAATTATGGGCCATAATTTATCCTGCGGATATTACCGATTTAACGTCAACTATTGATATGTCAGTTGATCCTACTTCGACTAGTCAAGGTTTTCCTCGGCAGTTCCATGAGCTTCTTGCGAGAAGGGTCGGTATTTCGTATCGAAGCAGTCAAGACAAACCCAAAGTGTTAAACGAAAAAGAATTATTCTATAAAGCAGACCTGCAAGATGCACTAGATGCAATCACAGGAATGAATATGGATCGAAGTATTATCAGAACGTTACCTAGCGATGATGGCCAAAATTATTAACTATTTCACAACTAAACTATGGGAAAAATTAAAATAATCAATATTAAGAATGATGAAATTTTGGCGACAGGGGAGCGTTTTCTCGATGTTGAATTTGAGATTAGAAAAGGGAATAATTTATTAGCAACACACAAACTTGGTTTTCCAGTCGATACTACGGAGGAAGATATAGAGAAGGAGTTGTTGAAATACTTAGGAACTTATGAAAGTGACCAAACTAATATTATCGCCAACAAAGAAGAAAACACTAAAAATGAAGGAATTAACAAAGTGATTGAAAACCTTAAGGGTAAAGAATTAACAAAATAAAAAATTATGTTTAAAAAAATATTCAACCTATCTGAATATCATTTGCGAGAAAATGTTGAGTACATTTTGCGTGATAAGGATGGGAATGTAAAAAAAATATTTCAATATAACTTTTTAGGAAATGCATTATTGAAATTGTTTAGAAAAATAACGCCAAATCCTATTAATGAATCCGGTGAAATTAAGGATGGAGTATTAAATTATCTTTCCGTTTTCGGTCTTCGATTTCCCTTTCTTTTTGGCCTTTGGACAGGAAAAATGTGCAAGTCTAACTTGATGACTAACTCCGGCCTTGCCGGAATGGCTTCAAGGGATAATGGAGCGGGTGCTGAGGCTATCTTTAATTATATAGCTATTGGCATCGGAGTTGTAGCGGCTGCAGTTACTGATACTGCATTAGCAAGCGAAATTACGTCTAATGGAGGACAACGAACAATTGGTGCTGCCACCAGAGTGACTACCTCGGTTACAAATGATACAGCTCAATTGGTGAATACTTTCACATTTACCGGAGCTTTTACAGTCACAGAGTCGGGAATTTTCAATGCGGCGTCCGCTGGGACTCTGAAATGTAGACAAGTGATTGGGGGAGTTTCTGTCGTTAGTGGGGATAGTTTGCAGATAATTTGGCAGACAAAGGCTAGCTAATTCTTAATTTAATTGAATGTTAAGGAAATATATCAAAAACATTTTAATATCAATTGACCAACTTGTGAACACTTTTCTGGGCGGTGATCCTGATGAGACAATTTCATCTCGCTTAGGAAAACATTATCAAGGGAGTTTTATGGAAAAAATGGTTGATGATTTATTTGGAAAAGACCATTGCGAAAATAGTGCGGAAGCGGAAAAAGATGAGGGGAATGATGCCATAATTAGATAATTATAAATTTATGCCGATACTTGATCCCGTTTTAAATTTTGTGGAGGTGCAAGCGAGCACCGGATTTGATAGCATTGCGACTTCAGTTGCCCTTGCGACTAACGATGGCGCTAGATTGCCCGATCCCGCTACGGATGGTGCATATAATTTGATTTGCTACAATTCAACTGATTATGCGTCACCTGCGAAAGATCCTTATGTAGAAATAGTGAGAGTTACTGCGCGTACGGCTGACACATTGAGCACGATTATTCGAGGTCAAGAATTAACTGTTCCAGTTGCACATAATATAGCAGGGAAAGTATATAAGATGATTTTGTCTCCTACAAAAAAATTCAGGGATGATATCGAGAAGGCATTGCAGTATACCGACGGTATGGATCGTCAAGCAATCATTAACGGTAATTTCGATGTTTGGCAGAGAGGTTCGGCAGAAACATACTTAGCAGCGAGTGAATCTCCGTCTTTTTTGGCGGATAGATGGGGTCCGGCGTGCTATCAGAATTCAAATGTCTCCCGACAAGCCGTAGCGGGAACGGGACACCCTGGGAATAGTTCTTATGTGATGAGATGTGCTTTTAAGTCGGGAATAGCAATCCGCGATGATATGGCGCAAGACATTGAAAGTTCCAATTCAATTAAATTCAGAGGTTCTAAGGTAACTTTGTCTTTTCTTATTAGATTCAGTTCTGCAACGATGAACGCAGGCGCATTCTCATATTCCATACAGGTCAATACTGGCGCTGCCGACCCATACAAGGGAACAACCGGATATACCATCATTAAGGCGGGAACAATCAATGACGGTTCTCTGAATACCAATTGGGCTAGATTAACTCTTACAACAGACGCTACCATTGGTTTAACGGTAAATAACATAAGGGTGGAATTTGCATTCAATAATCTAACTAACCAAGCCAATACATATTTCTACGAGTTGTCTCAAGTCCAGTTGTGCGCTGGTGATATTGCATTACCATTTCAACCAAAGAGTTCTAGTGATGAATTGAGAGCTTGTCAGAGGTATTACGAGATTGGAAATTTCAGAATACGAGCAGTAGACAATAATTATCAACTTGTTCAAACTTTCCCTTTCAAAGTAAACAAAAGAATTGCTGCTGCCGTGTCTGTAGTGGGGACGGGAGTTAGTTATGGAGGAAACGCACTTATTGACGCTGCTACAGTGGCAACTAATGCGGTTAATGGATTAGTAGATGTTACTGGTTATTGGATATCAGAAGTTGAATTATAATTTCAGAAAAAAAGATATTACGTTAAAAAAATATGTGGGGAAATAATTTATGGGGATCATCTGAATATGGATCAGAGACGAGAACGGGCAATATTTTCTCGATTGTTTTGAGCGAGACTTTGCATTTTACTGCGACAGTTTTCAAACGAATAACCAGAAAATTATCAGAAACACTTAATTTCACTGACATTATATCAATCAAGAGAAAATATTTAAGAATATTGACAGAAAATGTCCATTTTTATGACTCAATTAAGAAAAATATTAGCAAAGTTTTAAACGAAACTCTAAAATTTATTGATTATATTCAGTTTTTCTTAAATGGATTGAGAACTGGATTATGGGATAAAACAGAAAAAATTAATGATGAAGATGAGTGGAAAAAAAATAGTAAACAATTTTGAAAAAATAAAAATATGCAGTGGTATGAAATTATTTTAATGTCTTTAACGGTCGGGCAATTCTTGTCTATGATTATTGGAGGTTATATTTTTCTACAAAAACCATCTGAGAGAGCGAACGATAGGATTCAGAAAATTGAAGACACATGCCCATTAAGACATTCTATAGTTAATGAAAAATATGATTTTGTTGCTAAGGAATTAACACTTATTAAGGAAAATCATTTGGCTCATATTGAAAAAAGTCTGTCTATGATTAATACGAATATAGCTGTTATTTTGGATCGGCAGAAAATGAGACTGGATAAGGAAACTAGCAAGGATAAATAATTATGGCACAGCAAACAATTCAAATTAAAAATCAAGTCTTGGGCGGCATCTCTGACTCAAAATATTTAGGTATCGCTGATTCTGTGTCAAAAATGGTGGGGTTTTCTTTGCATAATGAGCCCGGTGTGATATTGGTTAATCCGGCACTGAAAAAAATCAGTGCTTCTCTGATTGACGGACTAATTAAAAAATCAATTGTAGCATCAAATGGAGAGACTTATCTTTTCTCAGCGGACAGCGGAAAGGTGTGGAGAATTAAGAGCGACAAGATTACCATGGAGTTATGTTATACGACTTCAGCCAGTGTTGGAGAATCAAAATGTTTGGGTGGAGAGGAATATAACGGGTATATCGTCTGGTTTACGCAGAACAAGGTTCATCGAATATCTCTTACTAACGCACTGGTGACAACTTGGGCGACATTAGACTTGAATTGGAAGGATTTTTTAGTTGGGGATTTACTTTATCATCCATCATCAATTCAAACGGGCGTCTTATATGTCGGTGATAATAGTGTTATTGCTCAGTTGGACGGAGAAACTTGGTCGCAAAAAGCTTTCGAAGCCAGACTTGGAGAGCAAAAACATCGCGTTTCCATTCTTATTAATTATCTCACAAGTATCATTATTGGAACATTCATCAGTTCCAATGTGGTTAATTCAATGGTCGCCTTGTGGAACACGTGGTCAACGGCAATTTCTTTTAAAGATGAATTGCCTGAGGTCGGTGTGAATAGTGTTTTGAAAACAGACAACTTAGTGATTGCCAATATTGGAAAAAAGGGTAATTTTTATGTTTTCAACGGTTCTCAAATGGAGCAGTATAAAAAAATTCCCGGAAATTGGGGTGGTCCATTTGGTCCTGACACGGCGATTGTTCACCCTGATGCCAATGTTAACGCAAATGGCATGCCAATGTTTGCACTTTCCAATGTTTCGGGCAATCCGGCAGATCAGGGAGTTTATTCTCTGGGGTCATATTCGCGAGAATATAATAAAATTTTAAATTTGGAATATGTTATTTCTACCGGGCATATGGCTAATGTCGAAATCGGCTCAATTTTTATGATGGGCACGGATTTTTTTGTTTGCTGGAAGGATAATACTGTTCCCGCCACACCTATTTATGGCGTAGACAAAGTTGATTTGGACAACAAATTTAATGGGGCTTTTTTTGAAACGAGACTTATTCAAATTAACCGCAAGGAAACAAAAGATGTGTTTGTTGATGTTTTTTATCGTACATTACCAGCCAATACCGACATTAAGATTCAAACTAGAGTCAATCATGGAAATTGGTCATCTCCAATATCCCTAGTGAACGATACCGTGCATAAGAGAAAGTATAAAAAAATAGCAATTAAGGCAGCGTGCATTGAAATTAGAGTGGTGACTTCATCCTATGGAAACACTGCGCCAGAAATTGATTTAACAGAAATATCATTTAACTAAAATTATGGAATTGAAAGTTTTTGAAAATTTACCATATATTGATCCAAATCTAAGTTCTCAGACCAATTTGGCTTCTCAGTATAATCAGCCAGGTGGATGTGGTTATTTTTCCACATTGCAAGTTGGCGCCGGATCGACAACTTTCAAAGTGGATAAAGATGGAGGATGGGCAGGAGCGGATAAATTCGCCAATGCACCATTCAGTTTTGATATGCATGGCAATGTTATCGCTAATAGTATTGTCATTAATGGACTATCCGGATCTGTTTTGGCCTCCAGCATTGATTCGAGCGGAAACTTTATTAAATATGTCATCTCAGACGCAATTAATACTCAGACCAAGTTGATTTTGGGCGAATTTCAATTTAGTGGATCAGGGGCACTTGCCATTAAGACAGATGCTAATAATGGTATCTGGCTCTCTCCTACAGGCATTTTAGGGAAAAAGGCTGGTTCAACTACATTTGCATTGGATGTTAACGGAAACGCGACTTTTGGAGGTAATTTGGTGGCCGCGAGTGGAACATTAGGATCACTTACCGGAGGATCAATTACCGGATCACATATTCAAACCGCTACCAGTGGAGCAAGGATTATTTTGAGCGGTACTGCGGTATATTTCTATATTGATAATGTTCAGAAGGGATCTATTATGCCAGACGCTAATAATAGTATGCTTTATAGTTCCGATGGAAATCATTTCTTTTTTCGCAATGACGGGTTCTACTATGGCAGGTTTTCGGCTACAGGATTGGAATTGAGATCTAGTTCCAGTATTTCTTTTATTTCCGGCTCAACAATTACAGATGCAGGAGCAGAATTGCAAATAGATAGACAGTTACGAGTGCAAGGGATGGTTTATCCAAGATATGACAATACTGATTATTATGATCTAGGAAAGAGCGATAAGCGTTGGAAGAGTGGACACGTTAAGGATATGTACGCAAGAAATTATTATTCGGAAGATATTACTTTTTTGGATCACGCTTGTCCAATATGCGGAGATGAATTTCAGACAAACAATCCCATTATCCTTTGGCCATATAAAAAAGATGAGCAAGGAGTCTATACTGTTCCTGCGCATTTTAATTGTGTGAATAAAAAATTTAAGGATTCCGATAGAGATGCTACGATACGAAGCAATCAAGATATTTCCGAACAGAAAAGGCAAATAAGAATAAGGAAAGAAAAAATATTAAAGGAAAGTCTGTCGAATTAAAAAAAAGGTGTTATCACTAACAATTGAGAGCTTTTTGACAATTATCAAATTGAGGGGAAAACTGATCGCGATATTTTTGTTGTTGATCCTTATCGTGAGAAACATTAGCAACAGCATCATTGAAGATAGCTTTATCCTTAAACATTGGCAAGGTGCAATATTTTGCCACATCCGCACTGCAATTCTTCTGTTTTGCTACAACAGTATTAGTTGCTGCAATATCCGCTTTCACTGTCTCCACAGTTTTTTGAGAAGTTTCAATCGTTTTCTTCTGGTCATCAATAACCTTTTGTTGATCAGAAATCTGCGTTTGAAGTTCATTTATTTTCGCATCGTTAGTTACTCGACTTTCGTCAATTTTGTCGGCCAGTGCCAAAATCTGCTCATCAGGTGCGAGAGATAAAATGGCGTTTCTAGTTGGAGTGATTGTGAATGCAAGGGTCGGAACGGCGAGAGTTATGAGGGCAGTTGCGCCAATGGTAGTCAATTTGCTCATAGCGATTTTTAGTTAGTGATTTAAGATAGGGTAGTTTTTTGACAATTTAATTGCATTTTTTAGCTTTTTGGCAATTATCGTATTGTTCAGTTATCCTATTTTTCACCTTATTGTATTCAGAAGCGCTCAATGATTTTTTAGCCGCGTCTAATGTTTTTTCGTATAAATCAGGGTCATTATCATAACTACTTATACACCATCTATTCACATCCGCACTGCAATCCTTCTGTTTTGCCACAACAGTATTAGTTGCTACAATATCCGCTTTCACTGTCTCCACAGTTTTTTGAGAAGTTTCAATCGTTTTCTTCTGGTCATCAATAACCTTTTGTTGATCAGAAATCTGCGTTTGAAGTTCATTTATTTTCGCATCGTTTTCGGTTTTAGTCTGATCAGTCGCTACGCGCTGTTCATCTATTTTGTCGGCGAGAGCTAGGATTTTTTCATCCGAAGTAGTCAGGGATATTAGGGCGTCGCGAGTCGGTGAAATAGTCATGCCCAAGACGGGCAAAGCTATTCCAACCATAATAGATGCGGTGATTATGAGGGGTTTATTCATAGCGATTTTTAGTTAGTGATTAGTGATTAAGGTATATAACAAAATAATTAATAAGTCAAATTTTAAACAACATGGAAACAACCAAAAAAAACATTGATAAGTACGTCAAAGAATATGTGGCACTTCTCAAAAAACACAAGTTAGCCAGTCGGGTAGTTCTCACTTTCCCAAAGAGAAAAAAAATAAATTTAATCATTAAATTAGCGATGTGGATTTTAGACAAACAAGGTGCAGTTCTGGACACTGAGTTTGTTTCCACAAAAAAATAACAATATGGCTTCAGCAAAACAAAGGTATTATGATAATCAGGCTAAAAAAGGGATTATTACAGCAGATCAAGCCAAGACGATGGGAGCATCATTAAATGCTCCAAGTTCTACGTCGAAAGTGAACAACATTGATGAGGCCAAGAGTTTTATCAACAGTAATCAAACTGTCGACGCCAATAGTAAGAAATTAACCAATGAGCCTGAAATTCGTGCTTCCATTAAAGGATATAACGATATTGTCGATTCCATTACCGGAACAAAAATGGCAGATATTAAATCACCCGATGCTCCCAACTATGAGCAGTCATATTCAAATTTGCGCAATGATTATGGAGTTACGGCATTGGAAAGTTCCATGAACGACTTGAAAGCGGAAGCTGACGCAGTTAAGACGCAATTATATATGAACAAGAATGCGGAGGCGTCCAAGGGTGGAATGGTTTCACAAAATGTGGTGGAAGGAAGAGTTGGAGAACATGAAAAAGCGGCTAATGAACGTTTGATGGTTTTGGATGATCAACTTCAAGCTAAAAACAGCCAATTACAAACTTCTTATGGAGTGATTGGAGATATTATGAAATATAAGGGGATGGATTATGAGGCGGCTAAGTCTGATTATGATTCCAAATTTAATCAACATATTCAGATGTTTAATTTGGTCAAGGGAGTTGACGATACTATCAAAAGTGAAAAAGAAAAAGCGGTTGATGTGGCACGCGCAAACTTGCAAATTATGTATGGCACTATCAAACAAAACAGTAACGGATCGCAAGGGTTAACATCAAGCCAAAAAACTATGATTACGAAATTGGAAGTTCAAGCTGGACTGCCGATCGGATTTTATAAAAATATCGAGGGAACACCAATTTCGACAACGGACAGGACTGACGCCAATGGTAATAAGTATGTTGATATTCTCACACTTGATCCCACAACAGGAGCTCCGAAAGTTAAGACTATTTACAAGGGGAATGCAGGGGGAGGTTCTGCTGGTAATAAGGCAGATATCCAATCGGCTAATGAAAACTATATCTATAATGAACTTTCCGGAGCCGCAAAGGGAAATGATGGATTTGTTGATCCTTCTGTTTGGAAAAAATCATTAGAAGACTGGCAAGGAGCAGGTGGATCATCGAGCGATTTTTTTGCTAAATTTGGCGGAAAAACTACTGCCGATAATATGAATAACCAAGTTAGGGTATCAGGATTTATCAATCCAAAAGACTTTTAATAATCGTTTTAATTTTTAATTTTTATGAGATTAATAAATGGCGCAACTTTAGGCACACGAACTCAAATTGACTCATCATCAGGAAGTGATTTAGAGCGAATTATTGAAGAGGATAGAAAAAGGAAACAAGAAGAGGCGCGAATTGCCGCTGAGCAAGTCGCTTCGGTAAATAACAATAATTCAGAAAACATTTTCCAAAAAGCCGGTGGGATTGTTCAGACTGGAATTGAGGATATTAAAAAAATTCTTTCTGATCAAAATCCTTTTCAGCAAAAAAAAGAGCAAACAACTGAACAGTCAGTTTATGACTTGCACAATAGAGACATGTCAAAAGACACTATTTCGCAAGCTCCAGCAAAAGTTTGGGAACCAGGAGGATATGACCGATCAATCAATAAGACAGTAGCCCCGCAAATTCATCTAGAGAATAGTTTGGGAGGTGGAAATGCTGCCGCGAATATCTTTCTCAAATCGTTAGATGCTGTTTTCAATACACCATCTAACGCAGTGACTGATTTTGTTAATCGGGCTAGCGATTTATTGGGAAGTTTGGACCAAAAAAATACTCCAGAAGAAAGATTGGCTAATGCTGGAAAAACAGCAATAGGCGCTGTTAATATTGCTGCTACTCCACTGACTACTCTTTTAAATGTTGCGGATGAAATGAAAATGCCTGAAAATGTCAAGAAATTAAATCCTATTTTCAATGGTTTGGATAAGTTGATAACTGATTCTAGTTATTCTGATGATGATAAGGAAAAATTAAAGTCTTTAGCAGCCTTAACCACCTTAAGTGCTGATCCTCATGATATCGCTAAAATAATCAATACTGCCTTTGGTTGGGCCGGTATGGGTGGGAGTTGGTTGAGCAACAAGGGATTAAACTCTTTGCCGATAAGTGATAATGCAAAAGAAACATTGAGGCCGATGGTGGATGAAGTGGGAGGACTTTTAGGACAGGTGGCTTTAGGGATGAGTTTGCACGCAGGAGGAAAAAAAGATTATGAACTTACGAGAGGGAAAGAGGTCGCTCCTTATTCAGGTGGAGATATCGTTGATAGAGCACTAAAAAATCAGGCCGTTGAAGTTATTAATGAATTTTCGGATAAAAAAATAACGATTTCATCATCTGAATCTGATATTAACTCGGCTTTTAAATCAGCAGCTAATAAGACTCATCCGGATAAGACTGGAGGGGTTGACTTTGATTTTAAACGGATAAATGCTGCTAGGGATTATCTCAATGGAAATTTGACGACTGGTGATATTTTGCAACAATTTCAAAAACAATCAGATGTTCCAACTATTTCAGGCAATCCAGTTAGTGAGAATGGAGTTGTAAAAACAGATATGCCCGAAGCTGGAAATGTTATGCCGGACAAAATTATGGGCGTTGATGTTCCTCGGACTGTAAATATCGATACGACCAAGAGTTTAGAGCAGTTTAAGAGTTTACAAAATCAAGCAGAGAATGAAACGAATCCAATAAAACTCGATGAAATTTCCAAACAATTATCAGAAGTCAAAAATAATCTTGATAATTATTCTGAATCAATAAAGCAAACAATTGTTGATGTTCCGAGCGATACTGATCAGCCACTCCTAAAAATAGATGTGGCGCAACTTAACAATGGCAAATTCTCTGCCTCTTTTGATGCAAATACTCCCTCGACAAGTGTCAATTCATCATTTAATTATGAGAATTTAGTCAAAACCAAAGAGGAAGCCGTTAATCAATCAGCCACAATCATTAAAAATTGGGCCGAGAATGAGATTAAAAGCGCCACGCCTTCCGATGTGCCAGTATTGCAGAAAATCATCGCGGAGGCGCAAAATGCGATGACAGCAAAGTCTCCTGCCACAGTTCAGCCATCTGTTAATGTTCCACAGGAGAACAATCAAACAATGCAACCAGCAAAGGGTCAAACAGTCCAATTGCAGCGCAAGGACGGAAGTATTATTTCTGTGAAATATATCTCAATGGACAAAAATGGAATTATGGCCGAAGAATCCACATCGGGGTTGCCAATGCTTTATAGTGTAGAAAAATTCTCTCTAGTTTCGGGCGGTCCAATACAGAAATCGCAAGGATTCAACAAAAGTTTTGAGGAAAAAACAACATTACAGGGAAAAATTCAGCAAAATGAGCAGGAATTGCAGAAAATCTATACCGAAAATGGTGAGAAAGTTGCCAAGGCGCTGTATGAGGTTTATGTGGAATTGGACATTTCCGAAGCGGGCAAGAAAAATTTTATTTGGGACGAAAATAAAACAGGAGGTGGGCCAACAGTAATTTCGGAAAAATCCAAATTTCCAAGATGGGTCCCGGAAGAGTATCGCTCGAAGGAATTATTTGATAAGGTAATGGGAGGACTTATGGATCCGGCAAATATCAAATTTCCCGATAAAAATAAGACTAGGCAACGTGAATTTTATAACCTACTCTTAGATGAGGTGGATCGGCGCGCAGGAATTGATACATCTAGAATTCGTGAAGAAATAAATAATAATTATCAAAAAATTTATGAAAAAACCACAACCGATACTCAAAACATCTCGAGTCAAAAAACTCAAAATGGCAATGTTGGCAGCGCTCAAAGAAGCGAAACAAATAGAAACCAAATAGCGGGAAAAACGTCTGATGAAAATAATGAAAAATTGCTTGATGAAAAGTGGATTAAGAGTCATTTGGAAATAGTAAATTCTAATCTAAACCCAAATTTGCGAGCGTTGGTTAGTTTCAGAGTGTTTGAACGAATAAAAGATGAAAAGGGGAATCATTTTGCCGGACAGGCGGGAAAACATGGTGTGGATATGGCGCGGAACATTTCTAAGATAGTTTTTAAAGAAACTGTTCCACATGAACTGGAGCATTTCGCCACAACATTTTTAGATGAGAGTGAAAAGAAAACGCTCATAGAATATTATCATAGTCTCAGCCGAGAAGAGCTGATAAAAATATTTAAGAGCGAAGATAATCTCAAAAATTATCAAAATGAATACGCAAGTTTTGATGATCCGGAACTTGCTATGGCAGATGAGACATTAAGATGGGACATCGATAGTGAGAGATATTTCGAGAGCAGGCCTATTAGAAAAATAATCAAAAAAATAAAGGAGTTTATCTTACGTGTTATCGAGATAATCAATGACCAACTTTCAAAAAAAAATAAAAGAAAATTACGCCTTTCTACGCGACTAAAGAGAGAGTCTGCGATAGATATCTATCAAGAAGTATTCAATCCTAATATTAAGATTGGAGAAGGGCGCTTTGGAAATATTGTTAGCCAAGGAAGGATTGCAGAGTTGAAAAATAATGATATTAAGACTCCTAATATTAGTTTTTCTAGTCAACGTTCTGTTTTCAGAAATATTAATCAATCAGAAGAAAAATCGTCAGCACGCTTTATGGAAAATTTTGGATTTAACCCTAAGAACTTAGAAGATCCAAAAAGTGATATCGCAAAAAAAGAAACTGATAAAATTATTAAACGCAGCGATATCGCAAAGACACTGAGTGAAAAATTAGGTGTGCCAATTCGCAGGGGAAAGTTTAGGCGGAAAGGGGCAATAGGGATATTTAAACCTGGTCAGAAAGTTATTCGCATTAAAAAAGGCGGACTAGGGACAGTGTTCCATGAAGTCGGGCACTTTTTGGATGATAAATTTGGTTTGTCTAATTCAATCAATCCGGAAGAGAGGAAGAATCTAATGGAAGAGTATGGATATTCATATGAAGGAATGCCAGAAAAGCAAAGAAAAGAGGCTTTAGCCGAATTTCTACGTTTCAGAATGACTGGGCAAACAGCCAGGGCGACAAAATTAGCACCACATTTTTCAGTTGTATTTGATGAAAGAATGAAAGTTATGCCGGAAATCAAAGAAGTTATTGATATTGCTACTGCCGATTATTCTCGTTGGATGAGCCAACCGGCAACGGCCAAGGTTTTGAGTCATATTTCTTTTGCGGAAGGGGAAAAGGGACCAGTTGGACAAAGAATTTCAAACTCGATACATAATCTTTACGCTCTGGCCAAGGATGATTTGCATCCATTGTCTCAGTTTGCGTCACTGGGCTCTCGTATTTTGGGAAAGATTCCAGCCGAACAAAATCCATACATCTTAGCTCGTAATTTGCGTGGTTGGGTTGGTAAGGCGGAAACATTTTTGACTAAGGGAACTTTTGGCAAAAAATATTGGGAAACTGATGATAAGGGAAAAATATTAGCAAAATTCAAGGGAAAAAGTTATGAGGAAATCATGAAACCGCTTGAACGATCCGGAAAAATGGATGACTTTCGTGTCTATATCGTATCGCAACGTGCGATTGAGTTGCATGCAAGAAAGATAACGACTGGGATAAGCGATATGGATGCTCGCGAAGCATTGAAAGAGATTGGAGAAAAAAATCCTGAGTTTGAAAAAATCGCAACTGAGCGACGAAAATATAAAGATGAACTTTTGCAGTATGCACAAGAAAATGGTCTTTTGAGTGAGAAGGGATTGGCAAAAATACAAGCACTTAATCAATTTCATGTGCCTTTTTATCGCGTAATGGAAGAAACAACGACCAGTTTTATGGGAGGGAAAAAAATCGCTGGAAACTTTGGAAACCCGGTCAAGAAAATTAAAGGTTCAGAGCGAGAAATAATTGATCCGATTGAAAGTGACATCAAAGACACTTACGCTATTATCAATGCAGCCGAAAGAAATAATGTTGGAATTGCGATGGCAAATTTAGCTTCGCGCGACTCCGAATTGGGCAGATTATTCGAAAGAGTAGATCGACCGATGCAGGGCGTGTCGGTTAATGTGCAAGAAGTATTTAAAAAACTATTTGCCAATGAGCCAGAACTAATTGATATGATTCCGGAGGAAATTGAGCAAGAAATCGTGACTATTTTCAGGCCAACAATCGATCGAGGACAAAATATGCTAAATGTGAATGTTGGCGACCAACACCTTGTGTATCAAGTTGATCCCGATTTATTTGCTGCTATTCAAGGACTAAATTCAGAAGATATTGGAATGATTATGCGTGTTTTGTCTATGCCGGCAAGACTGTTGCGTGCAGGGGCGACTCTGACGCCGGATTTTTCTTTGCGGAATCCGTTAAGAGATCAATTTAGTGCCTTCGTGTATTCTAAATACGGATTTATCCCAGGAGTGGATCTTGCTCGTGGTATTTTTGAAGTATTCAAAAAAGGAGATGTGTATGATTTGTGGAAAATGAGCGGCGGGGAACACTCTATGCTCGTGTCGATGGATCGTGAGATATTACAAAAAACTTTTAAGGAAATTATGCGAACGAAAAAAGCGACTGCTTTGCATTATGTCACGCGACCCATTCAACTCTTGAGAGCACTTTCGGAAATTGGAGAGCAGGGGACACGTCTTGGAGAAATGGCTAAGGCTTTGAAAAAAGGAGCCAATCCTATTGAGGCGGGATATTCAAGTAGAGAAATAACACTTGACTTTGCGCGTATCGGAGCAAAAACAAAGGCAATCAATGCTATTATTGCATTTTTTAATGCGAATTTAGAGGGATCAGATCGTATGTTTAGATCTTTCAAAGAAAAACCATTTAGAACATTATTTAAGGTATTAATCGGAATTACACTACCGAGCATTCTTTTGTATTTTGCCAACCGCAAGGATCCGCGTTGGAAAGAAATCCCTCAATGGCAAAAAGACCTATTCTGGATTGTAATTACCGACAAACATATTTATCGTATTCCGAAACCTTTTGAACTGGGAGTTATTTTTGGAAGTTTCCCGGAAAGAATTTTGGAATATATAGATGTTAAAGACGGAGCACTTTTTGATCAGTTAGAGAAATCTATATTAAATGGAGCTACGCCTGGATTTTTTCCTACGGCATCAATTCCGATTATTGAAAATACTACCAATTATAGTCTCTTTCTCGACCGGCCAATAGTTTCGCGAGGACAAGAGGGGCTTCCAGGAGAGGCCCAATATGGAGCATATACTTCGGAAACTGCTAAGTTTTTGGGGAAAATTTTCAATTATTCTCCCTCAAAAATTGACAATGTCATCCAGGGATATTCCGGTGGACTTGGCAAATATACGACTTCTATGATAGATTGGATTTATGGAAAATTTGAAGGAAAAAATAAGCCAGTTGCACCAACTGCAACACTTGAAGATTTACCAGTGATAAAGTCATTCACAATTCGCGATCCGCAAGGTAGTTCATCGGAAAGTGTTAATAAGGTGTATAACGCGTATAGTGCCATTACAGCACAATCGGCATATATAAATAAACTTCTTAAGGACGGAAATAAGCAGGAAGCAGAAGTTACTGCAAAGAAATATCCGGAAGTTGTATATGCAAAATTCCTCAATGCTACAATCAAACAATTCAGCACCATAAATACTGAACGTGCAAATATACGCAACTCCAAGAATATGTCATCCGATGAGAAAAGGTTTAAAACCAAAGAACTAGATAAACTTCAAACTCAAATAGCAAAGAAAGCTCTTGATGTTATGAATAAAAAATAATGACAGAAAAGACTAATAAAATCAAGGAAAGAATTGAGAATGTGTTGTTTATTATGGTTATGATTTATATTGGAGGGGCTATTGTTTTTTCATTATTAGCTACTACATTTAAACTTTTTTTCAGGGATGGGCATGGAATTTCTCCTTACGGAAATCGGGGGAATGATTATATGTATGATGATTATTAATATTATAAATATAGCACGGTATTATTATGAAAAAATCATCCATCTTCTTAATAGCAATAATCATCCTCATTATTAGCGGAGTATCTTTTTATTGGTTTGAATGGAGGCCATCAAAAATAAGGCATGATTGTTCATGGGTGAAAAAGACTATTCCAGAAAAGCAGGCCGATCCAGGGATAACTATGGAGCAAGTTGAACAAAGCAAAAAAGACTTCGAACAGTGCAAGATAAAAAATAAAACAGAAATTGACCAAGAAAAAGAAAAATGCAGAGAAAGTGATTTTTGCAAATCTCTTGAGAAGAATATGGGAAAATATACATCTGAAGTTGACAGAATAAATGGAGTTGATACACAAACCTTTTCTATTTGTGGTCGTCCAAAAGAATACCAAGAGCCAAAACCAATAGAGCCTGCGCGCGATGAATGGAGACAAGCAGACGATGCTGAATATAAATTTTGTTTACACGATAAAGGTTTATAAAAATCTATGCGTTTTAGAGAAATATTTATCACTTGTCCATCTTGCAAAAAGGAATTTGTAGATTCTGAAATTATTAGCATGCAAGCTGCGCATAGAAAATATTTAAAGGAAGCATTGAGCGGATCAAGAAAATGCCCTAATTGTAAAGAATTGGTTGATATTACTAATGATAATAATTTTAGATATACACCAAAATCTCGGCTAAAAAGGTTTAAAAATTGGATTACTGGGCATAGATATTATTGTTAAAATTTATATGTTTTATATTTTTGGCTGGGGAAAACAAAAACGCACGGATTATGGTCCGATTAATAAACAGAAATGCAGTCATTGCAATAATGAAGTTAGTTTTAGATTGACCAGTATTTCTAAGTTTTTTTCTATATTTTTTATTCCTATTTTTTCATATTCAAGAGAGAGGTTTTTAATATGTCCAATATGTAGTTATAATCAAAAATTAGAAGATAAGAAATTTGAAGAATTAAGGGCGCTTGCTGTTGCGAATGAATTAATGGCAAAGATTGGTAGAAATAGAAATGTAATTACGCTTTAATTGTTGCCCTAAAAATATAATTGTGATATAATATAAAAAATAGAATATTTCCAAGAAAATGAAATCGCCATCATGGGCGTTTTTTTTGTTTGTAAAAGTTCTTTACGAAGGGAGGTAGAAGTTATGAGCGTCTGCCAAAACTGCAAACACGACAATTACTATTGCAAGGTAAGTTTCACTAAACCATCTAACCGCTGGGTAACTTGTTCCAGTTATGAGGAGGATAATTATGTTGAAGATAACGAAATGCGCAATTTGCAACCAAAAAATCAGTTGCAATATTTGCGGAACGGAAATCCTGTGTTGGAAATGTTGGCTAAACAACTGCGTGTTTGAGCAATACGAACCTGAACGGGTTATCAAAAAAACACTTTGCAACGAATGTTTGCAAGATAATGACGAATATTATGGACACGCTTAAAAACACGAGAGAAACACAGAAATTTCCGTGTTTCTCTCCCCTACTTTTGTTCTGGTGCGTTACACCGAAACAGAAGCGGGGGAATATCAATAGATTACTAGAGTTTATTGACATTAGAACATAAGAATTAAACTAAACATATTTGTAAATTTATTTGCAAATTAATAATCGTTTTTTTAATTATTTTAATTATTTTTCTTCTCGGAATTAAACAGGTGTTGAGTTTTCGCTTGACGCCGCGTATTCCGCAAAGTCAAATGCAATGGAGATGAAAATTATCAATGTAGTCAACAAATTAAAGTGGGCAAATTCCAATGGAAGCATGAATCCAAAAACAATTAACGTAGTTGTAATTCACCACGACGCGGTTTTTATGCCGCAGAGGTATAACACGCTAACCAGATTACAAAAAGAAGCAGAGTTTCACGTCGCCAATGGTTGGGGGCATATCAGCTATCATTTCTCGATTGATAATATTGGGGATATTTATCAGTGCTTGCCGGAAACTGAAATCGGATATCATTGTGGAAATCTAGCAATCAATAGAAAGTCGATTGCAATTAAATTGGATGGTAATTTCGATGTGCAAGAACCGACAGTAAAGCAAATTCAAGCGTTGAAAGATTTGTTAATTTGGCTCACGACCAAAAGACCGGATTTGCCAAAAGTTGTGCGCGAGAGCGTAAAAGGACACCGAGATATTAAAGCGACGTCGTGTCCGGGGAAAAATTTATATCCGTTAATTTTTAATTTTTAAATAAACTTATGGAAATTCTACAAGGTTACAAAACTTGGATTGGTCTAGTTATGACTATTTTGGGTTTTGTGGGAGTGTTTAAATTTGTCACGCAAGAGCAAGTGGCGCAACTCTTTGATCTGATTTTTCAGATTGCTGGATTAGTTGTTGCAATCTATGGAAATCACAAATCTCACCAGAGGATAGGGGAGTTGAAGCAATAATATATGTAATTTGCATAGATATTTCACATTATTCGATAACGATTCGATGTTTAAAAAATGATATTTCATCTTGCCTTACCTTTGACAAAAAACAAATACTCTGCTAGTTTCTGGAATAAGTAAAAATTAAATATGTCTACTGTCCCGTGAGGGACCTTGCTTTTGAAAAAAAGCATGGTGCTACCAGTCGACTTTTGTAGTATAATTCAAGTGTGGAAATTTTCATAATTTCTACACAATCTCTCTTTACTATGGTAGAGGGGAACAAGAGTCCATCGCTGGGTAGCACCACGGTGGGCTCTTATGTGTTATGCGTATAAGCGAAGCAATCGAAAGATTTAATAATTGGAAATCTCTTAATGCCAAGGCGACAACAATTAGGGGGTATGATCTCAATTTGCGCCAGTTGGCAGTGTTTACTAGAGATGATGAACTTGAAAATATTAAATTCGATGATGTGATGGAGTGGTTTACTTTGCAGAAAAAATTAGGTTGGGATCATAATTCATTTTTGCCCAAAGCGATGGCGCTTAGAAAATTCTTTGAGTTTTATTCGAAGCAGGGTTTTAAGGTAGTTGATCCGTGGCTAATTCCTATTCCTAAAAAAGAATACAGAATTGCGCGAGTTGTTGATGATGAAAATTACAGAAAACTCTTAGAGGCAATTCCGGAAAATAACGACCCGAGGCACATTCGTAATCGAGCAATTATTCATTTACTTTGGGATACCGGTGCGCGCAATGGAGAAATTTGTTCGCTCAATGTTTCCGATATCCAACTGGAAAATAAAAAGGCAATAATCGAAACGGAAAAATCTCAAGGAGCGCGGCCGGTGAGAGAAATTTTTTGGACAGAAAAGACTAACGAAATTTTGAAAAAGTGGATCGAAAAAAGAAAATATTTGGAAAATAAAATGATTATTAAGGACGACGATGCTTTATTTATATCTATTTGCTCTGGAGGAGTACATGATAATTCCGGTAAAAGATTTGCGATAAAAGGAGTCGGAGAGATGTTAAGGCGTTATTGCAATAAGGCTAAAATTTCTTATGTCAATGCTCATGCATTTCGGCATCATATGGGTCATCAAATTGTAAAAAAAGGTGGATCTAATTCTGATGTTTCCAATATTCTTGGGCATTCGTCTTTGCAAAGTTCGTTCGTTTATACGCAAATGCAAAATGTGGAACTTCAAAAAAGGTACTATCAATTTATGGAAAATTAGGATGTGGATAACTTTGATTTGACAAAAATTGAAATATAGTCTATTGTTTTAGTATAAAAAATTTACAAATTAAATGATCAAAGAAGAGCGAGCAAAACTATATAATAATATCGTAGAAAAGCATAAAAGTGGCTTAATTCCAGCAGAAATTGCCAAATTATACGATATAACAAGGTCAAGAGTATATCAGATACTTAAGAGCAAGGGAATAACGCCAAATAAAAAATTTGACAAGTAGATTTTTGCATGCTATAATGGAGCAAGAACATTAAAAACTAAACAAATTTATTTATACACTCTTTAGTTGATTTGGTGAATTTCGTTAGATTAGCCAATGAGTGTATAAATCTTAGATTAGAATGAGCCTAGCGCTCAGATATTCGTTTAAGTTCCCTGTGGTGCGCCGTAGAAGTGGAAGAAGTGTTGTGGGAAGTAGGGAGTCTTAAAACGTAAAATTTGAGCCTAAAAGCAAACCTAGTCTAAGAAGACTAGGTTTTTTTGTTGTTTTGGGAGGATTGATTGATGTTGGGGTTGATGACAATATTTCATCTTCTTTGGCGGCTTACTGCCCACAAAACCATTTGTAGGTGCCGATAAGGGTAGTCACACTGGCGACAGCCAGTCATCAATCTCCCCAAAAGGTCGAAAAATAATCATTAAAAAAAACTAGAAAGGAGTGTGGAATATGACTAGTGCGACGGTGCGAAATTGTTTTGGGCGCTATCTAAAATGGCGCACGAACGAGAATAAAAAAGAATTGCCTGATGTGACGATTCGAGATATGCAAAGAGTTTGGGAGGATGAGCGAGAGATTGTTCACTGCGCGGAAGTTGAGCGCGAGATAAATTATGAATTAGAAAATAATCAATAAAATCACCTTTCTTTTCCAGCCGAACTAATCGGCGTGAAACGAAAGACACAATAGTATGCAAACTTCAAGGCTGCAAAAAGCAGAAAGAAGGAAATCCAAAATTCGGGTCGGACTATTTGGTCCATCCGGATCAGGAAAAACAATGTCAGCGCTTAAACTAGCCCACGGTATGGTGGGAGATTGGAGCAAAATAGCCGTGATTGATACGGAAAGAGGTAGCGCAAGTCTCTATGATTCACTTGGTGCGTTCAACACGATTAAACTTGAACCGCCATTTACTCCGGAAAATTATATCGAAGCAATTCAAGAATGCGAACAAGCCGGAATGGAGATAATAATTGTCGATTCAATTTCTCATGAATGGGAAGGGCGTGGCGGTTGTCTGGAATTAGTCGAAGAACTTGGCAAAGGAATGAAAAACAGTTTTGCGGCGTGGGGGAAGATCACACCAAGACACAATCATTTTATTGATGCCATTATTGGTTCAAAATCCCATGTTATTGCTTGTGGAAGATCAAAACAAGATTATGTTTTAAATCAAATAGAAAAAAATGGACGAGTTTTAAATGTTCCCGAAAAAATTGGATTAAAAGCAGTTACTCGGGAGGGTTTTGATTATGAAATGACTTTGGCATTTGACATTATGATTAGTCACTTTGCTAGTTCTGCGAAAGACAGAACGGGGTTATTTATGGATAAACCCGAATTTGTTATTTCTGAAGACACCGGTAAATTGATCAAGGAATGGTGTGAATCTGGACTAGATTCATTAGAAGAAATCGAAGCAAAAACCAAAGCCGATTTGCGCAAAAAACTGAGTGATATTATGGCAGAAATCGGAGGAACAGAAGATTGGCTAGTGAAGACAGCTGGCAAACCTATGAATAATATGAGCATCAAAATGCTTGAATCGCTTATTATTCAACTAGAAAAAATCCGCGAGAAAAAAGAGGCGGAAAAAGTTTTATCCAGAACTGAAAAAGATACTGCGGAAGAAGTCAAAAAAGATGAGGAAATTCCGATTATTGAAGAAGAACAAATTAAAAAATCTAAAAAGGTCGTGACAGCCCCCAAAACAGATGGAAAATAATCAATCATTGATCGAGCGAGTGCGGTTTTATTTATCTGATGAAACCAAGGTAGCAAAAGCGTTGTTGGCTATTCGCAACGCGGAAAAAATGTTAGAAGAAGCCAAAGAAAGAGTAAAAGAAAAGGCCAATGAATTTATGGATAAAGCGCAAAAAGATGTCATTGCTTATTCCATCACCGATCCGGATACGGGAGAAATCCGCGAATGGGAAGTCAAGAGAATTTACGGAGGAATGACAAAGGAATACAAGGCTTCGGAAGTGCTAAAAATTCTTAGCGAAAGAGCGGTGCCATTTCTCAAAGTAAACAAAACGAAACTGGACACTTATCTGAAAAAAGAAAGTGCCAAAGGAAATCTTTCAATGGAATTGGTGAATGAAATTTCCAAGGAAGAAAATTGTATTTTAAAGACGCGAAAAGGATCAATTCAGTTGAAAGAGGTTAAGGTTCGGTAGAGAAACTTTAATTTTTAAAAAAATATAAACCAAATGAACATCAATAAGGCGACGATCGTGGGGCGAGTGTGTCACACACCAGAACTTAAAAAAACCAAAACCGATAAGGCGGTTTTACAGACTTCTATTGCCACTAATTACTCTTGGAAAGATTTAAATGGAGTAAAACAGGAAAAAGCGCAGTTTCACAATGTGGTTATGTGGGGAAAATTAGCGGAGATATTCGCTCAGTATGTTGTCAAAGGTCAAGAGGTGTATATTGATGGGCGCATTGAGACTCGACAGTACGAGGCCAAGGATGGCTCAAAACGCTACGCTACGGAGATTATTGCTGAGAATATGCAAATGGGAGCAAAACCCGGAGAAGGCGGAGGGAAACCCCTTCCAGAGGATGATGGAAGCGCTCCAAGGGATAGAGAGGAAATTTCTCAAAAATCCGGAGAAATAGCAAATGATGAAGTAGCAAAATCATCTAAACTTGATACGGAAGAAGAAGAAATAAAAATAGAAGATGTGCCTTTTTAAGCACAGAAAGAGGTGTAATAAAAATCACCTCTTTTCTGCTTTCCGAATTAAGTGATTTGGCGGAAAGCGGAAAAGAGTTAAAAAACAAAACTATGGCAAGAAAAAGAATGATCCATCCGAATATTTGGGAAGATCCCGCTTTCAATAAGTTATCGCATTCGGCGAGAATATTATTCATTGGGATGTTTTCCAATGCGGATGATGAAGGATATATGCGAGCGGACAAAGGTAGCCTCAAGCGATTGATTTTTGGTTTTGATGACAATATCGGAGAAATTACAAGCTGGATCGAAGAAATTAAAAAAAATTGCAAAAATATTCACTTTTACAAAGTCGATGGAGAAGAGTATGCCCATTTTACAAGATGGGAAAAATACCAAAACCTAAGAAAAGACCGAATTATAGACACAACTTTCCCAAAGTGTACTACCTGTTTAGCGGAGTGTCCGACATCTGTAGACACTTGTCCGCCAAATGGCGGACAAGTGGCGGACAATGTCAGACAGTTGCCTGCAGAAGAGAAGGGAAGTGAAGGGAAGGGAAGTAGTACGTCGCACACCTATTCGGTGTTTGACATTGGCTGTTTCGAAAAAGCAAGGGAAAAAGACAAAATGAATCGCGCTGATTTTCTGGCAGAGTGTAAAAAGAGCCATGATTTAAAAATATATATTATTTCCGAGTGGGCAGACACAATTCAGCCGGAGTTTATGACTCTAGGTCAATGGAACGAATTTGTTAAAAGAAACTTGAAAGCTGCCAAAAAACTTGAACCCTACACAATGGACCAACTCGAAAAAGCTTTAGCGAAGATATTAAAAGCAGTGGAGAAAGGGCAATTAGGCAAATTTACGTTGGACACATTAAGCAAATATTTGGATTAAATTTATGGCTATAAAAACGCAAAATAAATACACAGGACAGCACGAAAAAGGGATGAAATATAATATCGACAATCCTTTTGATAAAGCGCTTATTTTATCTTTTGAAGCGGATTTTCTTGGAAAAACTTGGTGGCAATATCTGCTTTCTCAAGGTTACGCGAGAATAAGCAGTGACTATCCCGAGGGAGCGGTTAGATCGGATAAATTGGAAGAAATTGATGATGCCAGCGAAAAGAAGAAAGCGTTGGAAAGATTGAAAAAAAGACGGGAGTTTAGGGAAAGGCAGGATAGGGAGATGAATAATTCATTAACAACATAATATGCAAATCAAAAAACCAAAACAAACCGAAAAAGAAATCCAAAAATTTATTTTGGAATATCTGCAAAGTAATCGAATTGGATATTTTTGGCGGAATAATACCGGTGCTATGGTCGCAAATTTCAACGGAGTGAAGAGATTTGTCCGTTTTGGTCATCTAGGTAGCCCAGACATTATTGGTCTCTTAGAAGGCAAATTTATAGGCATAGAATGCAAATGCCAAGGAAAGACCAAATTGGAGCCATCACAAGAAAATTTTAAGGCGGAGATTGATCGCAATGGTGGGTATTATTATTTAGCCAATAACATTGATGAGTTTGTGAATTGGATTCGGGCTTTGAGGGGGATTTTAAGAAATTAAAAATAAATTAAAAATGTAGTAAAACAATGCGTAACATTACTCAAAAACATATCGAGATAGCGAATAAGATTATTTTCAAGCAATTTGCTTTCAATCAAAAACATTGTGATATTTCTGAGGCGAAGAGGCGCAAAGAGGAGTTGGAATTTGTGAGTAAATTGGTGAGGGCGTTGTTTGAGGATTTGGAGAGGTTGAAGAAGCAGAGGGGTTTAATTTAATAGAAAATAAGGTATGGGTCTCAAAAGAAACAAAAAAATAAAAAAAATGTCTGCGCTAAAGAAGAAAAAGACGACTGGGCGCAGAGCTGAAACGATGAAGAAATTATTGGAAAACAATGGAAAATCTTTATCAAAGGCTATGCTTGATGCCAAGTATTCACCAAGTTATGCGAAAAATCCTCAATTATTCAAGAAAACTCGCAAGTGGAAGGAGATTATGGCTGACAAGTTGAGCGAGGAAATGGTTTCTGATGTTCATGCAGAACTTCTTAAAGCCACCAAACTCGAGCAGGGAATCTTTCCGCTGAAAATGGAGGATGAATTGATCCGCGTCCTTGTTTCTGAGGTCGGATGCACCGTCATGAAAATCGTGGAGATTATGGGCAAAAAATATGTTTGGTATCGCGCCCCGGACAATCAGGCAAAGAAGGCTGCGCTGGATATGGCCTACAAGCTCCAAGGTAAATATGCCGCTGAGAAGTTTGAAGAGATTAACCCGTTGGCCAAGCTTTCAAATGCGGAGCTGGCAGAGAAAAGAAAGATATTGCTTAAATTTTTGTTGAAAAAATAAAACAAAGTTGTCAAGGAGACGCTGGAAGGACTCAAGGCGCACATCTTCCAGCATGAGTGGCAGCATACGATTGGAGAGAATATTTATTATTTAAAGCCATGGCAAAAATAAATCCACAACTCAAAGCGGTGCTTGATCTCATTGGAGAAGATGATCCGATGGCGGCACTTAGAACATTGACGGAAGAAGAAGTCCGTCGTTTTGAGGGTGAAAAATATAAATTTTATGAACCAAACGGAAAGTGCGAAGAATTTATCCGCGCAGTTGGATGCGGAGATTATTTTGTGGTTATGTTTTCTGCAGCCAATGGCGTTGGAAAGTCAGCAGCCGGAGCCAATGTCTTGGCAAATATCATTTACGATGACAGTGGAAATTCTTTCTTCGAGGAGAAATTATTTAAGAAGTGGCCTTTTCCTAAACGTGGCCGTATCGTAACCGATACCGGAAACGTTGAGGGATTAGTGGGTACGATTAAGGAGTGGTTGCCGGAGAAAAGATATAAGACACGCAAGGCGATGAAAGCCTATGAGAGTAAATGGAAAAGCGATAGTGGTTGGAATTGGGAGATTATGACTTATAATCAAGACAAGAAAGATTTTGAGGGACCGACTCTTGGGTTTGTTTGGTTTGATGAGCCACCGCCAAAGGATATTTACAAGGCTTGTGTCTCTCGTTTGCGTAAGGGTGGTATTATTTTTATCACTGCGACACCGCTCGAAGGCAGTGGCTGGCTGTATGATCATATTGTCGATGGAAAAAATGACGGACTTGACGAAGAGTTAGGAGATATGGCTAAGCGACAGCGCATCAATATTGAGGCGGATGTTGAATCTGCTTGTAAGCAACACGGAGTGCGTGGACATCTTGAACACGAACATATTCAAGCGATGATTGCGGAATATGACGAAGACGAAAAGCAGGCTCGCGTGCATGGAAAATTTCAACACTTAGCCGGTTTGCGTTTTAAGCGTTGGAGTCGATCGGTGCACGTGATTAAATCTTTTCAAGTTAATCCGCGCGAATATTGCGTGTATCAATACATTGATCCGCATCCGAGAAATCCGGACGCTGTTTTGTGGGTTGCCGTTAACCGCAATGGTCAGAAGTTTGTCGTGGATGAATTGTGGACGAAGTGTCAAAATGGTACTGAGGAATTAGCTGGAGTGATTAAGAAAAAAGATGATATGTACCGGATTATCTGGAGAGCGGGAGATCCGTCTATGTTTATTAAGGATCAGCACCAGGATGAGAGCACAGCGGCCAAATTAACTCGATACGGACTTGATTATGTTGAAGCGACCAAACAACGCACCGCGTCAGACAAGGCGATTGAAGACGCGCTGTCTTATGTGCAACTTCCTAATGGTGAGTTCGTGAAACAACCGGATATTTTCGTCATGGAACATTGCAAGCGCACGATTTGGGAAATGGAACATTATCGTTGGGACGAGTGGAGTGGTAAAACTGGCGATAGAAAAGACCGGAAAGAAACCACTGTCGACAAAGACGATCACATGGTTGAGAACTTGGGCCGAGCTCTCTTTGCGGAGTTGGTTTTTGTTCCGATGCCACCGAGAAATAATAGTTCCGAGAAAATAAATTTTGATCCGTATAATTAACAAACATTTGACAGTTATTTGTAGAAATGGTATAAATTAAGTAGCACTATATACATTTTACATAAAACCCAAAATCACGCTGTTTTTGGGTTTTTTATTTTATTCAAATATGGAAATTGTCACTCACAAAAAAACAAAGCATATCGGTTGCCCGATTTATATCAGACGCATCAATACCACGTTTGAATATCTGACAGTAATTCGCGGAGAAATTTATTCTCAGTTGGTCATATTCAAGCCGACACTCACAGGAAGATTGATGCATGCGGTTGGGGCTTGGAAAACTCCGTACATAAAAAAACATTTGCAAAGCTCAATATTTTATTTGATTGCCATGGCGGAGGCTACAATTGAGACAATCCTTGATGTTGACGAAACCGGAAAGAAAAATAAGAAAATAAAAGTCACTCACATAACTGATAGTGATGTGGAAAAATTAGAGGCAGAGAATAATAAAAAATAACTAAATTATTATGCCAGAAAAAACATTAAAAATTCCAAAACAAAAACCGCAACTTACCATTTATTCCGATGATCTTCCAGAGCTTAAGAATTTCAGTATCGACGGAAATTATATCTTACGAGTTTGTGTGAATGTCAAAAGATTAGGAAAAGGTGATGAATATGAAATAATGGACGGACAGCAAGATAAGCGCATGTATGCTCGTTGTGAGATTACTAGCGTCGAAATGGATGGTGATAAAGAAGTTCTCGACACTCCGGAATCATTCGCAAAGAAAAAGGCAAGCGTGCATGATAATCGAAAAATATAAAACAAAAAATATGCCAATTATTGAAGATGTCAAAGAAAAAATATTACAGCACTTACAGTTAATTCTTAATGAAGGATTTGGAGAATTAGTGATAAAAATACAGGATCATAAGATAGTTCATATTCAGCGAACACACTCGGAGAAAATCTAAAACTTAATATACTTGACTTGAAAAACAAGAGAGTAATTAGCCAAAAGGCTTTTTACTCTCTTTTTTTGTAAGAATATGACAATAAAAAAACCAATCAAAAAAACTCTACCAAAAAATAAACAGACAACGGAGGAAAAAGCCAAGGAATTACAGTCTGAAATGAATAAGGCGGACACTCCAAAGAAGTTACAGGCAGTCAAGGCAAAGATGGCTTCTGCTAATCCTGAGGTAATGAAAGCAATGCGAGACAAACAACGAGTCAACACTTATCTTGGAACATCAGTTTAATAAAAAAACAAAAATCGCCGTAAATAATTATGCCAAAAGTGAAAAAACAACTAAAGAAGGTTCTTGCGGCGCCGTCATCAAACATAACGGAAGGCGGACCGGCAAAAGCTCCTAAGGAAACATTTCTTCCTGAGTTGAAAGTGAAACCGGTCAAGAAATCATATCTTGATGACGACACTTCGCTTGAGGCGGATATTTCAAGACTTTCTCAGCAGGATTTTAAGACGCTAATCGATCAGGTGCAGACTGAGTACGATGCGGCTTTTAAATTTATGCAACCCAAGCATAATGAGTGGGGACTGAGACTTAAACTTTACAATAATCAGAAACGCGACAAAGAAGCTGTTGGTGACAATCTTATGTTCACAGTTCACCAAACTGTGGTTGCTTCGTTGTATTCAGATAGACTCACAAGTGAATTTTTGGGACACGAAGAGGGTGACGATGACACAGCAGAAACTCTGAATGTGTTGGCTCTGTATGATGAGGACGACATGGACAAAGACATTATGGACTATGAATGGATTTGGGATGCTTCTTTTTTTGGACGTGGGATTGTTCTATTTTGGGAATTCGACCGAAAAACCAAGACACCGATACCGGAGGTAATTGATCCAATGACGTGGCTTCGAGATCCGAGAGCTAAGAGTGTCAATGGTGATCGCAAACGTCGAGGCGCTATGCATTATGGCGGACGTGAAATTAGAATGACGATGAATGTGTTGG
>JAEHJW020007203.1_pt1 | contig 33341 bp, 47 predicted proteins | sample 9271431 | NCBI WGS metagenome assembly JAEHJW02 | reverse complement strand
TTTCTATTTCCTTCTTTTCTTCTTCAATAGGTGTTATTTCGTAATCTCCTAAGACATATTGATTTCTCCAATAGGTAGAACCAGTTTTATCTGTAATGTCTGTTATCTTTCCACTATCATCTCCACCTATAAACCAACCTTTAGTAAATGATGCTTTTAATGATACCCGAGCATCACCATAGACCTGAGCATCACCATAGACCTGAGCATCACCATAGACCCAAGCATTACCAGAGACCTGAGCATCACCATAGACCTGAGCATCACAATAGACCCAAGCATTACCATAGACCCGAGCATCACCATAGACCCGAGCATTACCAGAGACCCAAGCATTACCATAGACCTGAGCATTACCATAGACCCGAGCATTACCATAGACCCAAGCATTACCATAGACCTGAGCATCACCATAGACCCAAGCATTACCATAGACCCGAGCATTACCATAGACCCGAGCATTACCATAGACCTGAGCATCACCATAGACCTGAGCATCACCATAGACCCAAGCATTACCTTCCATTGATAAATTATCTTCTTTCTCTATATAACCCCCTAAATCTCCTTTACTTACATTTCCAAAACTTATCTCCGCTTTAATTTGAAACAATGTAATTCCGCACCACACTTTTGTATTTTTTGTTAAACTATATTTTTTATTCATATATTTTATTTATTTTACACTATTAATATAATTCAATGCTACATTTAGACCTTGTATGAAGCACTCGCAATCACATTCTCCATCATTAAACCTACATAGATGATTCTCCTTAAAGTTGTAGTCTTTAATCTTTCGGAATAAATCTTTTTTCACCCTCTCGGTGTTGGAGGAGAGGAGATTAGATATAAAACTAATTAAATCTTTTCCTAAACCACCATCAAAATCATAAAAAACAAAATCAGGATTTTTATCAATTTGTTCTGTTAGTTCTTTCTCCCAATCCACCAAATCATTTTCTACTGACAACATATATCTTCCACAATGATAACAATTTCCATATATGTCTTCCTCGCAATCTTCTCCATTTCTTTCAAGACATTTCAGTTTCTTTTCTTCTGAGAGAGGAGGATTTAACTTACCACACTCACAATCAATCTCTATTCCATTTTCTTTACATTTTTCCATATATTTATTTATTCTCCTTAGTTAATAATCTTTTTAATCTACCAGTGGAACTTTGATGTGTTCTTAAAATACCACTACCTTCTCCACCTAGTATTTCATCAGCTTTATGATGTCCTATTTCTATGTGTTTATCACAAAATACTTCATCATAAATAGGAGTTTCTTCTCTATATATTCTATTATAACAACAAATACTTTTACAAAACTGACATTCATTAGTTTTCTTTTTCATTGTTTTTATTCTCCTTAGGGGAGAGGTTATATAATAAATTATTATTTCTTGCATAACCAATAGCCATTTCTGCTTGTGCTCCACTTAATCCTAACCCCTCCAAAACTTCGTGTGAATCTATATCTGGTTCTTCCCATAAAAGCATTGTAGCTAAACAAATTGCTAATGAATAACTATTATCTGAATTTTTACCTACAAACTCTGCCCATTCTTTTTTTGTTAGTTGTGTAATCATATTATTTTACAATATATCTAAATACTGCTTTCTTTTTAGTCCACAATTTATAACCTTTCTCATATTCTTCGTTTAAGTCATTTTCTAGATTTATTTATAATGATTGTTTTACTTTATATTTCATATTATTCTTTGATTAGGTTTATAATATCATCTAGTGTTGCATCTATATACATTTTATCATCTCTCAACTCCCATCTTTTACAGAAACTAAATTCATTTATCTTCTCCATAATCTCCTCTCTTTGCTCTTTAAGGAGAGTGTCGATTTTTGAGAGCCACCAGTCTGCAACTCCACAACATTCATCAGGAAAGAAGTCTGGGTGATTTATACATCTGGTTTCTAAAAATAGATTAAATTCTTCTTTGAGTTTGTTTTTTGTATTTTCATTCATATAGTTTATTTTAGATAATGTAATTGTGGGGAGAGCAGAGTTACATTCGGTTACCATGAGCCGACACACGCTTCCTGTTCCATTCTAGGATATTCGTAATCAGTTAGCCGTCATTCATCTGTTGCCCCTTTACGAAGAGGACTCTACGCTGGTTCTGTACAGCTTCCCCCAGAACTACACTATCTATCTAATTAATAACAAAATATACCGACCAATAATACTAACCCACACAATACCCACAATGCTCGCCAAGCCCATTTCTCATACTTTGTTTGGCGTTCTTTTTCTCTTCGGTAATAACCTTTATTATTTATTGATGGTATTTCAATTGGTAAGGTAAGTCTACTTTCCCATTCATTATCCAACTTCTGTAATTCTATTTCTCTTCTTCGTTTGATTGCTTTTTGTCGGTGATGGAGGTATTCATCGATCACTGGTTCGTATTTAGCTATGATCTGTTTCTTGGTCATATTAGTTTTGTAGTTCTCTAATAATAGCTAAGCGAGCTTGAGCATTTACTTTAATACCACTATTTAACCAATTTTTCCATCCATCCTTCTCTGTGAAGATCACATCATTCATTAGTTGTTTACACTTTTCATCATCAAGAGCAAGAAGTATTGCATCTTTTCCTGATAATGTTTTCTGATGTAATTTGGTCATATAGTATTGAATAGTTGATACTTTGAATTGACATGATCCGATAGAGGCTATTTGAACAGACTTGTGATTAGGATTTGGGTCCCAAGTTATAAGACCGTCTGATTCTTTGTGACCTGCTCTTTCTATATCAAAGATGTCTTTGATAAGTGATGCTTTAAGTTCATCTACTTTAGCAGTTAGATTATCAAGCACTACTTCTTTTTCTATCTGTTCATATTTAACTGTGGGGAACATTTTGCTGCCTATGTAACCTACACCAAAGAATATTGTGAATATAACTAACCCGATGACAATTAGATATATAATATGTTTTACTTTGGCCATTAACACTTGCCAAGGTGTATTAAATCTTTTGCCCATGTAATAGTATTTAGTCATAAAATTATTCTTCGTTTGGATCTGTTAATTCAGAATCCAATATATCATATTCTCGACCCTGCCCATCATCGTACCTCTCTTCTACATTCTCTATCCCTAACATCTCATCTTTTATTTTACTCATATATTTTTATCTATTATTTAATAATATCTTAATTATATATTATGTGTGTTATTATGCAAGTAGGGGGTGTGGATAACTTTTTTAGATAATAAACTCATCAATATAAAGGTATTTTCCTGCACCACAGTTATTGTCATATATTTTATATATCATAAATAGTCCATCTGTTGTATCAATATATTTAGGTTTAGTAGAATATTTCCATATTTTTGAACACCACTTCCAACGAAATGTATAGTAAAGATTACCATTTTTGTCATACTTTGAATCACGAACTATGAAATTATTCTTTTCCTTCATGTTAATGATCCAACACATATTCCCATAAAACTGTTCCCTTTCTTTGACTTGTTCATAAGATATAGAGGAATTTTGAAATTCAAAAACTTTACCTTTGTATTTTACATCGGCCCTATGTTTTCCTATAGTTACTTCTCTACATTCTTCTGGGAATCTAGCTTTCCAGTCTCTATGCCATTGTGTCTCTGGTTCAAACCAATTATCACAGTCTTTCAAGTTCCTATGGGCCCAATGCCAAATCTTTATCTTTCCACACTTAGAGACTACAATCTCATTACAAAGTGGGCATACAGCTTCCATCTTCGGCATTGCTTCTATTTTTATATTATCTTTTCTGGCGTATTGCATACAATTTAAAAATTATCTAATGAAGATTGTTCAGTCTCTTGCTCATAATCACTCTTATTTTTTAATGAATATATCTTTTCATTAAGTTTACCAGTGCTGTTTACGAATATTTTCTTATCTTGAGCCTCTTTACGTGTCATACTGACAAGCTCTCCACTTCCAACAAGTTCAACCAATACGTCACGGATAGTATTCTTACTTCCAATATCCATAGACAAGAAATCTTTTGTACACATCCAGCTATCAGAAGTCATAACACTCATAATAGCACTCTTAGCTGTTTCTAGCTTTTTACTACTATCTTTGTATTCACCATCATAGTGGAATGATATCTTCCCATCGACATTCTCAATCTTAAGTTCAAATGGTTCTATCTTCTCTGTAGCTTTACTCTTCAAGTGTTTAATTACTAGATACTTTCCTGTCTCACGTTCCTCTTCTTCAAGTGATATATGACCTGAAATAGCAGCATTTATAGCGGAACTACCTCTCGTGCTTTCCGCATCAGTTCCTTTCTGGAACATACTCTTCTTTCTATTGTGGTGCGTAAATATTACTGTTATACCTTCTCTAGTAAGGTTTTTCATAACATTCATAACCTTTTGCATGCCAGTACTATCATTTTCATCTTCTTCATGCATAGCACGTAATGAGTCAAATATTACTACTTTTATAGACTTTTCTTTACATTCTACAAGTAAGTCTTCTATGAATTTATCTTCTAGTTTACTATCTTGAGAAATTCTAAAGTATATAGGAAGTGTCTTATCTTCTACCCCAAGTATTCTAAATCTATCCTGGACAGCTCTAGCACTATCTTCTTCATTTACTATCATTACTGGCAGTTTCTCTACATCAAATTTATTAAGTGCTTTTTCTCCAGATGCTATATTATAGGCAAATAAGAACAATAACCAAGACTTCCAATTATTTGGAGGAGCACTAACCATATTGAGTGTTCCACTTTCAAAGAATGGTTTAATAACAAATTTAGCTTCTGGATATTTTGTTTCTAAAAGATCAGCAAATGATACAGAGGGAAGATATACTTTAGTTTCTTCACTACTACCTTTCTTTTTAAGTTCACTACCAGTAATGCTTTGGAACATCCTTACCATGTCTTTGTGGGCTATTGGTGGCAAGTATGTCTTATTTACTTGGTTTATAGTATCCCAAACTTGGCTGCTCCATTTACTTTGAGGAATACTCTTTATAAGAGTACCAATAAGAGTAGTCATACTATCTTCTTGGGTGCCGGTCTTTACGTTTACGAGTTGTGTTAGTTCTTTTCTTTCTTTTGTTTCTTCTTCAGCTTTAAACATTTCCACAAGCTTTTCTGGAAGTGGTGCGAAGATTTCATCTTCTGGACTTATTATCCATTCATAATCTCCATAGGGAGTCTTTGTTGGAGGTACTATAACCATGCCACCATTTACTCGGACGTCCATGCAACTTGTAGGATTAAATATTCCAGTATCATTCCTAGCATTGCCTGTATAATGGAAGAAGTATTGTTTACCACCTCGCCCTGTTTTCTGTACTGGTGTTATAGGTAGTTTGAAAGAGTCAAAAAGTTTTTTATCAAATTCTTTTTTATAATCATCAACATCAAGAACAAATAAAGATGATATTTTACCAGTTACTATACCCATATTAGGATACTGTTTTACTTCAAACCATTCTATGATTTCGTCCTCTGTGGCCATTTCTTTTTGATACTTTGACCATGAGATTGGATACACTATATTTTTAGAAGTAGAACCGTCTGGCTTTTTCTTTAAAGTGATAGCACCAAGAGGGATTACGGATAATCCTAAGTTTCTATATTTAATAGCTTGTTGAGTAATTATATTCATAAAATATTTTTATTCGTACACAAAAGTCCCCCAACGATTGCTCGAAGATCACAACTTGCGTTGATCCTTCTCGTTGAGGGACTGTTAAGTACGAAATTAATTTTTATAATTGTGATCTTGAGCATACACACATTATAAACCTGTCATTTTTTTTATGCAAGTGTAGGACATTATTACAACACATTGGTAAGCTGGTAAGCAAGAAAAATAGGAACATTAGTTTTTTATTCTGTCAAAAAAATGAGGATGGTTTTTTTGGTTTTTGGGGGTACGCAGAAATAAGGGTTTTTTGGCGGTCTGAAAATATGGGGTACGTATCTTCATTTTTTGGCGTTTTTTTGCTTACCAAAGATTTTTATTGTATAATGATGTTTTTAGATAATATGTTGATAAATAACGATATTTTCTGCTTACCAAATTCCAATACCCTATATGTATATTACTTTGGTAAGCAGACCAAGTATTCACACATAAATACCACTTATAGTGGTGGTATTTATGTGGTTTGACTTGACGTAAAAATGGTTTTTCTGCCCTTTTTCCCCGTATTTTGGACTTTGGTAAGCAGAAAAGTGCTTATTCTATATAGAGGTAAAACTTGGAAGAGTGTGTGTTATAATAATAAAAGCCCCAATTATGGGGCTTTTATTTATAATCTATTTATCGGTACCTGAATCGAGTAGTATCTAACTCCAGGGAGTTTGATGCCAGCTTTCATCGCTTTGTTGATCTTAACTTGGTCTGGAATCAAATATTCTGTTGGAACTTTTGTGATGTCTTCTACTTCACATTTTTCATCAGTGCGGAACTTGAGTGAACCGAACTCTGTAGAAACTTTACTATCGGTTGCAAGAGCTTCTATTTTGTTCATGGCTGACTTTTGTCCGATTTTACCCGACTCTAATTTAGAGATGATAGCCGCCTCTTTCTTTAATTGTTCTTGTTGATATCTTCCCATCTCATGGCGAATACTTGCAATGTTTTCTGTGAGAATTGTCTCAGCAGGTTTGTATCGTGATTCGATTTCTTTTAGAGATGCCTTGATAGGGTCTGTAATAGATTTCTTATCTGCTGTAATTTCTTTTAGCTTGCTGTTAAGCTTTGAGAGAAGTTCTGTAGCATTTGTGAGATGCTCGGCAGTCTTGATCACAATCTTTTGTGTAAACTCTTTTGGTAACTTTATTATATCTGTCGTCATATTATATATTTACTGCTACTGTTAATGCTAATAATAGACCGAAAACAATTGAAACTCCCCATAATTTTATATTCATATATTTTTATCTAATAATTAATAATATTATTAGTATAACAACTGATGGTCTATTATGCAAGTTGTATACCTGTGGATAACTATGTGTGTTGCATTATGCAAGTGAAAGTGCTATAATATAAGCATATGAATGAGAATAGGGTAAAAGCCGCTAAGGCCAGATGGGCAAGAGTTGATCCAGAAGTGCGTAGTGAACATGCAAGACACGCTGTCGTGTCTTATTGGTCGAGCAAATCACCCGAAGAGAAACGTGAACGTGCTATGAAAATGGTTTTAGGGAGAAAATTAAAAGCTAATAAAAAAATACAAAATGAATCCAAAATATAAGTTAGTTGATTTGAGTGATGAAGAGAAGAGTAAGTTTATGGAGAAGTTTCATAAGTTTTTGAGTGATGAAAATGTTTACTTTGAACCAGTTCCACAATTTACTAGAGATAGTATTGGATCACCATGGGAAATAGTTACACAAATTTTATTACAAAAGAAAATAACTATAGAGGAGGAAGAAGGAGTTCCATCCCCATTTACAAGCGATGAACCTAATAAAGAGAATTAAAAATCTTTGGAAAATAAGTGAATTAGATTTTCCAGAACAAAAGAAGATAATTGAAAATCAAATTACTTCTACTCAAGAATACGTTCACAAGCAACCTATTATTATTAAACGAACTACACCTGTAGATAAATTTTTAAATCAAGATGCAAAATAATTGGAAACCATTTGGACGAAACATAATGTTTCAACCACAAGCTAAAGATAAAATAATTGGAGATACTTCAAAATATTTCTTATACGGAAAGGTTTTAGCTGTTGGTGATGAGGTAACAAAAGTTAAGATTGGAGATACTATAGCTTATACACAATGGGCTTTAAACAAAATTGTAATGGCAAGTAAAGATGAATATTTCTTTGTTAAAGAAGATGATGATTTTATTCTAGCTGTTTATGAAGCATAACTTTTTCAAACATTCAAAATGTATCGGATCATGGCTTCATCGATTTAATATTGTTGAAGAATTTGATAACGGAGTTTTAGAAGTTTGTGAAATATGTAAATTAAAAAAGTTTTTTAAATTAATCGATGGACAAGTAGATAATCAAGCTTATATGGATTGGCATTTAAGATCTGCTCTACCTCCACAACATCCTTACTATCAACATGAATACGAATAATAATTAATATATGCTTAAAAAACCAAATCAAACTTCATTTAAAAAAGGTCATATTCCTTGGCATAAAGGCACCAAAAATCTAGTAAAACCAAACAAAGGATCCTTTAAAAAAGGAATTTCTGTAAGCCCAAATACTCAGTTTAAAAAAGGAAGCAAAATAAACTTTGGTAGAAAACATTCTAAGGAAACAAAATTAAAAATAGCTTTAAATAGAAGAGGTAAAACTGTAGGATCTAATAATCCAAATTGGAAAGGAGGAAAAACTAAAGAAAGAACTAGAATAATGAGTTCTTTTGAATATAAATTATGGAGAAGAAGTGTTTTTGAACGAGATAATTATACATGTATATGGTGTGGAATAAAAGGTAGTCAAAAAGGTGGATATTTAGAAGCTGATCATATAAAAAGATTTGCAGATTATCCCGAATTACGTTTTGCTATAGATAATGGTCGCACTCTATGTCGAGAGTGTCATAAAAAAACAGATACATATGGTAGAAGAAAATAATATAATAAAAAATTCTATAAAAAGCATGATGATGGGTGTTTCTTTAGCAGTAGATATAATAAAAAATACCTATGGAGGTAATGGTAAGAATGTTGTAGTAGAAAGTAAATTAAGACCAGGACATATGATTGTAAATGATGCTTGGAGCATTGTTAAAGCAATACAAACTAAAGACCACGCAGAAAAGATAGGATTAAATTTTGTCAAAGAACTTTGCGAAAAAGCTGATAAAGTTTCTGGTGATGGTAGAAAAACTACTCTGTTAATTCTCGATAAGCTTCTTGAAGAAGGTTACAAATACGAAGGAGATAAACTACAATTAAAGAAAGACCTTGATTCTCTTATACCATTCGTTGAAATGGAAATAGATAAAGTTACAAAACCTATTACAGTAGATGAAGTGGAATCTGTCGCAACTACATCTAGTGAATCGAAAGAGATTGGAAAACTTTTGCAAGAGATATACAAAGAGATAGGACCAAACGGAATACTAAACATAGAAGGTTCTAAGACTTATGAGACATCATACAAGATGACTAATGGTGTTCGCTTTGAAATGACTGGAATGCTATCACCTGAGTTTGCTCATGGAGATAAACTTAAAGCTATTTATGAAAAGCCTTTGATACTTGTTACGAAAAAGAAGATAGTAAACGAAGATGAGATAAATCCATTGTTATGGGAAATGAAACAAGAAGGCCACAAAGACCTTATAATCTTTACTAATGACATGGATAGTAATGTTGCAGCAATGCTTGTAGGTCTACACAAGAGTAAAGAATATAATATCTGTATCATTAAAGCTCCTACACTATGGCAGAACTATGTATTTGAAGACTTTGCAAAATGTGTTGGTGCCACTATTATAGAAGATGCAACTGGACTTACTCTAAAGAATATGAAGATGTCCCATTTAGGTACTTGCGATAGGATTGAGATAGATAGTGAAGATACTGTTATAACAGGTATCAAAGACATTTCAGAACATTGTAAAATGCTTGCAGATAAAGGAGATGATGATAGCAAATTGAGGCTATCGTGGCTTGCTTCTAAAAGTGCTGTATTAAAGCTTGGTGCAAATAGTGAGACAGATCTATCATATAAACTTCTAAAAGCTAATGATGCTAATCGTAGTGCTTATTTGGCTCTTCATTATGGAGTTGTAAAAGGTGGCGGACAATGTTTGAAAGAGATAGGCGATTATATGACAAAAACTATTCTTCCAGGATACAAAGAGTCTGCAGAGATACTTTCTAAGGCCCTACAAGCCCCATACAACCAAAATATAGCCAATGGGTGTGAAATGATACCAGAAAGCGTTGTAGACGCTTCTATGGTCATTAAAAGAGCTGTACGCAACGCAGTCGGCATTGCTAGTACAATTTTAACAAGCGATTCGATTGTTTTTATACCAGACTTAACTCCAGAAGAAATGGCGTATAATGTGGCTATGAATAAATCGAACCCTTTTAATCAATAATATGTTTAGAAAATGCAAAGGATGTAAAAGGAGAAAACTGTGGTTTATGGTTAAGAAGAGAAAGTTCTTTTCAAAGCCACTAAAAATGGAATTGGAAAGTAGTGTGAAGTTATGTCGAACATGTTTATCAGCAATAATTAAAGCAACCAATGAGAACGTACAAAGAGGATCATAAGTTAATGGATTTGTTAGGATTAAAAGAAATTAGTCGTATTATTTGCGATACTAATATGGGAACATTGAAGCTTCGTTTAAGAAAAGGCGAGACAGAATATCGCTTTGTTTTAGACGCAGTAGAACTTCCTAAGGCTCTTAATAAAGAGACTATGGAACTATTGTTTCCATTAACAGTAGAAGTACCAATACCAACTCAGACACCGCCAATAAATAATGATTTACTAAAAGTTATAAAGACTAAGAAAAATGCTAGAAAATCTAAGTAAAAAAGACCAAGAGTTTGTTAAAGAAATTGTCTTAACTGGCAATGGTACTGAAGCTGTTAAAAAGATATATGGAGCTAAGAGTGATAATGCAGCAGCAGCTAACGCTAGTAAAAAACTTACTAAACCTAAATTTGCAGAAGCCATTGCAGAACTTAAGCAATCCCTTGCAGAAAGACTTCCTGATGAAATTTTAGAAGAGAATCATAAAGCACTATTCAAACAAAAAAGAGTGGATTATTTTATATTTCCTAAGGCCATGGAAGATGGAGAAATAAGGCAACACGTGGAAGCAAACGGATTAGAAGTTATAACTGTTAGAACTAGCGATAAAGGAAAAATGGCCTTCTATTCTATCCCTGACGCTATGGCTATCTCTAAAGGTCTTGATATGGGCTACAAATTAAAAGGAGCATATGCTCCAGAGAAGTCTGTTAATCTTAATCTTAATGGTGATATAGTTCCTACAGAGGAACTAGAAGAACTAGCAGATCAATTAAATGAACTTGCCAGAAACAAAGAAATACACAGCTAAAGAGATTGCAGATGCAATGGAATTATTGCCATCTCTTTGGATTCAAAAGCATAAGATTAAAACATCTCAAGGACTTCCTATTGAGTTTATTGATCATCGCTTTATGTGGGATCCGATAAATGATTTGAGCCCTCTTCAAGCATGGTTAAAACCTCCTCAGATAGGAGCTTCTGAGTCACAGCTTATAAAGACTATCTGGTGTGCTAAGAAAAAGCATTGGGATATTATTTATACACTTCCAACAGACGGAGACCGAAACGACATGGCCGGAGGTAAGACGAATCGTATCATTGCCCAGAATCCTATTCTTGGCCAATGGGTTAAAGATCATGACACTGTTGAACAGAAATCTGTAGGAGAGAATATAATCCATTATCGTGGAACGTTTACATCAAAAAAAGCTATGATGGTATCATCAGATTTAAATGTTCATGATGAAGTAGATGCTTCTAATCCTGAAGTTATTACTGAATATGAAAATAGACTAGAAGCTAAAGCTGGTGGTAGACGTTGGTATTTTTCTCATCCATCTTTAGCAAACTTTGGAGTAGATGTGTATTGGCAACAATCGGATAAGAAAGAATGGGTTATAACCTGCAAGAGTTGTAACAGGGAAATAATATTGGCCAGCGAACAGTATTCATGGAAGGATAGCATAGACTTTGAAAAGGAGATTTATGTATGTAGATTATGTAAAGCTCCTTTATTAGATGATGACAGACGTAACGGAAAGTGGAAAAGAACATCTAAAGGAATATTCTCTGGTTATCATATATCACAGCTAATGTGCCCTTGGATAACCGCTGCAAAGATTATAGAGAAGTTTAATGATCCTTTGAAGGACGAGCAGTTCTTTTATAACTATGTTCTAGGACTTCCGTATGTTGGTAGTGAAAATAAAATAAGTCCTGAAACAGTTCTAAAAAATATTGTACCTGAAGTTAATCAGCAAGAGGATAGAATTATCATTGGTATAGATAGTGGATTACCTTGGCATTTAACTTGTATGAATAATCAAGGAGTATTTTATTATGAAAAATTAAAAACTATAGGAGCATTAGGAGTTCCCGTAGATTATGATCCTAAAGATAGGATTAGAGAATTATTAAAGCGTTGGCCCAAATCTATTGTAATAGCTGATCAAGGAGGAGATTTAAGTCCATTGAGAATATTACAGCAAGAATTTCCTGGACGTGTATTTCTTGTTTACTATAGAAAAGATAGAAAATCTAATGAAGTAATTAAATGGGGAGAAGGAGATGAGTATGGAATTGTTGTAGTAGATCGTAATAGAATGTTTCAGCTTATGGTAGAACAGTTGCGAGATATTGGTAGAATACGTATAAATGGCAAGAGAGAAGAATGGCTAGAGTGGGCACAACAATTTGATAATGTATATCGTGAAGTTAAAACAGTTAATAATAATCCAGGCAAAGACTTATCGACAAACTATGGAGTGGAACTGATATGGAAACGAAATGGACCAGATCATTACTGCCATACTTTGCTTTATGCCCTTGTAGGTATGAGTAAATATGCTCAACCTTCGGCACAAATTATTCATAAAAATGGTCGTGGAGTTCTTGCCGATGTTCCAAGAGCAGGAAACTTTACTATTACAACAGTTAATCAAAACCCTATGGGAGAATATAGGGAAATAGAAAATTTTTAATATGTTAGAAATACAAATAGAACCAACAGTGCCAGTATATCTATCTGCTAAGCAAGTCCAGCAATGGATGATGATGGAGTTTTTGAACTCTACAGGAGCTTTAGATGTAAAATGTGGTAGAATTACTATAGATTTTGATGATAAAGGACAGATAGGTAATCTTAAAATAGAACAAAACTATAAACCAAAATAGTTATCCACAGTTTTTAGTTGCATAAAATCAACGGCTATGGTATACTATTACATGTAGAAATTATTCACTTAACCTTAAACAGGAAGTGTCCCAGAATGGGCCACTTCTTTTTGTATTATGAGCGATATAGATCCATTTGCGTTAAATATTCTCGGGGTTCAAGACTTGGTAGAGACACCAACTAATAAAATAGCAGATCAATTAGGAGAAAATGAAGGAATCACCAGTGATTTAACTGATGAATTGGAATTAGACATGTCCGATGAAGAGCTTCTAGCTCTTAAAAAAGGTTACGAGAACAAATCAGCTCCATATACAGGAAAGATAGAAGCACGTCAGAAAGCTAATAAAACTTATTTGTTTGGAACACAGCAAATGTCTCTAGGAGGTAAAACAGTACCTTCAAATTTACTGTTTCAAGCTACTGCAACATTCGTACCACAAGCACTTGCAAAGAACCCAGAACCAGTAGTTTGGTCTGATAATACAGAAGAAGGAAAGAAGGCATCAAATGACATTAAAACAATGCTTCAATTCCATGCAGATGTTCTATGCCTACGTAAGAAACTTGGAGTAATGGTATGGCATTGGTCTGTATATTTCCTTGGTGTATTAAAATATGGTTGGAATACTGAACTTAATGACATCTCAATGGAAGTTCGAAAACCTTCTAACTTTGTACTAGATCCTGATGGATTTATTGATGAATACGGGGATTATCAAGGAGCATTTCTTGGTGAACGTATTCAATGTACAGCAGAAGAACTTATAAAACTTTATCCAAAGAGTAAAGAATATATAATGAAAGATGTTTCTAATAAACTAGGAACACAATGCACTTACACAGAATGGTGGAATGATAAATACTGTTTTAGTACTTATAAGGATGAAGTATTGGATAAGCATAAAAATGAATTCTTTAATTATGAAGATGGTAAGAAAAACCACTTTGCTAATCCAAAGATGCCTTATACCTTCTTATCTGTATTTTCTCTACAGGAACAACCTCATGACTTCACAAACCTTATAGAACAGAACCTTGCAAACCAAGATGCTATCAATGACCGTGATTATCAAATAGCAAAGAACCTAGCACATGGTAACAATGCTATCGTAGCTGATGATAGATATTACAACGTAGAAACTGGTAAGCAAGCTATGGAAGCTTTAGAGAAGGGAGATATAGTTCTTGGTAATCCTGAAGGACTTAAGAGAATACCTGCAAATCCTATTCCAAATGGTATCTTCGATGCTCAACAAGAAGCTAAGAATACTCTACTAGGAGTTTATGGAACTTTTGGAACAACACCACAGAAACCTAATAAAAATACAACAGCACGTGGAATGATAATGAATCAATCCATGGACAATACACGTATTGGAGGTGGAGTAGGTGATGCACTAGAACAAGTTGCAGACAATGCTTTCAACTGGTTACTACAGCTTTACTATGTCTTCTATGATGATAAACACTATGCCTCAATAATGGGTGCAGGACGTGCTGTAGAATATGTAGGAATTACAATGGCAAATCAAGAGAGACATTTCGTTGTATCTGTAAGTCCTAACTCAATGAAACCTAAGGATGAAGTTAGTGAACAGAATTTGGCTGTAGAGAGATGGAATAATAAAGCCATAGATCCTATCGGACTCATGAAAGCACTCAATGAACCAGATCCAATGGAAGCAGCAAAAGCTCTAGTGATATGGACAATAAATCCACAATTATACCAACAAATGTATTTCCCAGAGACAGCACCAATGCAACCTCAAGACAGTACAAACCCAGCAGAACCTACAGGACCATCAGCATTAACAGAAGGAGCACCACCTGATTTAGGTCTATCAAGTGAACCAGCCAGTGCAGCATTATCAAATGTACCTCTCCAATAATATGAAAACATGTAAAGGAAAAGCATTAATAAAAATGAAGAAGTCGAGTTTTATTAAAGAACATAAACATCTTCCAAAAGTCTTAGAACACGGTTCAAAAGCTTCAAGAGAAAAAGAAGCAGAGGAACAAGAAGAGGAATTGGAAAAAGTGTTAAAAAAATAATATGCCACTTTGGTTAGAAAAGAAATTAGAAAAGCAATATGGTAAGAAAAATCCTATCGTATATGCCACAATGAATAAACTTGGATACATGAAAGGCAACAAAGAAACTTCAAAGGGTCGAGCATTAGGAAGAAAAAAATCAAACCCAGAACATGACTTCAACAGTAGATAAATGGAAAACAAATCCATTTGCAAAGAAATATAAAGAGAAATTAGCAAAAGGTCGAGCTTTAGAGAAGAAAAAGAAATAGATTTATGAATTTTAATGAATATATGAAAGGCATAGATTTGAATAGAGAAGGTAGTTCTAAAAATGCTAAAAGTGTTAATAGGCATTTAAAAAAAGAACATCAAGAATTTAAATCAAAACATAAAGCCCTTAAAAAAGCAAAAAGTGATGATGTTTTTGAAAGAAATAAAAGAAAAGCTACATCTACACCAATGCACAAGTGGATGAGTCAGTTTGATTAATAGATATTAATAAAAAATATGAAACTATCAAAAGAATCACACGCATTAAGTCATAGTCTCAATAGCTATTTGAAAGAACATGCAAATGAACCTATGGGACATGAGAAGAAAGAGATGAAAAGTAAAGCTAAAGCATTGTCTAAAATGCAAAAACAAAGTATAAAAATGTCTCATAAGAGAAAAGGTGGAACTTATGGAACATTTGCAAATATTGATTAAGTTAATCTGTCCGTTTGCTCGGAGTCGTGGACAATAAATAAGACTCCTGTGTAAGCATTAACCAATAATAAGGTTCCCTGGTGTACCTGAAATCGCCTTGCAATATTATGGAAAATGAACAAAGTGCAGTTAGTAAGTTCTTAGGAGAAACAAATGAAAATATGTTTGAACAACCTAAGGATAATATGTTTGGTGAAGAGACAATCGAAACCAAACAAGATGAAAAGGTAGAGGACGAAAAACCATTACCATTTCACAAAGATCCTAAAGTTCTAAAGTTTATTGAAAAAGAAGTAGCTAAACGAACAGAACGTCAGGAACCAAAAGAAACTTTGAAAGCAGAAGAGGAAGATGAATTTAAAGACGTAATCGAATCCTTTACAGCGATTATCGGCAATGATACACCTGAAAAAGTTAGAGCAATAAATGACCTGCACAAAGCATTGATTGGCTCTAGTAAACAGGCTGCATCTCTTGCTGAACAAAAGATTCTTGAAATAAAGAATCGTGAAGAAGAAGCTGATAGACAAGCTGAAGAGGAATTAGAAAATGCTTTTGATGAAATTGAAGAGACCTATGATGTAGATCTCTCAAAGAATCACAAGTTACGTTCAGAGTTCGTTTCCTTCGTAGAGAAGATAGCTCCGAAGAATCGTGATGGTGAAATTGTAGATTATCCTGATATGAATTCCGCATGGGAGACATTCAGTGAAATAAAAAAATCTACAGTTCAACCATCAAGAGCTAAAGAACTAGCTTCACGTGGACTACAGAGATCCGCAGAGACTACAGTTAAACAAGATAAAAATATTAACTGGAATGCTGTAGATGAATACATGGACACGTTAAAATAGATTATTAGATTATTATTAGTTAACAATCAGTATTGAAAAAATAAAATATTGATTTATTACATTGAACCCACTAAGTCCCGGTCTAAATATTCAGACCACAACCAACCAGTACCTAGCACCAGCTTTAAAATAAAAATTGTGTTTAGTAATTAACAAAGTTCTTTTAAAATGTTATAATATAGGTATGAAACGTATACCATGGAATAAAGGTAAAACAGGAATATATTCTTTAGAATATCGTAAAAAAATAAGCGATGCTCGAAAAAAACAAGTATTTTCAGATGAAGCTAAATATAAAATGGGTGCTTCAAAAAGAGGTAAAAAAGAAACCTTAGAAAATAGAGAAAAAAATCGTCAAGGACAATACAGACGGTTTAAAAGAGAAAATCCTGATTACAATTATGAAGATAATGGGCGAAGAATAAGACGTAAAGTTAGACTTCTTCAAAATGGTGGATTCCATTCAAAAGGAGAATGGGAAACATTAAAAGCTCAGTACAACTGGACATGTCCATGTTGTAAAAAATCTGAACCAGAAATAAGTTTAACTAAAGACCATATTATCCCTGCATTAAAAGGTGGTTCTAATAACATAGAAAATATACAACCTCTATGTAAACCTTGTAATTCAAGTAAACATTCTAAAATAATAAAATACTAAACATATACCTACCGGAGCTGTTTAAATCACATCTAATATACGGCGAACATCCCAACTGAAATAAGTGGACAACGCCTAGCAACCGAAAGGGGCTACAACGACTAAACGAAGTGACACCGAAAGGTGATGTAATAGTCTGACCACTACAGGAATGTAGTGAGAGAGGGTCAAGTGTAAAAACACTTTAAAGAAGCACCTTCTCCGCTCGAAAGAGTAGTAACAAAAATGGGGTAGACCAAGTTTTAAAAGATAACTTCTTTTTTGGTGAAATTCTAGGTAATACAAAGAAATGGGATGGCTCACAAATGCTATTTCCCATAAAGTACCAAAAAGGTGTTGCATCAGTAGCTTTCAACGGCTTTGATCAACTTCCTACAAGTCAACAACCAGTATCAGTAAACATGACTTTCTACCCTACATTCGTAGCTACAAACGTAGCACTTGCAGGTTCAGATCTTTCTGTAAACGATACACCAAAGCAAACAGTCAAACTTGCTAAAGTTATGATGGAATCACGTGCACAGGATGGTGCAGATGACATCGGTAACTTCTTACAAGGAGATGGTTCATCTTTCGGAGGTAAAGCACCTATGGGTCTCGCAGGTATTGTAGATGATGGTACAACACTATCAACATACGGAGGTCTAGCACGTGCAACATACGCAGGATTGAATGCTACAGTAACAGCTTCATCAGGAACAATTTCTCTATTGAAGATTCGTCAACTAGCAAACAGTGTAACAGATGGTAAAGTTCGCCCATCAATGGCTCTTACTACATATACAGTATGGTCATACATCGAACAACTTCTACAAACATTCCAAAGAAACACTTACAGTGATTTCTCAAATATGGACGCAGGAGCAGGTTATAAGAGTAACGGTCTAATCTGGGATGGTTTAACAATCTTCCGTGATAAGAAAGTTGCAACAGGTCTATTCTATCTTTTGAACATGGACTACTTAAAGTTCTATGGTTTGAAGTGGTGGAAAGGAACTCCAGTTTCATTGAAGTCAGAAGTTATCAAGGGTAACATCTATGAATATAACCCAGCAAATGCTACAAAGGCATTTACATGGACAAACTGGATAGAAGCTTACAACCAAGGAGCAGTAAATGGCTTTATGATTATGGGAGGTCAATTGATCTGTACAAACCCACAACGTAATGCGGTCCTAACGGGCGTAACCGGTATTTAACCCTGTTAATGTTCCTTTACATTTAGAATAAATTAGTATATAATTGGTGTATGAGAAATATACCAAAAAATATTACTAAGGATTTATTAGAAAATTTATATATTAAAGAAAATAAATCATTTCTTGATATAGCAAAAATTCTTAATAAATCTACAGCACAAGTAAGCCGTTATCTAAAGAGATTCGGAATTCCAGCTAGAGCATTTTCTACTAAAGGGTTATCTCCTCAATTAGGAAAAATTTTATCTCAAGAAACTAAAGACAAAATTCGACAAAAACATTTAGGGATTAAAATGTCTATTGAATCTAGTGAAAAGAAAAGACAATGGATGTTAAAAAACAATCCCTTTCGTGGAAAAAAACATAGTGAAAAAAGTAAAGAGAAGCAAAGAGAAAAAATGAAAGGAAGAAAATTGACTCTTGAACACAGAAATAAAATAATTCAAAATCTTATTTCTGGTGATGTAAAAGGAGAAAAAAGTCATGGATGGAGAGGTGGAATAAGCCCAGTAAATGCTAGACTACGATCTACAAAAGAATATATAAGTTGGAATAGACGAGTAAAAGAAAGAGATGATTACACTTGTCTATGGTGTGGATTAAAAAGTAAAAGTAATCATGCAGATCATATAAAATCTTTTATAGAATTTCCTGAATTGCGACACTCTTTAGATAACGGACGTACCTTGTGTGCTAAATGTCATCGAAAAACAGAGACTTATGGAAACAAAAGTCGAAAACATTATCAGAATAAATAACAAAAATATATGGCAAAAGAATTCGATACGTGCGTAGAAGGTTCACTACCAGTTGTACAGCAAAATGGTTTGAACACGGAAAAAGCAGCAAGTTTTGGTTCAACAGTAGCAGTTGGAGGAGTAGCAACATTTGCTTCAACAGTAGCAGTTGGAGGAGTAGCAACATTTGCTTCAACAATGGATGTTACTGGACAAGCTAATTTTACTCTAGCTCCAACAGGACCAAGTATAATGCCTGTTGTACAAAGTGCTTTAGTAGGAGCAACAGTTGTTTTAACAGCAGCTGATTCAGGAAAGGTATTAGTTAATCGTTCAACTTCTGGTAGTCCTTCATGGACCTTACCAACAGCTGCAAATGGTTTATACTTTACTTTCGTAGTAGCAAATACAACAACAGGTTTTACTGTAACAGGAGGAACTATTAAAGCTAAAACAAGTGCAACAGGAACAGCTATCTCTGGTACAACATTGACTAATACTCAAGGTACCGCAGTAGTTGGAGATACAATAACTTTGGTTTGTGATGGAACAAACTGGGTAATGGTAGCTCAATCTGGTATCTTTGCAGCAGCTTAATAGTATAAACATCCTTGAGCTGTGAGTCGGTTATCTCACCAAGCGATGTATTAATTAATAAATAACCCTTTAAAAATATGTTTATAACAGATTTTAAGTCATCCCCTATATCACTCTTTGGAGTTAATGGTGGAATAACAAGTACTGATTCTTCTTTGGGAGCATTGGTAGGAGTAGAATTTAAAGCATCAAATGGAGGAACATTTGCATTAGTACAAGTTGGAGCAGCAGCAATTGCTTCAGGTTTACTAGTACAAAGTCCAGCATCTATTGGTGCTAACCACACAGGTCTTACTTGTGCAACAGCAGCTATTGGTTCAAAGCAAATTACTGTAACACTTGGTGGTACAGCAGTTACAGCAAATCAATACGCAGGCGGTTATGCAGTAGTATCAGCAGGAACAGGAATTGGTCAGACATTAAGAATTGCTTCTCACCCAGCTCAATCATCAACAAGTGGAACAGTTGTTCTAACTCTTGAAGATGCTCTATCAGTAGCAACTCTAGTTTCTGATTCAAAAGTTTCATTAACACTTCCACAATACGGAGGACCAAATGGAACAAACGTAGCTACTCATGGTGTTATAGTATCACCTACAACAGCAACAGGACGTGTTATTGGTGCAACAATGTATCCACTTATAGCTTCAACTTCAACAGTTCCAGCTTACGGATTCATTTGTACTAAAGGTCCAGTAGCAGTTCTAAATGATTTTGGAACAGCAGTCGGTCTTGATGTTATGCCATCATCATCAGTTGCAGGAGCAGTAGTTACTTACGCAGTAGCAACACGTAACAGAGTTGGTACAAGTACAGTAGCAGGTGAAAACACAAAAGCACAGCTTATAACTTTGCAATTGTAATTAAAGTTTTCAGCTTCACTCTTCCCATCTATATGGTGGGAAGCGATGAGGCTGAAATAAGTTTATTAAATAATATAGGCCTTATCCTAGCCTGAATAGGATCTAATATATTATGGAAAATCAATATGGTACCGGTTTATACAGTGATGGAGTTTTTTACTTCACAAACCCAGGGCTCTTTAAAATGAGAAACAGAGAAGGTGTAGATACAGCAGATTTTACAGCTCTCTGGAATAATCGAGAATATGTTTTTAAAGCAAAAACAACAGTCCCATTAATTATAGCTAATTCAACACCTGAAGAAGTTCAACATATACGTAAGATGTTTGCTAAGAAATATGCACAAGCATGGTTTCACCAAACTAAGAGATATAAAGACCTTGTTAAAGAAGGTAAAAATCTACCAGCTACATATGATGAAGATACAGAATTAGGACCAGTAATCCAGCAATGTTTAACTCCACTTCCAAAAGGACAGATTGAAGTTAAAGAATTGCCAAGAGATAATGAAGCTAATTACAAAGGTAGTAAAGCTATTGGTGGAGGGCAGGATCTTAATCGAGCATTTGCTGATTATGAACCACCAACACTAGGAAGAATGGATTAATTATGACTATAATTTTGCCAAAAAAAACAGATCTTGATAAGGCTCGAGCTATCGAACGCAAAATGCAGATAGATGAGGGTCTTGTCTTGGCAAAATCTGTAGATGAATTGCGAAGGATGAGATTAGATCTTGAAAGGAATTTCGAAGAGTATCGAGTTACTGAATCTAAGAAGATACAATCTGAAATAGATAAATTAACAGAAGAGAAAGAAATTCTTACAAGAGAAAATATTCAAGCAAAACAACTACGAGATGAACTAAAAAAACCTCTTGATAATGAATGGATCGAGGTTCGTAAAGAGAAAGATAAACTTATTACAGAAAGGAATGAATTATTTTTAGATAGAGAACGATTTAAAACAGAGGTTGGAGAACATGAGAAAGAATATATAAAAATAACTCAAAATATTGAAAAAACGAAACAAAATGAAAAAGACAGTGAAAAAGCTAAAAATAATTCTATTCATCTTGAATCTCTGGCACAGAAAGAATATGAGCAAGCTAGAAATGAACGTGAGAAACATTTGGCAGATTATGAAAGAAAAATATCTCAAGTTAATAAAAGAATTCAAGAATACGATGTGGCTTTAAAAACAATAGATATTAGAGAAAAACAAGTACAAGAAAAAGAGTCGGAACTTATTATAAGAGAACAAGACCTTGCAAGAAGAATCAAATATTTACAAGGCAAATAATTATGTTAATAGAACAAGCAAGTAAAGCAAATACACCATCAATTGTTACTTCAGCTGGAACAGCTTTAGCTGCAAATGATAATCGTAGATATTTTTCTATACAAAATGTTGGAACGAATCCTCTATTTATCCTTTTAGGATCAGGAGCTTCTACTACTGTATTTCATGCAGTTATAAAAGGTGGTACTGGTAATGATGACGGTTTAGGTGGTTCTTATCAATCAGATGTACTTTGTTACCAAGGTATTGTAACAGTCGCAGGTACATCTCCAAGATTTGTAGTAACTGAAATATAATGTCAAACATAGCTCGCATAGATAATAATGATAAACCTACTTGGATCGCTTTAAACGATACAACTGGTCTTCCTGAAACAGTCTATGTTGATCCTATAACAAATTCACTACTTATTTATATAGTTTCAGATGCTAATGGTACACCAACGGATTTAAATACAGCGAAAATAGATGCCAATGATAAACCTACAGAATTAGCTTTTAATGAAACAATGGGATTAGTCGAAGCTTTAAGGTGTGGGTCAGGAGGAGAATTATTAATAACAATGTAAATATATGGCAGATGAAGTACTAAAAATTGATTCAAATAATAAAGTAGTAGCAGGAGCAGTTACAGATGATGCAAGTCAAGAAATACGTAACATGCGTATTGATAATGCTACAAAAGGGTTAAAAGTAAAACTTGTCGGAGGTGTTGGTATGGGAGATGTTACTGGTCCTGCAAGTTCTGTAGCAGATAATATTGCTACTTATGCTGATACAACAGGTAAAACGATTAAAGATAGTGGTGTATCAATCTCATCACTTGTTCCTTATACAGGATCTAGTACGGATTTAGATTTAAATGCAAAATCATTTAAAAATTTCTTTATTTCAAAAACAATTGATGTTACTGCAAAAATGGGATTTGATGTTTCAGGACTTTCAACAGCTACAACAAGAACACTTACAGTACCAAATAGAAGTTTTACATTAGACAATATTACAACATCGACAACTACTACAGGTACTGGATTCTTAAAAGGTAATGGTTCAGTTATTTCATTTGATAATTCCACATACTTAACTTCCGTCGGTACAGGAGTAGCCAATGAAATTACATACTGGTCAGGAACAAATACACTTGGTTCTCTTACTACTGCTACATATCCTAGTTTAACAGAATTAAGTTATGTAAAGGGAGTAACAAGTGCAATACAGACACAAATAAATAGTAAAGCTCCAACAGCAGGAAGTACAGGACAAGCATTTTCAGTATCAACACTTGATGTAGGAAATGCAGATACAACTATCTCAAGAGTAAGTGCAGGAGTTATTGCAGTGGAGGGGGTGACAGTGCCAACTGAAACATCTACTAATACTTTAACAAATAAGAGGCATCAACCTCGTATAGTTTCCGCTGCTTCTTATACAACAGATACGGGTACATCACTTTCAGTAGCAACTTGTGATGAGTTTGTAATTACAGCTCAAGCAGGAGCATTGAAATTTAATAATCCTGGTGGAACTCCAGCACAGGGAGAAAAAATAATAATTAGAATTAAAGATAATGGAACAGCAATAGCATTAACTTATGATACTCAATATAGAGCTATGGGTAATACACTTCCAAGTACAACAGTTTTGTCGAAAACATTGTATATGGGATTTATTTATAATAGTGATGATACTAAATGGGATTTGGTAGCCGTTGCTCAAGAAGCATAATATGACATTTTTTCACAAAATAAAATCAAATAACATAACAAGTAAAACATTCTCTTATAATAAAGGAAATTGTAATTTAAACTTCACACTAAGAACTGACATAAAAAATGAACTTAAAGATTTTAAAGAAATTTTAGAACTTGCATTATTAGAAGTTAAAGATGAAATAAATAAGTAATATGGCAACAGGAAAAGTACTCGTAATAGGAGGAGGAGGTTCAGGAGGTTTCCGTGGTGGAGGAGGTGCTGGTGGTTATCAATATAATGCTTCTTTCACTCTTACACCACAAACTTATGCTGTAACAGTAGGAACTGGAGGAGTATGGACATCAGGAGACCCTGGAGTAAATGGTAATAATTCTGTTTTTTCAACTATTACAGCTTATGGTGGAGGAGGAGGTTCAGGTGGAGGAGGTAATGGTGGACAACCTGGATTAAATGGTGGTTGTGGAGGTGGAGGTTCAGGTAATTCTATAACTACTTCTGCTGGAGGAACTGGTAGTCAGGGAGGTAATGGTGGTATTGGTAATATTACTACTTCAGGTAATGGTGCAGGAGGTGGAGGAACTAGTGCTAATGGACAAGATACTTCAGGAAGTACTGCTGGTAATGGTGGAAATGGTACTTCGAATTCAATAACTGGTAGTGCAGTTATTTATGGTGGTGGAGGAGGTGGTGGTAATTTTAGTGGTACTGGAGGTGCTGGAGGTTCAGGTGGAGGTGGAACAGGTGGAAGTAATTCTGGTAATGCCACAAGTGGTACAGCAAATACTGGAGGTGGTGGTGGAGGGGCAGGAGATAATACATACAATAATAGAGGTGCTGGTGGTTCAGGTGTAGTAATAGTTCGCTGGACTACAGCAGATTTTGGTACTCCTACAATTACAGGAACAGGTAACACATTGGACACTTCAACAGTAGCAGGAGAAAGTATTGCTAAATTTATAGTATCAGGAAATTTAACTTTAACGGCAGGTTCAAATCCTAGTAGTTTCTTTCAATTCTTTTAATATAAAAATTTATGTCATACACAATAGAAGACAAAGATATAGTGCTAGCAGGTTGGGAAGAAGGAATCTTTGATGATCCTTTCAAAGGTATTTATGATATGCGTAATGTTGATATAGTGACTATTCCTGGTGAAGCTTCTATTGCTATGAAGACTGAAGCTATGCAGACACAAGCTCCTATAGTAGATGTAGCTTTCACTACTAACTTCGCAGTTTCAACCTCAATAATTACATATAATGGAACAGTACCTTTAGAAGTAAATACAGCTATTTTATTTACAGGAGCAGATTTACCTAATGGACTTTCAACCACTATTCCTTATTATATAAAAACAGTAACATCAACTACTTTTACAGTAGCAACTAACGCAGGTGGTACAACTGTTACATTTTCTGATAATGGAACAGGGACAATGACATTTTCTACTATACAAATGGGGATACCTGTTTATTCAACAATGGCTGCTATAAATGAGTTTTTTAGTGGTGGTAGTTTAAAAAAATTATATTTTATTCTTGATAATGTCGGAAGATGTTGGGTTAGGAATAGTATACAATTAGGTGGGACAAATAAATGGGTATACATGAATAATAGACCAAGTGAAAATTTATCTTTTACTACTATGAATGGATATGGTTTGATAGCATGGAAGAACTATTTATTTGTGTTTACACAAACAGACTTAAATGTAATTTTTTTAGATGACTTAGTAGTAGGTTCTATATCTTTAGCAAAATTAACAACATCTTCAAGTTGGTTTTTATACTGGAAAACAATAAACAATTCATTATATCATCAAGCAATTATAGATTCACAACGAGAAGCTTTTTATTTCGCAAATGGTTCTTCACTTGGGGTTGTCTCTGAAGTAGATGGAGCAGTTTTTGGTCTTTCTCCTACTGCTACAGTTGCTGATGGTGTAACAACAAATAATAGTACAACAATAACAACGGTAACATCATTCTTTACTTCTTATATGGTTGGTTGTGTTATTACTGGTGTAGGAATACCAACTGGAGCTAGAATAGCTTCAGTAACTAATAGTAAATCTGCAGAATTAGATGTAAACCATGATGCAACAGCTTCAGGATCTGGAATTACATTTACAGTTACACAATCATATAACTTTTCAAATGAAGCATTTGCAGGAGGAATCCCAGCTGATGATATTGCAACTTGTCTTACAGAATTAAATGCTCAAATATTAATAGGGGGTACAAAAAATTATATCTATCCTTGGGATAAAATTTCACAAGGATATGGAACTGTATTATTTTTATCAGAGAACTTTACTACACGAATGGTAACTATTAATACTACGGCATATATTTTTGCAGGCTATAAGGGACGAATATTCATGACCAATGGAAGTAATGTAACCCCATTTTGGAAGATACCAGAATATCTAAGCAATACTTGTAACCCTTATATCATATGGACTGACGCTACTTTTAATAGAAATCAATTATATTTCGGACTACGAGCTACAACTAACTCAGGAACGACCATAAATGAATATGGAGGACTGTGGGCAGTCAATGTAGATACTTCAACACCAACGTATCCACGTTTACAGAATAAACTTTCATATGATACTTATTCAGGATATGTTTCATGCTTACTTCAATATAAAGGAGATGGAACTTCTTATTTACCTTCAGCAGATGGATATGGATTAATAACAGGTTGGTTTGATGGAACTAAAGGAGGTATTGATAAAGGAATTTCAACTCCATATACAGCAGGAGAATCATATATAATTTTAGATCCATTAAATGTAGGACAATATAAAACAAAGAAAACATTTAATAATATAGAATATAAACTAGCAGCACCACTTGTAACAGGAGAATCGGTAAGTATTGCTTATAGAACGGACCTAAGTTCAGCATTTACAGATGTTCCAATAACGTCAGGTGGGCAAGCTGGAGATATTTCAGGACTTGCAGATTCAGTTAATTTTCAAGGTTCACAATGGGTACAATTAAAGGTCACACTTAATGGCACAGCAACTAATCCATCTTTCGTAAGATTACGTGAGGTGCGGCTACGCTAAACTATATGGAAGAATATGTAAAAAAATCAGAGGTAGATAAAATGATACAAGATGGTATTAATCGCTATATGACCATTAAGCAGTTTACTCTTTCAAAGATTCCAGCACACGAACATAATGGAAGTGATACTGTTAAAGTACCTGTATCAAGTATAAAAGAAGCAATTCCTATAACAGGTTCTGCTGGAGGAGTTTTTAATTCAGCTATTCTAGGTAATCAAACAATAAACAGACTTTATAATTCAAATACAAGTAATCCATCATTCGTATATAGTTTACCTTCTAATGTTATTTATGGATTTGGAGTTGGTGTAGATAGTGCTTTCAATGGAGGACTTGCAGAAGAAGGAACAATGATTGTATTTTCAAATGGAGCACTTAGTACACTTTGGTTTATGTTAGATGGAACTTGGAGAGGAGTTAGTTTAAATTTATCAGCTTAATTTTTAATATATGTTATCCTATAAAAAACTTAGAGACACATTCGGGCAACTATCACAAAATACAAGTACTGCAAACTTGGCCCTTTTCGATACACTTGCAAATATAGAACATCGTTATTTACTACAGGAATTCTTTAGTAATGAAACGACTTATAGTATTCCTACTGCTGGAGGAAGTACTGCTACATTAACAGGAGCACTATCTATTGGTGCAATTTCAGCCACACTTACAAGTGCATGGACTGGTAACACTACTAAAGTTCAAGTTACATTTTCTAGTGGTGAAATCAGAATGGTAGATGTAATTACTGGTTCAGCTACACTTAAATGGGATGTACCACTTACAATTGCTACCACAACAGCTATAACAATAGGTGGACAACAATACTATCCACTACCTCCAAACTATTCTAAATTAAAGAGTATTACTGTTACTATAGGAGCTTTAAAATGGACTTTAAATGAAATCTATACTACTCAAGAATGGAATCAATTAAATGTATTTCCATATTATGCAGACATTCCTAAAAACTTCTTTATTTATCCAGGAGGAGATCATGGTGCTCAAATTGGTATCTGGCCTATTCCTGCAACATCTGGAAATATAATAACTTTCTCATACAAATTCAGAGTACCAGATTTATCACTTACTGATTATGATGGAACTTCAGGTGGTACAGGAATTAATGTTACAACAAAAAGTACAGCAGTAACAGGAACAGGAACATCATTTGTACCAACTACAAATATTGCTAATGAAAGTCGCTGGTTACAAATAGCTCAACCTAAAGGAGATAATATCTGGTATCAAATTGTAAGCGTAGATAGCACTACTGGATTGACACTTTATCAACCATATCAAGGTATTACAGTTGTATCTGGCACATCCTATACAATAGGACAAATGCCTCTATTGATGGAAGATTTCCACGATATGCTTCTATATAAACCACTCTATACATACTTCTCATCAATCAATCCAGATAGTACCAAAGCAGCAGAATTTAAAGCCTTATATGATGAAAGACTTCTAAGTCTTAAAAAGTATTCTGGAAAAAATAGTATTAATGTAAATTTAAGAGGATCGATAAATACTAGAAACCCCAATACTTTTCCACAAAGTATAGGAGAAACTCCATAAAAATATATGATTAAAATTGATAGAAGAAAATTTGCTAAGGGTAGAACTCCAGGATTCAAACATTCTGAAGAAACAAAAAAGAAAATGAGTTTAACCCAAAAAGGTATACCTCGTCCATATAAAGGAGGACGTGGAGAAAATCATTATAATTGGAAAGGAGGAGATGCACAGTATAGAAGAAATCATGCTCCAAGACCAAAACCAAAAGAATGTGAAGTATGTAAATCAACTAGAAAAATTTGTTACGATCATGATCATACTACAAATAAGTTTCGTGGTTGGATATGTCATAACTGTAATATGGTCCTCGGATTGGTATATGATAATCCTGAAACATTACAAACATTAATAAAATATTTACAGTCGTCAAAAAATATCTTATAATAATAACAACAAATATATATGGCATTAGGAACACAATTTCAAAGCACAGGTGCAATACCAAAATACTCTCCAGAAGGATTAAAAAGAGTATCAGGTTTAGGATTAACTGCTCCTGCAGCAGCAACTAGTAATCCAACAACAGCTGCAACACAAAATATACCTTTAGTTAAAGGTAGTAATCCAGGAATGATAAAACAAGAACCACCAAAAGCAACAACACCTCTTAAAAAGACTACAACAACAAATCCAGATGGTAGTTCAACAACTCATGAATATCATGCAGAACCTACACCTGCAGCAACAAAAGGAACAACAACTACAACACCTCCAGCAAGTACCATAACTCCTCCAACACCAAAAGCTTCACCAATAACTACTCCACCACCAATATCTTCAACAAATCCAGCAACACAAGCTATGAATGTAGGACAAGCAGGACAACAAACAAGTAATGAAGCAGCTACACAACAAAGATTGATAGAACAATCAAGAGTTACTGGGCCTGAATATCAAAAAGTAAATGAAGATTTAGCTAAAATAAGAGAGAACATTAGAATAAGTAAAGAAAATTATGCCAAAGCACGTACAGATTTATATTCAGAACCAGGAAGTATTACATTAAAAGAAGGTAGAGAAAAACTCCTTGCCCAGCAATATGGTATGGAGCAGACAGCACTTTCGGAACAGGCTAATGCTTTAGCTGACCAATTAAGTGCAGCAAACGTACAGCAAGGTCTACAAACAACAGCAGCACAAGGTGCATATACAGGAGCTCAAACACAAGCACAGAGAGGATTAAGTGCTCAAGGACAAGTATTAACTGCTGGATTGTATAGTCCTGCAAGTATTGGTACTGTACCTTACAGTGCATTAACAGGTCAATCACAAGGCATGCTAGGAGGACCTGAGGGCTATGCAACACTTGGTAAACTTGAAGCACAAAAAGCAACAGCAGGACAGCAATACCAACAGACTGAACAATACAAATCAGCACACCAGCAAGCAATGAATCTACAATCTCAGTTAGGTGATCTTATAACAACATTTGGTCTTAATCCAAGTGATATTAACCTTGCCAACGCTGGTATACAAAAAATTGCAGCTAATGTCAGTGATCCAAAATATAAGATACTTTCAAACTATCTTGCAGACGTTGCAAGTCGTTATTCACAGATTCTCACACCAGCTGGTGGTTCATCTACAGATACAACCCGTGCTGTTGCCGCAGGAATGCTTGATGGAATCGCAAGTGGTAGAAGTATAATTGAAGTAATGAATGCTCTCGATCAACAAGCACAGGCAGTAATTGCAGGAGTAACAACATCAAATACAGGAACACCTTCAGGCAGTTCGACTGGAGGATTTGCAGAAGCTTGGTAATTTAAAATTATGGATAATACAATAGACCCAAATGTAAAGAACTTAGTATCAGCAATCGGTAGAGCCGAGACTGGTAGTTCAAGCCCAGAAGCTTATACACAGAAAGGGGCTAGTGGAGAATTTGGACGTTATCAATTCATGCCAGATACATGGAAACAATGGGCACCAGAAGCAGGAGTTGATGTGAATGATACTTCAATAGAAGCACAAAATAAGGTAGCTTATAACAAAGTAAAAGAGTGGAAGGAACAGGGTTTAAACCCAGCACAGATTGCTTCTAAATGGAACTCTGGTAATGAAAATGCCTATAAAGAAGGACACAAAGGAGTCAATAAATTTGGTGTTGCATATGATACTCCAACTTATACAGCTAAAGTCTCTCAATACTATCAAGAAGCTAAAGGAGCAACTGGAGGCTATAATCCTAAACCTTTCTCTACAGGAGCAGGGATATTTAACTATTCTGGTAATGCACCTACTACCGAAACTCCAGCAGAGACTAAAGATACTCTAGGAGGACAGTTATTGCATAGGACGGAAGATATCGGAACAGCTATTAAAGACACTGTGGCTGGTAAACAGAACATTGTATCAGGAGTCTTACAAACAGTAGGAGCAGTTGCAGGAGGTATAGGAGATATTACAGGTAAGGCTTTAGAACTCATCCCTGGTGTAAAATGGCTTGAAGAACAAATAGGAACAGGTGTAGGCAAACTAGCACAAACAGAAGCAGGGCAATCGGTAGCAAAATCTATACAAGAATTTTCTAAAACTCATCCAGAACTATCTAAAGACATTGGTGCAGGATTTAATATAATCACTGCTATACCTATTCTTAAAGGTTTGGGAACGATCGGAACTCTTGCTAAAGATGCCACAGCACAATCATTAAAAGGAGTAGCAAGAAAAGCTTTTGTAACAAATGGACCAGAAATAATAGGTAAAACAAAAGCAGCACAAAGATTATTGGCTAAAAATCCTGATGTTTTTGGAGAAATGGTAGATCGAGGCTTGATAGGAGATATTAAAGGTAACAATTACATTACTCACGATTCTATAAATCAATCTTGGAAGACTATTAAAAACAATAATGCACAAGTCAAAAAGATTATCTCTGATCCTAAGTTTGCTAATATAGGAGAGGATGGCAATAAAATTGCTATGGATGCTCTAAAGAATTCTCCACAATCAGGATTAACACCAGGAGAAATGATAGCTAATGCTAGAAAATTAGATAGTTCTAATAAACTTCTATGGGATAAATTTGAAGCAGGACAAGCAAATCTAGCAGAAATAAATGAACTACGTAGTAGCCTTGATGGCAAAATAAAGAAAGCCTTTATTCAAGGTGCTTCTTTAGACACTCCTGAAATTGCATTGAGTAAAGAATTAGGAGCTGATTTATCAAACTCTATGAGAGCATTTGTACAAAATGTAGCACCAGAAACACAGCCATACTTTAAAGAAATGATTACACAATTTGATATACAGAAAGCATTAGAATTAATGAATAATAAACCTATAAAACCAGGTACTATTGCAGGGGTAACTGGAGATCTTATAGGAACCGGAGTAGGTGGTGCCATCGGGGCAACTATAGGTGGAACACCAGGAGCTGTTATAGGAGGTCTAGCTGGACAGAGAACAGGTGGAACAATAGCAAGAAAACTAGCTGGTCAGAATATAACACAAGGAATATTAAAAAGAACAGGCAAAGAAGCCGTTAAAACATCGAAAAAGACAGCAATTAAAAGGGTCGGTGGTTTAATTGGTGGAGTTAGTGCACAGAAAGCTAATCCCTAGTATTTAGGAACTTAGCTACAAAAAATACTGTAAAAAATATTCCCCAGAAGCTCATACACACATTATACACCAACACACATTATAAATCAATTAATTATTATCAAACCAATGAGTCAAGAAAAACCATACTCACCAAGAGAGATAGATACGTTTATGGAAGAGATTAAACAAGCATTAGCAAGAATAGAAGAACAAACTACCAAACATAATGGAAGAATGCGTAGTCTGGAGCTGTGGAAAGCAGGCATAGTCGGTGCCTTATCTTTAGGAACTATTTGTATTGCTTTAATTGGCTATATTTGGAATATGAAAATTAGTAGTATAGAGGCATCAGTAAATAAAGTCGATAGTAATTTAATTAAACATATAGAATTAAAATAATGATTAAACAAACAGGGCTTATAATTGAAAATAAACCAAAAGACTGGGTAGCTGGAGTATCTTCCCCTATTATTTGGTCCGAACTTAATTCTTCATCAGACTGGATAAAATATAAACCAGAAGATGAGGTTCAGTTCTTACAATGGACATTTGATACAATGTCTTGTGCTACTTTCTCAGCTCTAAATACTCTTGAAACTATTGTAAATTATTATATTCAGAATGATAAACTTAGTGTCGCTCAGATAGAATACCTTAATAAAGAAGGATATATAACCAATGGTCTACCAAACTTCTCTGATCGCTTTACGGCAATCATGTCAGGTACCACAGCTAATGGCAATACTTCCCAAAATGTATGGGACTCAATAAGAAAAGATGGGGTTCTCCCTGAGAAAGACTTACCATTTGATGCTAAATCATTTGCTGAATACCATGATAAGTCAAAGATAACAGAAGCTATGAAGGCTAAGGCTAAGAAGTTCCTAGACATTTTCTCAATAATGTATGAGTTCTCTGTAGTAGATAATTCAACAAATGATCTAAAATGTTCACCGCTTTCTGTAGCTATTCCTAAAGTAAATCCAGGCCATGCGGTAGAATTTATATCACCAACCACAAGATTCGATACATACCCTCCATTCCTTATCCCTACTACAAATGCTGATATAAACTATGCTATAAAGGTGAAGGTGGATGTTAAAAAAGCAGAACCAAAATATCAATACTTCAACACAAAAACAGATCCTAAAATTATAGGTGTTTCTGATGATCTTATGATTCTCCTCGATGCCATGAGAAGCGAGTGTGGATTTCCATTCCGAATTACATCCGGATATCGCACAGAGGCGTATAACGCCACACTAAAGAACTCAGCATCAGATTCAGCCCATACAAAAGGATTGGCAGTTGATATTTATTGCGTTGAAAGTGCTAAGAGAATGGCCATCATTCAATCAGCTATTAAACATGGAATTAATAGAATTGGTGTAAACCCTACGTTTGTCCACGTAGATATTAGTACTACATTACCTTTAAACGTGATGTGGCTTTATTAAAAATTATGACAAAAACAGCAATTAAGAGATATTTGATAAGTTCAGGGATAACATTCGTAGCAA
>JAEHJW020001670.1_pt1 | contig 33373 bp, 56 predicted proteins | sample 9271431 | NCBI WGS metagenome assembly JAEHJW02 | reverse complement strand
AGTTCAGCAAAGACGCCAAAGAGATCCCTGAACCGTTCCAGAAGATGGACCGCAAGATCGATGCGGCCAAGGACGGATTCAGCAAGCTCGGCGGCCATCTCAAGCGGCACATGCGCGAGGGTGCGGGTGCCACCAAGGATTTTACCGTCGAGCTGCACCATGCGGGGCAGAAGATGGCCACACTCACCGCGCGCGTAAGCCAAGGGCGCAGCGAACTGAGCAAGATGGGCGAGACGGGCCGCAAGACGTTCGGCATCATCACCAGGGGCGCTGCCGATCTATTCAAGGCCATCCCATTCATCGGCGGCGCAGTGGCGGGCGCCGGCCTTGCCGCGGTGGCGCTGTACCAGCATCAGAGCGATGCCATCCTGAATCGGTACAAGAACGCCAAGATCATGGGCATGACGCCGGGGCAAGTGTCCGCCGTGGACACCGCATATCAGCCGGTGCTGACGAACCCAGCGCAGACGTTGAGCGCGATGCGGCAGGCGCAGTTCATGCCTACCGCACAATCTTTTTTCTCACGCGCAGTCGGCCAAGGCTGGCAGCACATGAGCAAGATGAATCTCTATGCTGACGCCATCAAGAAGGCCAAGCAACTCGCGGACCATACACAGACGCACATGCTCGGTGTAATGGACGTAGTGCGCGGATTCTCCCAGATTGGCATCACCGCGCAGGATCTGGCCCTATTGAAGCACACGAGCTGGGCCACGGTGAACCGCACGATAGCCAACGCGCAGAAGCAGCAGAAGGCCCTCAACTTCTCAGCCAAGACCGGCCGCACGATGAGTCGGCTTGCCGTTACCATCTCGCAGAAAGAGATCGAACTTTCCACCGACCTGAGCCGAACGCTGGCGAAAGGCGCGCCGCTCATGAATACGGCTCTGAATAAGCTCGTAAGCTCAGTGAATTGGGCAGCCAATCGCATTAACGCCGCGCTCAAGGGGATGGCAACCGGGAAAGCGCCGACGCATGGACAGGGCGTTGTCATGAACACTGTCGGTAAGGTGTACAACTTCCTCCACGGCCCGGCTACACCACTCGGCAAAGCCAAGCTCAATCTTTCCGCCGCAAAGGGAATGATGGAGCGGGCCGAGGGCACGGGCAGGTATCCGGCAGCCAAAGCGTATTACGAGAAAGAGCTGGCGGACTATCGCAAGGCCGAAAGCTATCCAGCCAAGTCCGGTCACGCTATCCACCTTGATCGTTTGCCGCCAGCGGTTCGGAAGCACGCGGAGAAAATTGCCAAGCAGAAAGGGCTCTATCTGAACCCCGCAAACTGGCGCAAGAACAACGACCCTGGCGACATCGACCCAACCTTGATAGTGGACGGCTACCGCATCCACGCCTACGAGCGATTCAAAAGCATGGGGGCAGCTTGGCGCAATATGGCGCGGATGATCAAAAGCTACCCGGTGCCCCATACCGTGCTTGCGGAGACGCGGCACTTCGAGGGCTATTACCAGAACCCGAAAACTCCTCAGCAGGCGGCGGACGACAAGATTGTCAACCAGCACGCCGCCGATATAGCAAAGTGGATGGGCGTGCGCGAAAACCAGCAGCTCAACCTGAACAGCGCAAAAACTCTGGCAGCGTTGATGGCTTCCCTTGCTCGCCTTGAGCAACCGCACGAGCGCAGCCCGCAAGAACTTTATCAAACCATCAAGCGCGCCATCGTGGACGGGCTACGCGAGGGCGGCAGCGGCACACCAGCGCATAACGTGGGCACGCAGATGCACATGGCGGCGCACTGATGGGTGGATTTGCGACAGCGGCACGCACGGCTTATGACCTGTTTTTCCAGGTGTCGCCCATCACGCTGACGGGAGGCATCGCGGGATCGGTGCCGGGCGGCTTGTTGCCCATCGTCGCAACGCTCGGCGGACTCGGCGGATTGGCGCAAGGTTTGCTTTCTGGAGTCACCACCGGATCGGGCGTGGGACTGCAGGACTTCCCATGGCGATTCATGCCCATTACCGGCGCGCAAGCTGTCAACCAGACGGCGGCGCTCTACCCCTTCGCCAACAAGAACATCGCGGCCAATGCGACCGTCGAGCAGCCAAAAGCGTTTGCCATGCGCATGATCTGGCCGGTGAATCAGACACTCGGCATGGAGACGAAGCTGGCCCTGTTCAGTAGCCTGAAAAGTACGCTGGAGAGCCACAACGCAGCAGGTGGCACCTATACCGTGGCCATGCCTGCCATGCTCATGACGGATTGCATCCTGCTCTCGCTGTCCGACGTGACGCCGGACGGGAGCAAACAGAAGCAGATCGAGTGGCAGTGGGACTTCCTGCAGCCGCTCATCAGCCAGAGCCAGGCGGCCGGCGCGCTCTCTGGGCTCATGAGCATCCTATCGGGGGGGTCGGTAGGGACGAGCAGTTCCTGGTCCGGCGTGGAGCAGGCCATAGGATCAGGCGTGCAGACGGGAATCAATGCCGTCCAGTCCGGCGTACAGGGCGTTATTTCGGACGTGGGCCAGTTCGCGAGTAGCGTGCTGTGACGACCTACGTCAAGCTCAATCTTATCCCAGGAGCGACGCCGCCCTGGAAAGGCCAGTTCACGCTGGACGGACAAGCCTATCAGGGCATCGTCGTGTGGAACTTTGCGGCGCAGCGATACTACATCAGCCTTGCACAGAACAACCAGCCGCCCGTGTGGTATGGTCCGCTGATTGGTTCGCCGCTGGATTTCAACATTTACTTGGCTCCGGGGGTATTCAGCACAAGCACGTTGCTGTACCGCGCGGATACCGGAAACTTTGAGGTGAACCCGTGAGTCGGTTCTACGCACTGGAATTGTTCGCGCCAAATGCACAAAGCGTGGGCGTTGGCGTAACGCTTGGCGCTCCACAGTCGCCAACTACAATACCGCCCATGCCATCCAAGAAGATCACCTACTCGACGCTACCGACAAAAGTCTGGACCAGCCACCCAAACGGCATCTACGACCCAAAGGCGCAGAATATCGAGTTCGACGTACTGATTCTGGACCAGGCCATGGGCAACTCGCCGTCATTTCTGGTGACGGTCGAGGGCGTGTCGCTCGAGGACATCAAGCAGCACCAGAATTTCAGGAACTATGGCATCCGGCTATATGCGGGCATGCTGCCGGGGCTGCCATTGGCGAACAATCAGCCGACACCTGGCCTGGTAGCGCAGGGGCACATTCAGCAGGGCATCGGTAACTGGGTGGGCGAGGATATGTCCCTCACCTTCGTCTGCTACTGGAGCCCGTTTACGCCGCGCCATCCGGGGCCGATTGTATTTCAGTGGCAGCCGGGGCAAAGCCTGCAAGCCGCGCTGCAATCGTGCCTGACGACGGCCTACCCCGGATACCCCATCACCATCCAGATCAGCCAGAATCTGGCGACGACGCATCCGGTGCATCACGCAGCATCAACGCTGGGCGACTTGGCTTACTGGCTCAAGCGGTACACCAAGGGCGAGGTCTCGGCCACCTACCCCGGCATCTCAATGTATCACCAGCAGGACGGCAGCATCCTGGTGACGGACAGGACTGTCACCCCGCAGGTAACGCAACTCCTGTTCACCGACCTGATCGGACAGCCTGCATGGGCGGGCGGCGAGACGGAAGCCTATGCGCTGGACGTGGTGACGGCCATGCGGGCAGACATCAGCGCAGGCAACGCGCTCAAGATGCCGCAGGTGGACCTGAACGCGCCGGGGCTGGTGTTCCAGTCGCCATCGTTCAATAACGCCAGCGTAGATTACAACCTGTCCTTCAATGGCCAGTTCACGGTAGCCAGCGCCCGATATGTCGGCAACTTCCGCAGCAGCAACGCGGCGGAGTGGGTGACGGTATATCGCTGCTATGCGGATCTGACATGAGCTATGTAGAGCCCGCGCGGATATTCTTGCAAGAAGACTTGCAGAACATCGCCCTACGCGCCGTGCATATCGTCATGGGCATGCTGGGCAAGTCGCTGCCCTGCCATGTGACGGGGGTGGCCGGGCAGATCGTCACCGTGGCCTTTGATCTGCCCCAGGGCGCGCCGTGGATTCTGCCCGAGATCACGATCCCTGTTGCCAGTAGCCCCTACGATTACGAGCCCTACCAAGTGGGCGATACCGGGTTCACGGTTCCAGCAGACGCCTACTTGGGCGGGATTTCGGGCATCGGCGGCGGACAGGCCACATGGAAGCGGCCCGGCAACTTGGATGCGCTGGTGTTCGTGCCAGTGGGAAAGCAATCCTTTACAGCTGCCAACACCAACGCCCGCATCATCCAAGGCCCGGACGGCTGGATTGCGCAGACGACGCAGGGAAGCACGCCATGCAGCATCGTCGGCAACCAGCAGGGCATCACGCTCACCTATGGCAGCACGCAAATCGCCATGAACGCCAGTAGCATCACCATGACCGCAGGAGGACAGACCGTGACACTGAACAGCAGCGGCTTTGACATCGGCGGCATCGAGTTCGGCACGCATGAGCATACCGGCGTCACAACCGGCTCTGGCACGTCCGGCGGCCCGGTGGCCGGCTGATGCGCGTCTGGGGCAGGCAGAACGGCCAATGGGTGGCCGTGGAGACGGGGCCGAATGGACTGAATCAGGAAGTGTTCGTGACGTGGCTGGCCCAAGTCCTGAAACTCAACCTCGGCGAGTCGCCATTCTGGGCCAACTGGGGTATTCCGCAGTATCAGACGATCATGACGCAGATCGCGCCCGACTATTACGTCATGCAGACGCAGACATTCTTTGCGGGCAAGTTCGCGGCATTGGCTATTAGCCGAGTGTCAGGCGTCACGAACCCGACATATAACATCAACATCGTCACCAAGACCGGGGCGACGATCACAGCGGAGATACCGACTTGAGCGCAAACCCTATCGCTATCCCGCTCATCATGACCAGCGCAGGGCCGCAGCCAACGCCACCGGCCACGTTGCGCGCAGCCGTGCAGCAAGCCGTGGCCGCAGTACAGCCGGGTTACACTGCCGATCTTCCGGGCACGCTCATCGAGGATCTACACAGTACCGCGATGGGCGCGCTGGTGACGGCGGATCAAGCGCGTGTGGACTCAGTGCAGAGTGTTTCGCCCTATGGCGCAGCACCCTCCGTCCTTGCGGAACTCGGCGCAATGCTGGGGCTGCAACAGGGGCTCCCAACCAATACCAGTGTTTATGTGGTGTTCAGCGGACCGGTCGGGTATGTCATCCCGGCTGGGTTTGTCGTTTCCGACGGGACCAATCAATATCAATTGCAGCAGGGTACCGTCATCGGCTCCAGCGGCGTGAGTGGCCAATCCTTCTGCGTCGCCATTCAGTCCGGCATCTGGACGCCGCTGGCGAACACCGTCATCCAGATAGTGACATCCTTGCCGAGCGGCTATACGATCACTGTCACCAATCCGCAGGCGGGAACGCCCGGCACCGGCGCGGAATCCGTACAGAGTTACCGCAGCCGCACATTGATGGCGATGGGAACCACCGGCATCGGCGTGGTGAATTACATCAAAACCCTGCTGCTCGCCATTCCCGGCGTTTCTCCACGATTGGTGGCCGTCAAGCAGACTCAATCGACCTGGGAAATCATTTGCGGAGGCGGCGATCAATACGCGGTGGCGAACGCCATCTTTATGGGTACTCTGCATTTCCCGATGCTGATGGGTTCCATGATCGCGGATCGCAATGTGCAGGTCAGTCTGGTCAATCCGCCGGACAATTATCTCATCACGTTCGTCAACCCGGCGGCTCAGACGACGACGGCCGCCATTACGTGGAACACCACGCTGACCAATTTCACCGCATCGTTGCAGGTGAACCAACTCGGTCAGATTGCGGTGTTGAATTACATCAATGCGGTTCCGGTCGGATCGCCGCTCAATCTGCTTGGGATGCAGGACGCATTTCAGGATGCCATCGCGAGCGTGCTTCCACGACATTTGCTGACCAGTTTCGCGGTGACGGTGACGGTAAACGGCGTGGTGGTGACCCCGGGGGCGGGAACGAGCATCATCTCCACCATGCACAATAGCGACTATTTTCTGGCCGCTCCGACCGGCGTTACGGTGGCGCAGGGATGAGCATCGAATCCTTCGCACTGCAGCCGATACAGGCGGTTCCGCGTTGCTATGTCTACGACCAGTATTCCGACGACCCCAATATTCAGGCGTTCGCCGACGCATACACGGCAATCATGCAGGGGTATCTGGACTGGTTCAACTCCACCCCGCTGGGCGCATACACCAACCCCAACATCGCCGGGCTGCTGCTGGACTGGACCGCGACAGGCATCTACGGGGTGGCGCGCCCCGTCATCTCCACTCTGAACAAAATCGCTCGCGGCGGTTTTGGGACACGCATTTACGGCACATCGCCCTATGGCACACTGCTGAAAAAACAAAGCGGCACGGCGCAGGTTGCGAACGATGATTATTATAAGCGCACGCTCACATGGATACTCTATCAGGGGGATGGAGATCAGATCGACATCACCTGGCTGAAAAAGCGCATCGCGCGATTTCTGTATGGCATCGACGGCTCCGATGTGGATGTCGGCATGGTAAACAATGTCAGCATCATGCCGATGATGATGGTGCCAGACGCGGGGTATGGGACGCGCACGTTCGGGAAAAAACCGGCATACGGTAAAATGTTCATGCGGCAGGTCATGAGCATCCGGCTTTACATCACGATCCCAGACATTCCCGCAGCGCATGTTTTTGCAGCGCTGGTCGCGCAAGGAATTCTACCCATGCCGATACAAATAACTTGGGTGATCGGTTTCGCGTTCGTGCTGAATCAATCCACACTCAATAATGCCGTCATCACCTGATAAGAGGCCATCATGACCATAGATTCCAATTTTATCGCGGGACAGGTGCTGACCGCAGAGGAACTGAACACGGATTTCGCGCAGGCAGCGTCCGAGTCGGACGGATTTTTTCTCGCCAACGCCACAGGCGGCAGTGCGAGCGCAACCCTCGGCGCGGCCAATATCAACGGAATTTATACGGTCTACGGAACATCGGGGCCGGTAACGATCACGCTGGCGCTGGCCAACATTAAAGTGGCCGGGCACGCCACGCAAGTCATCCGCAACTCGTCCTCTTATGTGGTCAATATCGCCGTGCAGTCCGGCGACAATCTGGATTCTCAGGTAACGGCGATCCAGCCGTTCCAGAGCGCGGCATATGTGAGTGATGGCAATGCCTACTGGCATGAATTATGGAATGAGGCAGGCACACCCTCTCTCGTGACCAATCTGGCCTATGCGGCCACAAACTCCACTTCAACCGCAGGCACCACAGCCGGAACGGTGGACCTATTCATGCCGCAGCAGGGCAACGGCAAGACCGTCATCCTCACCTTTAACGGTTACGAAAACGACACGACCACGAATCAGACCATCAACTTCCCCGTGGCGTTCTCGGTTGCTCCTCTCGTCGTTGGCAACAATTCCGGCCTCACGCTGACCGCTAGCACCACAGGCATCACCATCACCGCGCCTGATGTCACCACCACCTACAGCGGCACTGCCGCCATCATGGGGAATTAACCGATGACCGCGTTCGTTTTCGCCAATTATTTAGACACCACGCTTGCCGCAGCGGCATCCAGCACGGCGATCTCCTTGTCCCTGTCCAGCAGCGCCAACCTTCCGGTGCTGGGTCCGGGCGAGGTTATGCCGCTCACGCTGAACGACGCGGCGACGGGGCTCGTGTATGAAATCGTCTATGTCACCGCCATATCCGGCACGACGCTGACCGCATTACGTGGACAGGAGGGAACTTCCGCGCAGAATTGGAGTTCTGGCGATTACGCCTTCGTCTCTCCCACGGCGCTGACGGTGGCACCTGTGAACGGCACGCATTCCCCCGTGGCATCCGAAACGCTGCCAGTCGTGAATGAACTGATAACGACCCCCGGCACCCTCACGGCGGCCATAGACCTTACCCTGAACGACGTAGCCCCCGCAGGCAGTGGCGGCATCGTGTTCGGCAGCGAGTCGGCATTCACGGTGACGGTGCAATCGCCGGTGACTACGGGTTCGCCTTACATCGAACTCCCGGACGGCTCGCAGGTGTATTCGTGGGTGATTCCGGCAAGTGAACCTGGGCAGGGGATACGGTATAAGTGGGACGGCACGAACTGGCGCGGGCAGACGTTTGGGCAGACAGTAGTTGCCCCCGCCGCCGCCAGCAACGAGGCAGTGCAGTTAGCCCAAGTGTCTACGGTGGCCCCGCAACACGCATCGATTCTCGGGACGGCTGCTTCAACCATTTATGCCACACCTACTATCTCGTTCACAGCCCCCTGTGATGGATATGTGGTCGTTCGGTTTACGGTAAATCAAGAATCTCCATTGTATAATTTCTCATCTACCGGATGGGGAATATTTATCAATGGGACCGGGCATACGCCTTCGCAACCCAATGCGTCCGGTACTTATTCCGAAAGCGTTGCTGTTTCGGCAGGGGAAGCCATGTCCATCTACAGCCAAGTCACTACTCCGGGAACAGTCAGCCCTATTGAATTGATGTGTGACACAATATTCTTGCCGAATCCGTGAGGGACATGATGAATTACTACATTTTATTTGACTCAAAAGGTGCGCCTACAGGTGCTGGAAGCTATACCAAGCTGGTTGTGCTGCCCGCTAACGCCGCCCCCTGCACTTCCCAGCAAGCGGCCAATTATCAACAGTATGTGCTGGACAGTACCACGACACCACCAAGCATTGCTGATGCCCCTGCGTCAGCCCTTCTCAATGTGGCGCAGTCTGGACAATCTGCCCTCATCACTCAAGGCTACAACACCGCTACCGACTACGTGCCTGTCACCATCAACGGCACGACGTACCAAGTGGACAACACAGCAGGCAAGCAGGCGCTTAATCTGTCCCTCGCTATTACCGCAAACGCCATGCTGCAATCCCCGGCATGGGTAGCAGACACAGACTATTCCGCAGGTGCATATTGCTCTGTCAACGGCGTCATTCTGTTCTGTTCCACGGCGGGTAAGTCGGGCACTTCTGCCCCTACTCCGCCAACCACTTTCGGTACGCCAGTCGCAGACGGCACGGCGTCATGGGAACTCTTGGGGCGCAAGGTGTACCTGCAAGGCGGTTCTTTCGTGTACATGACGCCACAAGAAATCATGAGCGCGTTTCAGCAGGGAGAATTGTACCTACACCAAATGAGCGACCAACTGGAGAGTCTGATAGCGCAGATTGATGCGGCGCAGACCGTCAGTGCCGTACAAGCGGTACTCTGGCCATAGCGCCAACCCATAACCCATCAACGGCCCTTCGGGGCCTTTTTTATTGCCCAAAGGACGAAACATGCCCGATGAATCCCTACCCGCCATCCATGCCCGTCTGTCGTTCCTGGAAAACCAGATGAGCAATATCAACCAGAGCCTGCAACGACTGGCCGACGACATGCACCAGCTCGCCATCGCCTCCGCGAAACGTGAGGAGGATGCGCGGGCGTTGGATCGTGCTTTCAAACGCATCGAGCTGATCGAGGGGGCCATTCAAGCGCTGAAGGACAGCATCGAGGCGGCAGAAAAAGCCCGGATGCAAAAAGAGATCGACACGGCGAATGCGGAAGATCAGGCCGAGGAAAACCGCAAGGCGGAGATCATCCGCGAGATCGTGCGCACGGTGCTGATCGTGGGGGCTTCGATTGGGCTGTACCATTTTGGAGTGAAGCTGCTGTGAGCCTGCAATCGTTTTCCCTCCAAGATTTGGACCAATACCTCTACGAAGGGCAAGTGTCCCCCAGGGCCAGTGCAGATTTTCGCCTGCTCTATGTGGGCCGCGACAATGTTCATGAGGCGCTGAAGCACGTCTTGAGTCGCGTCACGGTCAGCCTTTATCTGAATATGTTTGGATTCGACGATGAGGAACTCAACGCCATCCTCATGAAGATCGTCCACAATCCGGCTATCACCTGCCTCATTACCCTCGATAAGTCCCAAGCTGGCGGCGTCCATGAAAAGCGATTGCTGGACTCCGATGCCGCACAAGACCCGGATGGATTCCGCACGCATTTTGTCATTGGCCAGAGTGCCACTCACCAGATCAGTCACACCAAGGGCTTTGTCGCTGATGGACTTGTGGGCGCCGAGGGCAGCACGAATTGGAGCACATCTGGTGAGGGCACGTTTGTTGTTGCCAGCAAGCCGGGCGGGGTAGGATACAAGGCTCAGAACAACACGCAGACCTTTTTCACCTGCCCTGATGCGGTGACCCGCTTCCAGGCCGAATTGATCGCCGAGCATGTGGCCGCGCAAAGGGGGATATCATGATTTTACCTAGATCCGCCTTGGCACTCTCCGGCGCTGGAACGCTCGCCGCGCTCCACGTCGGCGCCGTCAACGCACTGTGGCAGTACACGCGGCCCGGTTCTTTGGTGGCCACGTCAGCCGGGTCCATCGTGGCCGGGTGCCTCGCCACCGGCATGACTCCGACGCACATGCGGCAGGTGGTCATGTCGGCCGACTACCGCAAGCTGATCCCGATGAGCCCATGGCTTGCTCCGATCCGTGGCTATCTGGCGTCAACGAGCAATGCCAGGGCATGGCTGCAGGAGCTTACGCTGGGCCAGTCCATGGCGGACTGCGAGATCCCCTTCACCGCCATTGCCAGCGACCTGCAGACGGGCCGCGTGCAGACGTTCAGCACCACGTCTCACCCGCAGATGCTCGTTGCCGATGCGATCTTGGCGAGCATGAGCATTCCCGACGTGTTCCCGGCATTCCAGGGCCGCTATGTCGATGGCGGCGTGCTCTGCAATCTCGGTGTGCAGTACCTACCCAAGACCGGCAAGCGACTGGCGTTGCGCGTGACCGAAGCGCAGACCGTCGGGCCGGTGAAAGGCTTCGTGGACGAGCAGGAGCGGCTGGTGTCGATGATGCTCTCAGCGAGCGAATCGGACGAGGTGACGCTTGCCAAGGCGTATGGCGTTCCGGTGATCGATCTACCGGGCGGAAATCTTGGCTTTCTGAACAGGGCCATGACGCAGGCGCAGAAGGCCGGATTGTATCAATCCGGGTATGAGGCGGCGCAGGCGTGGATTGATTCAGTGGAGGGCAAGCAATGGGCAGCACAGTAGCGAAGTACGCAGCGGCGGGGGCGATCCTCGGCTCGCTGTTCTATCTCGTCGTCACCGGCAAGATGGCCGTGGGCGACTATCAGACGTTGGCCGTCGGCGCTCTCGGGGCGCTAGGAGGCTTCCACGCAGGACGATTTCAAGGAGGTGGGCAGTGAAAATCAAAACGGTGACTATCGGCGCCTTGTGCGCCTTTTTTTTGGCCGGTTGCGCGACGCAGCCGACGACGTCCTCAGCAAGCCTAGCCGCGTGCCAAGGGCTGACGGCGACGACCAAAGCGATGACGGCGATCAAGCCCAAGCTGCCGGTGCAGACGCAGCAGCAGATTGGCGAGGCGCTGCACACCGCGGCGGGATATTGCCTCACACCCAACCCCCCGGCCAATGCCAACGCGGCAGTGGCGGGGATTCTCAACAGTCTGAACGCCTTGGCTTTGCAGATAGCGCAGCAGAAGGCGAGCACGGCACCGACGACCAGCACAGGAGCGACGAAATGAGCACGACAGCAGAAGCGGTATCGCAGCAGATTCAGCAGGACGCGCCGTTGGCGCAGACGGCGGCGACGGCGGCAAGCATTGCTACGGGGCAGCCTGAGATTGCGGCGCTGACGGGGGTTGCTTTGGCTCTGGCGCAGAGCATCGCGCAGATCGTGGCGCAGGAGCAGGCCAACGCCAAGAAGCCAGCCACGCAGGCCGATTGGGCGGCCATGGGCACCGCTTTAGGTGCGGCTCTGGCGGCCTACGACAAGGCCAAGTGACCCACGCTATCCTCGGCCTACTGCTGCGCCTGCACATCGCCATCGTGCCGCTGTTCGTCCCGTCCATATCGGGCGTGCGGACAGCGCACGAGACGGTGAGCTACGCGCCGCACTGGCACCAGATCGCCCTGTCTGGCCAGCTACAGCAGCCGGATGGAGGAATGATTTTGTATAGAGGGAGGTTTTGATGCCTATTCCAGATCAAGAAACCATCGCCATCGAAAACGCAGAGGGGTTCCGCAGTCATGCCTACTGGGATTCAATCGGCCATGTATGGACCGTGGGATTCGGGCAAACAGGCCCAGACATCGGACCAAACACCGTAGTCACCCGGCAAGAGGCCACACAATGGCTCATCGGCGACGAGACCGCGCTGACCAGTCAGCTGTTCGCCGCTCTGCCCTGGGCCGTGAATCTGTCCAGCGTGCGCGTCGGGGCGCTGGTGGATGCCGCCTATAATTTGGGGCTGAACGGACTCTTGCAATTCGCAACGGCACTATCAGCCATGAAGGCCGCGAACTGGAAGAAGGCCGTCTCCGGGTTCCGCGCCTCTCTCTGGTACTCGCAAGTCCCGGACCGGGTGAATACCATTTGCTACATGGTGCTGCTGAATGAATGGGCTGAAGAATATCTCACGCCTGAGCAGATGACGGCGCTTGAGTCCGCGATGAATGGCTGATCTCTTCGATCTCGCCAGCGAGCGCGAGGAGATGGACCGAGATCTGGCGCTCCGGGTCCGCAAGCCGGAGGGACCGGAAGCGACCGGCTCTTGCTTAGAGTGCGGGGAGCCGGTCGATGAGGGGAGGCGGTGGTGCATGGGGGTGGAGTGCAGGGATAGGTGGGAGCGTAGGCGAAGATAGGTGCCTAAGCAGTACAGTCAAGTGATCCCGTGTGCATGTGAAGAAGGTTGGGTGGAAGCATCTGGTAGCAATCTCCAGTTAGACCCTTTCGCCGTATCGGTTCTAGTGAGTCCTTCCGCCGAAACATGCGGATTGCCATTCCGCGTTCTGCTCCACCTGCATGAATCATAGTGCGGCGGCTTCGTGTAGGTCAAGGGTTGTTTACGCCAACAAATCCTGTTGTTTTGGCCCAAGCAATGCTTCTGCGCATTTTGGGTTTATCCACACGCATTCGGTGCGTGTTACCGTTCCACGATGCCCACTGATACTCGCCGCTCTTGAAAAGCACTCCCATCCTGCTGGAATCAATGCTTGTTCATACGTTTCGGTAGGGTAGCCAGAGAGGACCACGAATCCCTCGATCCGCTTCAGCCGATCAAGAATGGTAGCGTGCTCCTGTTCCGTCATTTCGTGGCGGTAGGTGCGATTCCCGGCCATGGTGCGGGTCTCGTGCATATAGGGCGGATCCATGAAAAACAGGGTGCCCGGCGCATCGTGACGGTTGATCACGTCCAGCGCATCCCCTGACTCAATGATCACGCCTCGCAGACGTTCGCAAAAGGCGGGGATGGCATTCGGGTAGGATGCCCAATCAACTGCCGGGGTTACGCTCCGATCGGCCTTTGAATAGCTGCGGAATCCGGTTCTCCCTTTGGTCGCGCCGGCGCTGCCGAATCCGGCCGCCGCCCGGAATATCGTGCGCCGGGCTTGCTCGACAGGATCAGCGGAGGACTCATAAGCGTCCACAAATTCGCTTCTGGCGTAGGGCGTCAATGTGCATACCTCTTTCAGCCGACGCGCCCGAGCCGGGTCGCGCAACACGCGGAACACGTTGACCACCTCGTCGTCCAGGTCGTTGTACACCTCTGCGGGGCTGCGCGGCTTGCGCATCAGCACGCTGGCCGCTCCACCAAAGGGTTCGACGTAGGTGTCGTGCTCGGGAAAGAAGGACAGTACCCACTCCGCCAAGCGCCACTTGCCGCCGTGATAGCGCATGACGGGGCGGGGAATATCTGGATCAACTTTGGTTTTCACATGGCCCTCCCAACATCATCCACGCGAGCGCGGCTTGGAGCGGGACTTGCGCGTTGCCAAGGGCTTTGATGCGGTGTGCTCGATTGGGAATCCTTGCAGCCACTCTCCCAACATCAGGTTCTAATTCCCACCAACCAAACATGGCATCTTTCCGGCTACTTCCTTCCCGTTTCTTTTTTGTGTCGTGTGCCAAAAATCGTGGCAGTGCTTGCAAAGTGTCTGGATATTCTGCGGGTCGTTGTTCGTGTTGTCCTGATCTATGTGATGAGCCTGAAGCCTCTTTTCGTACCCGCACGCCTCGCACTTGTCCTTTAGGTGCTTCCGGGCCCTCCACGAATACCCGTGCTTTGTCAAATCCTTTCGAGTGTTCGCGCATGACAGGCTGCAAAACTTTCTGCGGAGGAATGCCTGCATGTCCTCTAGGTGTCCGTTGTAGCGTTTGCGAGTCATCAGCGCACCACACTGGATGCAGTGTTTGATCGGGTCTTGTTTCTTCTTCATTTACTTTTTCACACCGTTGAACCACATCAGAGGCCAGCCCATTAACCAGCAAACCCACGCCGGATTCAGCATCCCACCATCTACCGCGAATACCGCATGATCCAGCCGGTCGTTCTCCAGACTGCGGACACTCTTGCGCGTAAGGGCTGGTGGACTGCTCCCCTTGCTGGCGGAGGAGCATGGCGTGGGCCAAAAGCTGCGCTTTTTCTTGTCCGAGGCCCGGTAAGCCATCCCTGCCATTTCTTCGTATGAATCGCACCTCTTTGCAAGCGCGGCTAGATCTCCGTCGTTTGTGAAACCTCTTGTTTGGGGGGTAGGCCACATCTTCACCCACGTCGCCAGACCATCCCCGCTGTTCTGGCTCGCACCCTTCCGGTTGTAATTCCCGTTCACCGTTGGTGTCGGGCACATAGCCACCCACCAGCCGAGCTTGTTTGGCTTCGTCCGACCGTCTCCGGACTTCTTCAAAGCCACGTCGTTCGCTGCTGTGCACGCATTCGGCATCGGCACGTTCTGCAATGCACCACCACCGATCACGGTAGTGCGGGGCACCGGCTGCCGATGCCGGTAGACACGTCCACCTTGCATCATACCCGCGCGCGGCCAGGTCTCCGAGAACGGTTCCAAGGAATTCGTTAGCAAGGATGGCTGAAACGTTCTCCAAATACAGGTATCGCGGTCGAACGATGTCAGCAATTCGGAGCACTTCCCGATAAAGTCCGCTTCTCGTGCCTTCGCCGACACCGGCCTGATTCCCAGCTCTGCTAATGTCCGTACAAGGGAAGCCTGCATGCACAACTTCCACTCGTCCCGCGTATTCGGATGGATCGAACAGCCGGACGTCCCCTTCCCACACGTGCAAGCTTGGGAACCATCCATCTGCGGCTCGCTCTCGGAGCACTCGGCAGCAATAGGCGTCCCATTCGACGGCGACGATTGGTTTATGTCCGAGAATAAGATCACACAAAAGCCCTCCGCCCGCACCAGCAAAAAGGTGCATGGTTTTCATTTCGTCTTTCCATTCTTGCACTCCGAAAGCTCCTTGATCGCCCAATCCAGCGCCTTGGTGATGGCGCGCGTGTCTGGCATGGATACGTCCCCCGACTCCGTGCGCCATTGCTGGAGTTGAATGAGTACTTGCAGGTGATCGGGTTTTGTTTGCATCTCACGCCTCCGGCGGCGACAATGTTGTGCGCAGGTAATAAAGTTTGCTCATGTACAAATCTCAACAAGTTGTTTTTTGTAAACGGCTCACATCCACTTGAAAATATAGTTTGACCATGGGCTCCTTCGACATCGCCTTTGCGTCCAATTTTACTGCAATAAAGTTCGACCATAGATTTAGGTATCTGCGTCAGATCGCATTGCAAGTAATTCAGCTCGAAGCAGTTTTGCGCTGGCGATGATTTGCTTTTTCGATCCTGGTGATGCACCTAACTTCAAGGCACGGGCTCGAACTGTAGTGGTGACATCATAGTGAGGGTACGATGCTTTGTCTTGAAACCAGCTTCGACGTAAACCAAGATTAGAGGCAAATTGATGCAACTCATCCAGGGAATCTGCGACAAGATGACACCAAAGTTTTCCGCGCCATTGGATACACTCATTATCCACGTAGACTGACATTGAGAACTCCTTAGCTGTACTAGCTTTCGCAACCTTTTCTGAGCAAACTTTATTGCCCAGGTCCAAACTTTATTACCCATGAGCAAACTTTATTACCTGTGAACAACATAATTCATTTCACACCTCCACTTTTATGATCTCCCCATACAGATCGTAGTTTGTGCTTCCCAATGACCCGTTCTTAAGGACGCGCGCGGCTACATATTGCGGACTGTTATACCCCCAACGAATGCCCGTTATTTCCATGACGCACTTATTGAAATTCCAAGCTCGTACCCGATCACCAACTTTGAATTTCGCAGTTAGCTGAGCCAACTCATTTTCGTAGGCACGTTTCTTTTCCCGCGCATCGTCAATCACTTGATCCAGTCGCCGTATCTCGGCCCTCAATTCTTCCACATTCATCTTCATATCCTCCATCATTGTCTGATCTCCCGCAGCCGTTCCTTGATCCTCGCTGGTATTCGCGGCATCGCAAAGAACGCCACGTACCCGTCAAAATCCCCGTTGAACTCCCCAACTACCGCAACTCCTTCGCGGGTCAGCAGAATGCATCGGCCATGTGGACGGCAAGTCGGAGTAAGTTCCAGCCAGCTAGGTTGCAGCGCGGTTTCTACGGGGCGCTCGTCCATCTCACACCTCCTCGTACCACTTATGTACAACTTTCTTACTTCGCCATTCAGTCGGGCCAACCCAATCCTTCTCTCCCTCCCAACCATAAGGGATAAGCTCCCAAGATGTATGGTCATCTTCCCCATCAAACCACGTGTCAATCTCGCCGACGGACCACAATTTACCTTCGTAGCTGACGATCTCGATCTCCATCTCACACCTCAGGCGGCGTCAGGGGGCCGATGAATTGGCCGGTTTTTTCTCCATAAATCATCATTATTTCCCATTCGCTGTTTTCGTCCTCTCTCCACCAATAAAATACCCCTTCAATAACTTCGCCGTGAGGAACAAGTTTTGGTGGTGATTTCAGGCGCTCGATCTCGGCGCGGAGGGCTGCGTTCTCGGCTTCCAGTGCGGCCACGTCTTTGGCCTCGCACCATAGTCCATCGCCATCCTTGGTTGCAGCAATTCCTTGCATATAAGCCAGACTAGAAGAGACAGCAGACCATACTGCGTCTATGCTCCAGCGTTGCAGTTTCATTCCCCGTCCTCCGCAAGTTCAGCGTGGTCCCAAGAATCCCTTACGCCGCTAGAAGTCCATGATGTTTGACCATCCTGCCAAATAGTCGGGTTTCCTTCATCGTCTATGCCAGCGAAGTGGCCCTTTAATCTCCAGTCGCGATCTTCGTCGGATACCCATATTTTTGCATCAATCTGCCAGTTGGCATATGGGCCGACTTCTTCGATGAAAGGAAGGTCGTCGGTTATACCACAAGGTAATAATGTGTCGGCATTCAGTAAAATTTGCTGGTTTGCGTAAATGACAGGGATATATCCGACACCATCTGCATTCATCCAAAAACCTGCGATAGTCGCCGCTGTGTGGCTCCCTTTTGTCCGCCACTTCTTCTGGTGCATCTCGTTGAACTTCTGCTGCAATTCATCGATAGTCATTGCCCGTCCTCCCTCACTCTCACACACCCCGGATGAAACCCCACAGCCTGACACGCAAACCCGTTATCCATCTCCACGATGCACCGGCTAAAATCCTCGTCCGGTAGCCCGGAGACGTAGGAAACGAATGTGCCGGGAAGCCAGCCGTGGCGATGCCAGTTCACTTCCACGCGCTGGCCTGGGGCGAATTTGGCCGCCATCACACCACCCCCTCCCCACCCCGCGTCCTGCTCACCAGCGGCGCGGACGACTCCGGCCAGCCGGTGAAGTCCAGCCAGGGCGCCCGGGCCGGTGCAGCGCCGATATAGCCGCCGTAGCGGATGGATCCGGATGCAGAGGACACCGGGATCACTGGTGCTGGGGCTGGGGGTTGGCGCTTGATGAGCCTGGGCTTCGGATGCGGCTGCGGCGCGGCTTTGGGAGCCGCTGGGCGCCGTGCAATGGTCGGCTCTGACACATGGTCATCGCGCCCGTAGAACGTGTACCGCCCGCGACGGAACTCCAGGACGACGCCCCGGGCCGCCAGATCGATGAGGTGATGTGCTACGGTGTCGCGCTTTGCTCCGATGGCGAGCGCGACGGCGTTGGCGGACAGCATCGATGGGCTGTCGGAGATCGTGCGCTCCACCCGGTCCCGGATCGTCGTCTCGTGGTCGGCGCTGGCCGGCGGCCCGAACATCGCTTCCCGGCCACGGCAGGCGCGGACCATGCGCACGAGCTTCCGCGCATCGCAGGCTTTGGCTGCCACCATTCCGGCCCGACGGGAGGAGATGCCGAGCACGTCGGCGATCTGGCCGGTAGTCATGGAGCCGTTTTGGGCGATGGCGTCGAGGAGGAGGTCGGTGAGGGATTTCACTTCACCGCCTCCAGCCGCTGCCGTGCCGCCGCCTGCACCGCCGCCCACACTTCAGGGGTGCAATGGGCCTTGGCATCGGCGTAGTCCTGGCGCTTTTCGATGGCCTGGATCTCGGCCTTGGTCTGCGCCGCGTCGATCTCGGCGATGAGGTCCATAGCGATGGTGGTCCAGTCGGAGGGTTCCGGATCAGATGGGGGGGTGATCTCGCCGGTTTCCTGGTTGGTGGTATCGGCCTTGGCCGCGGCAATATCGGCAAGGTTCGTCACCTTGGGGTCCGCCTTCGCTTTCCCTTCGTGCTCTTCCTTATTTTCCATGACGGTTTTCCATGTCGCCTCACCGTCTTTGATGGCCCCATAGATGCCGCGCAAGGTTACAATTTCAGACGGAGAGCATCCGTCCAGATCATGGCCTAGGTAGATTGCCAAGTCCTTTGGCTTCACGCCGATGCCGGCAAATGCGTCTATGATCTTCTTGCGTTCGGCGCTTGGATCTTTTGCTGCGGCATTCAGTCGAACCTCTTTGATGATTGCCTCGGCCTCATCTTGGATATCTCCAGGGATAAGCCGCATGCCCAGAGTCCGAAGGGCCTTGGAGATGAGAGCTTGGCGCTTATTGAGAAGATCGTCATCGTTGGCTGGGACCGTATAGACATTTTTCCCCCAGCTATTCTTGCGAACCGAGATATACGACCCGTCATCACATGGATTCGAGCGCTCCACGGTTTTTGATACCTTCACGTCCATAGAATATGTCAGGTTAGATTCAAGGTCGGTAATCATGAGCCGGTGAATCTCTTTCTGCTCATCCTCAAAGATCATCGACTGGTCAGGGTAAATATTTGTCATGCACCGGAGGGCGACCTCGACGAATCGGATGCCAAGCCCTTCAATCCCATCCTTTCCGATTGGCTTCACGTACCAAGCCGATTTATTGTGTGCGAAAGCTGGGCGCCTGCATTCTGCCAGCACGTCGGCGCGCACCTGATCCCAGTTACGAGGGCGATTTAGGGCCATCACATACCGCGCTTCAACCATGGCCTTGGCATGCGCGGCTGCGGCGGTGGAGGATGTTTCGGACATAGCCATCTGCGTGACCGGCTTCTGTAGGGTTTCCAGGTTGTTCATGTTTCATCTCCTTGATAAGTCAGCGCCCACATGGGCAACTGGATTTGATGGATCTCTGATCCGTAGTGCGGCCATTCGTTATTGCGTAGGCACTCCGCGTAGACGTTCAGCGCAGCGCGCGCCTTTTCCGACCCCGCCGCTTTGCTCTCTGGCGCAAGCTCGTGAACGGCTGCCAGATAGGGGTAATCAGTTTCCACGGTCAGGAACAAAAATCGATCTACTGGAGAGTCAGACGCTATGCTGTAACCTTCCGTATAGAAAGCGTCCTGCACGTCGTAGCGCATCCTGGCAGCTTGCAGCCGGAAATCGAATGGGCTGCTATTGCCGACCGTTTTCACGTCCAACAGCACACCACAGTCGGCGGCGAAATCCGGGCGGCACCGGCACAACACGCCGGTATATGGATCCTCCCAGAATGCCGATACCTCTGCCTTTCCCGCGCTCAGGATCTTGGCCATGCCGGGCAGCTTGAGGACGCTCTCCCGCTGCCACATGGCCGTGTCGTACTCGGACGGCTTGATCGCTTCAACGCCTGCTGGCAGGGATGCTTCCCACTCTTTCCAGGGCTTGTTTGCGCGGCTGCAATCAGGCCCTACGGCGTACCGTTTGCTGAACTGCTCCGGCTCCAGGATCGCGCAATGGGCAAGCTGGCCTACGCGCTGGGCAGCGGTCTGGACGCGCGCTGGCCGCTTTGGGTCCAGGTGCAAGGCATAGTACCGGGCGGGCGGGTCCATATCGTCCAGGCCGGATTTGCTGATGCCGGGTCCAGAGTGGTAGGCCTCGATGTCGAGGCCATGGATGATGCCGAGAGGATGGTTCACGCCGCACCCCCCATCGGCGGCTGGGGCCAGTCTCCGACCGTGCGCCGGGACTTCGTGCGAAACGGGATCACAGCCGCGTTGCCGTGCGCCGGCGCAGACAGCCGCGCAAGCTCGCGGTCCATCTCGCGCAGGGCGACCCAGGGCGGCAGGACGCGGAGGCGTTGGAGGAAGTTGGCGGGGAGGATCATGGCCGATCCTCCGTTTCCGAGACCAGGCGCAGAAACTCTTTGGCTTGCGCGGCCCGTGCGGCGGCCCATGCGGCGTCCCATGCGGCGGCCCGTGCGGCGGCCCATGCGGCGTCCCCTGCGGCGGCCCGTGCGGCGGCCAGTGCGGCGGCCAGTGCGGCGTCCCGTGCGGCGGTCCATGCGGCGTCCCCTGCGGCGGCCCGTGCGGCGTCCCGTGCGGCGGCCCATGCGGCGGCCCATGCGGCGTCCCGTGCGGCGGCCCATGCGGCGTCCCCTGCGGCGGCCCGTGCGGCGGCCAACTCGTCATCTATTGCGGCCCCGTTCGCATGGCGCTCCGCCACGTCAAGCGCATCCAAGCTGCGTTGATCTGTCATCAGGTGCTGGACCTGGCGAGCACACCAAACCGCATATAGCCGCCGCTCCCGCGCATATTGAGGCTCTACCTGACAGCACCACAGCGCATCATCCAGGCCGTTGGATTCCAGGATTACGGCAAACGGCAGCCGATCATCGTCGGCTTTGGTTTTGCCGAGGTGCTTGAGCAACTTTTCCCAGCCTTCGGTGCACGGAGAATGGGCGCGAATATGATTTAAGGTGGTGGTGATCATGCCGCCACCTCCCGCTTCTGCGCAGCCGCATCCAACTCGGCGTCGGCGGCCAGGATCGCTTCGATGAACGCCTTGCGCTCCTCCCGCTTCCAGATGCCCATTGATAGAGCGCCGCTGAAAATCACGAGGCGGTCGCAGGACGGGTAGGCATCATCAGCGATTGCCGAGACGGTCATTTTTGCGCCGCTGATGGTGATGTCGTGATTCATGCTGCTGACTCCTTCTTGACCTCAAGCCACTTCTGAATGGTCTTGGCGATGGGCGCAAACTCCTTCTCGGCGCCGAACCGAGCAACGAAGTCCTCCAGCGCCTCATATCCGCTCTGCACCTTGCGCGTGGCTTCCTCGACCTGGCGCCGCTGTTCCTCGATCTCGGCGCGCTGCCGGGCGAGTTCGGCCTCCTCGGCCTCGCGCTTGACGGTTGCAGCATACTCAGCTTTTTTGCGGAGTCGCTCTTGCTCGTCAATGATCTTTTGATTGGCTTCAAACTCAGCGCGGACCCGCTGGCGCTCTGCTTCCTTCTGCTTCTCGATCTCCGCCCGGGCGGCACGGTCGCGCTCTTCCTGCTCAGCACGCAGCTTGGCCAGTTCAGCACGCTCGCGCTCGGCCTGTTCAGCCTGGGCCTTGCGTTCTGCTTCCAGGGCGAGGCGCTCGATGCGCAGGCGCTCGGCTTCATCTTCCCGCCTCTCCGCCGCGGTCAACATGGCACGCAAGCGGGTCAGCGTTTCCTCCCTAGCAGCCTCGGCCTGGGGTAGATACTCCTGGTAGACTTCCGGCAGCAGATCCGCGTCCTCCAGGTAATCGATGGCAACCGAGATCTCGGCGGAGCAACAGTTCGATGCCTGGATAGCCTGGTCCTGGATGGCGCGGATATGGGACCGGATTGCCTCGATGCGTTCCTGTTCCGCGCGCTCCTTGGCGGCCTTTTCCTCTGCCTTTCGCGCCTCCTCGGCCTTGATCTGGGCGTCAATGGGCTCTTCCATGGCCTCAATCTTGGCGGTCAGGGTCTTGGCCTCGGCATCAATGAGCCGGGACCGTTCCAAGGCGGGAGCCTTTAGCTCCTTGCGCAGCTTTTCCAGGTTGACGCGGACCTCACGCAACTCCCGGCGGGCGGCGATGGCCTTGGCCATGCCCGCGGTGGTGGTGGTGTCGAATACCGCGGCTTCGTACTTCTGGCGCAACTCTGCCAGGGCTGCGGCGGTGGGGCTGTATTCGGTGATCTCGGTTTTCATTGTGCATTCTTCGCTTCAACTGATAACTGGTCAAGCATTTCTGCCTCTGCCGAAAATGCTTCTTCCGGGTATAAGCCGGAATCTCCTACCTGCAAACACCAGTCGTTATGCGCCTGCATCGCCGCAATCCGCGCTTGCGCCGCGGCAATGGCGGCCATAATTCCCACTAATTGAGCACTTACCATTTGATAGCCTCCTCGGCATGTGACGGATGAATCGGGCTGCACGGCACCCACTGTGCCGATGGTGCCCAGACTGCGATGTATCGATGGCCGGCCTTGGCGTGACCGGGGAACGGGACGCACACCCCATTTGGCTTCACAAGAGCCAGGGCTTTGCCGGTGCGATGGGCGAATACCACCACGTCCGGCTTCTGGCCCCAGGTCGGATCCGGCGCATATTTGGGCGACTGGTGGTAGCCGAAAACGAAGGCGCCGAGGACTGCGATACCAACGACGGCGGCGCTTTTGAGGATGATCGTGCCGCGGCGCAAGCTAGCGATTTCTTGCTGGACTATGGGGGTCATTGCCGCACCCCCGCTTGCATCAGGGCCAATTCTTGGACACGGGTCAGCGCGGCCACGATGACGCCCATTTCTTCGGGCCAGAATACCTGCATGAGCAGCGCCAAAACATGCAAGTCAGTCTTGGCCTCTTTGATCTCTTCGATGAATGTTTTATTTTCCATGGCACTCTCCCGAGATGAGCATGCGGGCGCCCTCGAACAGATCGAGATACACCTGCGGCCGGCGCTCTTCGTAGACCTCGGCAATCGCTGAGGCCAATTTGTAGTAGGCCGTCAGATCTCCCTCACCCGTGGCGGCCATCCGCACACCGTCCTGGATAACCTGCAGGGTCACTTCGTCGTGGCCGGGAAGATAGGGCTGCCAGGCGTCGTCCCAGGCCAGGATGATGCGCTCGATCTGCGGGGCGAGACGGCCTAGGTCATCGAGGTCGCGGAGCTGCTGCCAGTCTGTCAGGGCCTCCCTGGTTTCCTGGTCGATGTCGCGCTCTTCGATGGGCAGCGCGTGGTCGAGTCGGGCCTGTGCCATCTCGAAAGCCAGGGCTGAATTACGCATGGCTCACCTCCACCCATCCCGGCTGGAGTGCGTAATAATCGGGTCCAAACTCGACCACCGACCCGGCGCGGCATGAGCAGTACTCGAAGCCGCAAAAATGCTTGCGGATCCTGGCAGCCTGGGCGGGTGAGATCAGGTAGCAGCCTTCTTGCGTGTGGCCGGAGATGCGCAGGGAGATGGGTCCACGGTGGTGGAAATTATTGATGCCGGTGGGGGTGTAGGTGATTTGCATGTCTGTCTCCTAAAGTGCCGCGCCCGTTGCGCGCCTTCCATGTAAGAGAGATTACACCATGGCCAATGGGGGTGCAAGTTTTTTTCACGGCAGGAGAGCAGAAGTTTTTTATAGTCTATGCGGGAGTTCTTATGGATTGACTACGCACGCAATGTAATCTATCTTATAGTCATGAGAAAGACAGAAGCCATCCGCATGTTCGGCACCGCAACGCAGCTCGCGCGGGCAATAGGGATCACACCGCAGGCCGTGTATCAGTGGCCGGAAGTACTCACGCCAGCGCTCAATGATCGGGTGATGGCCGCGATGATGCGGCGAACGGCGGGGAAGGATGCGGGGGCGTTGACTACGGCACGGTAGGGTGCCACACCGGCCTTGCGGCTAGGTTCTCGAGACCGAAAGCCAGACTCGTCACCTGGTTGCCGCCCATTTATCCGACGACTCTTGACGGGTGGTATCATGATTCAGCGTAGACCATACCAGACCAAAGCCATCAATGAGGTGGCGCCATGACCAGAAAAGCGATTGGTCCGAAGATCCGCTTTGAAGTATTCAGCCGCGATGGATTTCGCTGCCACTATTGCGGCGCGACTGCGCAAGAAGCAAAGCTCACCATAGACCATATCCGCCCCGTGGCACTTGGCGGTAATAACTCCTTTGAAAATCTCGTTACCGCTTGCTCTTCTTGCAATTCAGGCAAGTCCTCAAACGTAATCGCATTTTCACCACCTACGTCTCGATTATCGCCTTTTTCTACGATTTCCTATGGGATTACTATTGAGAGTCGTTCCGGCGTCGAACAAGAACTCTCCCGCATGCGTAACTTCGCTTATGAGATGTTCTTGAGGAATTTAACCAAATACATCAAATTGGTTTGGTGTGACAGTAAGTGCGGTGTTTTTTATATTGAAACCTTCCCATTGGATATTTCGCTGTGGCATGAGCTTGATATTGAATGGTGTGCATGCGAATTTCTCGGAGTTTGCAATGTTTTCGGAAGAGATATTTTCCCGTCCGAGGAAATTTATTCATGAAGAATAGTGCAGACGAAAAATCGCGCCAAGCCTACGCCGCTTCCATGGCGCGCCAGGCCAACCGCGAGCGCCTGTTAGCCCTGCAACGCGCCAACCACGACGTGGTGGCTTCTGCCGGTTGTGCCACTACCGAGGAATACCTGCTCAAAAAAATGGACGAGATGATGGCCCGGGGGAAACCTGCGGGCCGATTCAGCGCCGCTGACTATCGGGCGGACACATGAGCTTCCATGCCAGCAACGGGGGCACCCGGGCCGACTTCCCCTTCGGTTGGCCATGCTGGCGCCTATTCATGAAGGGAAAGAAGGGTAAGCAGTGAATTTCTACAAGCACCATATCGGTGACTACGACTCGGCCACGGCCCATTTATCCTGGGGTGAGGACATGGCCTACACCCGCATGCTGCGCCTCTACTACCGCCGAGAAGGACCTCTTCCCGCCGACTTCAAGCAACTATGCCGCCTGATCCGCGCCGGCAAAAAGGAGGAGCCATTCGTGCAGGCGGTCCTGGAGGAGTTCTTCATCCTGGATGATGACGGATGGCACAACGCCAGGGCGGACGAGGAGATCGTGATCGCGCAGGACCGCGCCGAGAAAAACCGGGCGGTTGGCAAAAGGGGAGGGCGGCCACGCAAAACAGAAACCCAAAACGACCCGGACGACGGAGAAAATGGAAACCCAAAAATAACCCAGATGGTTTCTGAAAATAACCCAGACGGTTTACAAACAGAAACCCAGATGGTTTCTGAAAATAACCCTCCCGCGCGCGGGACCAACAGCCATAAGCCATTAGCCACTAGCCAGAAGCCAGATTTACCTACCTACCTACCTGCCTCGCAGGCGCGAGCGCGCGAAGGGGCGGCGCCAATCGCTGACGATTGGGAGCCAACCGCAGCCTTTTGGGCTTTGGCAACGCGATCTGGACACGCCAAGGAGTCGCCAGATTTTCCGGATGCCCTTACCGATTTCCTGGCCTATTGGCGCACCAGGCCTGGGGAATCCCGCACTCAATCCGAGTGGGAAAAGGCTTTTCTGGAAAACTGGAGACGCTTCAGATCTCACGTTTCTTCCCCATCGACTCGCCCCCAAAAGCCTCGGCCCCTTTCCCCTCACAGCGACTTCGAGCAACGGGATTACAGCGCCGGCATCAACCCGGATGGGAGTTTCTGACATGGAAAACGTCGCAAACAGACTCGGATTCGTGCTCGACCAACTCGCCATCGTTGAACCCCGCGACTGCCCAACCCACGGCCCATTTCAGTCGCGCAAATGCAAACTGGCGGACCGCGAGATTTGGACGCCTTGCCCGGAGTGCATGGCCGAGGAGGGGCGGAAAAACGTCCAGGACCAAGAGCAGCAGCGCCTCAAGGCGCAAAGTGCCGCCATCATGGCCGGCGCCCTGATCCCGCAGCGGTTCATGGCTCGCACCCTGGACAATTACCGCGCGGACCTTCCCGGACAGCAAGCGGCACTTCGCGTGGCCAGGGAATACGCCGAGCATTTCGACGATTGCCTAGCATCTGGCCGATCCCTGGTGTTCTGCGGCACGGCGGGCACCGGCAAAACTCATCTGGCGGTCGGCATCGCAAAGCGCGTCATCGACATGGGCAAAAGCGCGACGTTCACCACGGCCATGGACGCGATCCGCAGGGTGCGCGAAACCTACAGGAAGGGTTCAGAAAAAACTGAGCGCCAGGTCATCGAGGAGTTCGCTCTGGCCGATCTGACCATTATCGACGAAGTTGGGTCACAGCTTGGCACTGACGCAGAGAAGGTGACGCTGTTCGATCTCATCAACGCCCGGTACGAGAGGGAGAGGCCCATGATCGTGATGAGCAATCTCACGCTGAAGGAGGTCGAGCAGTACATGGGGACCAGGGCCTTCGACCGACTGCGCGAAAACGGCGGCCAAGCGGTGACGTTTACCTGGGACAGCTACCGCAAGGTGCAGCCATGATCCTTGATGAAGCACTCCCGGTCGGCGCGCTGGACTCCATCGAAACCGAGTTGCTTTGGTGCCATTGCTGCGAGATCGCGCCAGAAGATCCGTGGAGCGCGTTTGCGGAACTGAGCGACGCCAATGTAGCGCCAACGGTGCCGGCAGGTGCAAGCGGGGGACTGGATGGCTGAAATTATTGTCACATTGCCCTGGCCGCCGTCCGAATTGTCGCCGAATCAGCGCCAGCATTGGGCGCAGCTGGCGAAGGCGAAAAAATCCTACCGACAAGCCTGTTGGGCCACTGCCACGAGCCAAGGGGCCCGGCATATCCAGGCTGACCGTCTGCATGTAGCGCTTAAGTTCGTGCCCCCCAACCGGCGCAAGTTCGATCTGGACAATCTGCTGGCGCGCATGAAAGCCGGGCTCGATGGGTTGGCCGATGTGCTCGGGGTGGACGACAGCCGCTGGCAGATCTCACTGGAAAGGGCCAACGATCCAAAGGCGCCGGGATTCGTGCTGGTGCGTATCACCCATATTCCTGGTGCGGCGTGATCGACGATTCCTACGCCCGCCAACGCACGCCGCCCGGTCCGCGCCCGGATTATCAGCCACCACGCACGATGAGGAGAGACGATATGGCAACTGTTGGACTACAGGAACTCAGGGACGCCCTGCAATCGGGCCCCAAATCCAGGGACGGCCTGTGCCGCGAGCTTCATTGCACCAGGTCGGAGGTCGCCAAGCCGATCTGGAGCCTCAAGCAGTCGGCCGAAGTCATCGAGGAGGGGGATCTCGTCATGCTGGCCTCTAAAGCCGCCGAGAGCATGGATAGTACCACCCGGCCTCAGAAAATCGATTCTAGCCCGGTTTCCGTGCCGGGAATGGGCATCCCCGAGCCTGATCCTAGCCCTGCCACACTCACCCCCAGCGGCGCGGGATGCTTGGGGCCGATAGAAGGCGCCGATCCAGACCAGCAACTGCGGGCCGCGCTGGAGCTGCTCATGGCCGAACTACCTGGGCTGCTGGAGGATCGGGAGAAGCTGCGCAAGCTGCGTGAGGTGCTGGGATGATCTCCACCCCCTACGCCCTCGCCTTCCTCGCGCTACAGATGCGTCACCCGGACATGCGCCTGACCCTGAACCTGCGCGACGACAAGCCGCCGGTTAACTGCCACGCGATCCTGCATTACATCCAGGCGCGGAGGGAACACGAGAAGCCTGCCGAGGGATGGTGGGCGTTCGCTGGCCGCGTTCTGCAGGAGCAAGCCGGTGGCGCTTGAGTCCTGGGAGTATAGAGACCCGCTTGAGGTGGCCGCGCGCCGCGAATCCCAATCGTGCAAGGGCTGCTTATGGCTGATGCAGGTGCATTGCTTCGGCGAGACGTTTGAGCGGTGCCAAGAATACCCGGCCCGCGAAAACCCTAGACGATGCAAAAAATATCATGCGCTTCACCCGGATCGATGACTACGCATCACGAGCCGGGGAGTTCACGATCTGCCGAGTGTTCGTCGGCGGCAAGGAACGATTCGTGGCGTGGAAAGGCAAGGAAATGCTGGGCTGGGTCGAGGCAGGAGAAAACAGGAGGGAAGCATGGCAGCAAGCGATGAAGTTGTGCGAGAAAAAATCCTCAAGTACCTGAGAGCAAGCGAAGGACACACAGTGCGCGAGGTTGCGCAGTTCACCAATGCGGCCCCGTTGCTGGCTCTCCAATGGCTGCACGAGATGGAACTCGCAGGCATGGCGCATTACACATCGAAAGACGACCTATGGAGAGCAACATGCTAGAGATCCACGCGATGCTCGCACCAAAAGGAATAGACTACCGAGGCACTCACGGAGGCATTCCCAACATTACCCCTGAAATGGTGGCCGCTTCCCTCGCCCGCGCCCACGATGGAGCCCGCGCACTCATCCGCGTCAAGGTTGGCGACACTTCAAGCTGGGACACGCTGCGCCGAGAGTTCCGCCGTGCCCTTACCATTGAGGCCAACAAGCGCCACTGGAAACCCGGGCCGACGCTTCCGAAGTACCTCGAGGGCATCTGTCACACGGCGCTCCTGCTCTACGTCCACCCGCCAAAATGCAGACGATGCAAAGGGCGCGGATCAGTAACCCCGCGTGGCCACGAAGCGCCCATTGCCTGCCCAGTTTGTCTTGGCGCTCAATACCGCGATCCAGACGAGGCCAAGAAAGCAGGCATGGCAGGCATCCCCTACTCAACATGGAGAGATACTTGGGAGGACCGATACAAAGACGCGGTGGCGATTTTGCACGAGTGGGAGGATGAAGCTGACAGGGCAACGAGGAGAGTGTTTTGGGACTCGTGACGGGGAGCATGATGGAGCCGCTTGACAAAACCCGTGCCTGAGTGAAAGAATCGCTCCAACAATCAAATCACCGCGCCCTGACTCCAACGAGCCGGGGCGTTTTGTGTTTCTGGAGGGTTAGATGAATGCGGGCATCTTCCCGTCTATAAAAAGCATCCCGGTCGAGCAGCTCATCCCCTACGCGCGCAACGCCAGAACTCACAGCGACGAGCAGATCGCGCAGGTCGCCGCCAGCATCCGCGAGTTCGGTTGGACCAACCCGATCCTGGTAGACGCCAAACGCGGCATTATCGCGGGCCATGGGAGACTTGCGGCAGCGCGCAAACTGGGCATCGTTGAGGTGCCGGTCATTGAGCTGCAGCATTTGACCGAAGCGCAGAAGCGGGCCTATTTGATCGCTGATAACCAGATCCCGCAAAACTCGGCTTGGGATTTGGATATCCTGAAAGATGAGATACACGCGCTTCGGGGCATGGGCATAGACTCGTCTGTGCTCGGGTTCAGTGAAGACGCCTTAAAATCTCTTCTGGCCATGGATGAGACAGAAGAAGAAAGCTTGGCAGATGAGGATGACGTTCCAGAAGTTGAGGATCGACACACCTCGGAACATGGAGACGTTTGGGTTCTCGGCAACCATCGGGTGGCCTGTGGAGACTGCCTGGATGAGTCGCTCGTCGCATCCTTGATGCAAGGCGAGCTGGCCGACCTTGTCTGGACAGACCCTCCCTACAACGTAGCCGTGAAAGGAGCGGCGGGGAAAATTCTCAACGATGATATGGACAAATCTTCGTTTCGAGCTTTTCTCCGTGATGTCTACACCCAGTACGCCATGTTTACTCGCCCAGGGGGGGGGTGTTATGTGGCCCACTCGGAATCTGAGCGGTCGGCATTCACGGACGAGCTGGTGAATGCAGGATTCTTCGTGGCGCAGACATTGATCTGGGTGAAAGATTCGGCTGTGCTCTCTCGGCAGGACTTCAACTGGCAACACGAGCCGATTCTGTATGGATGGAAGGAAGGTGCTGGCCACTACTTCTGCAAAGACTTTGCCCTGACAACCGTCATTGATGACGAGCGACCCATTCGCGCAATGACAAAAAGAGAGCTGGTACGAATAGTAGAGGCATTGCGCAAAAATCAGCCTACAACGATTTTGCGTCACCAGCGTCCCAACAAATCTGAGCTCCACCCTACGATGAAGCCGGTATCGCTTGTACAAAGGATGATCGAGTGGAGCTCGCGGCCTGACGACATCGTGTTGGATTTTTTCGGCGGATCTGGAACAACGCTGATCGCAGCGCACAAGACCGGCAGAAAAGCTCGGATCACCGAACTTGACCCGCGCTTTTGCGACGTCATCATCCGCCGCTGGCAGAACTTCACTGGAAAGAAAGCCATTCACGCGGCCACCGGCAAGACTTTTGACGAGGTAGCATCCCATGGCAACACCGCGATTCCAGCCGTCGCCTGAGCAGCGGGAATTGGTGCGGATGCTTTCCGGGATTGGAACACGGGCGGCAGAGATTTGCTTGCTGGTTAAAAACCCGGCAACCGGGAAACCAATTGATGAAAAGACCCTACGCTTGCGCTTCCGCGAAGAGCTGGACGAGGGGATGGTGCAGGCGAATGCTCGTGTCGGAAAGACGCTATTCCAGTTTGCGACGGACCCCAAGGGCGGGCCAAAGTCCGTGACAGCCGCGATATTCTGGATGAAATGCCGCGCAGGGTGGAAGGAGACGGTTATCAACGAAGTAACCGGCAAGGACGGAGTGCCGCTATCCGTAATATCCGAGATTCGGAGAACCATCGTTGATCCTCGACATACCGACGCCGAGAGTATTCCTCCCGCTCCTGAAGCCGGCGAGGTATAAGGGGGTACACGGAGGTAGGGGCTCGGGCAAATCGTTCTTCTTTGCCGAGCATCTGATCGAGCGGTGCCTGTACGAAAAGATCGACGCCGTCTGCATTCGCGAAGTCCAGCGCACCCTTGACGAGTCCGTCAAGAAGCTGCTGGAAGAAACGATCCAAAGGCTACAAGTCGGCCATCTGTTCGAGGTGCAGCACAACAAGATACTCACCCCGCACGGTGGACGTATCATCTTTATGGGGATGCAGGACCAGAACGCGGAGAATATCAAATCACTGCAAGGGTACCGTATAGCCTGGTTCGAGGAAGCGCAGACCATGACGGCAAAGAGCCTAGAGCTTCTGCGTCCGACTATGCGCGACAATTCTGAGATATGGTTTAGCTGGAATCCGGGCAATGAATCCGATCCGGTAGACCAGTTCCTGCGCGGTCCAGATAGGCCGGATAACGCCATCGTCGTAGAGGCCAACTGGCGAGATAACCCATGGTTCCCGGAGGAGTTGAACCAGGAGCGACTACTGGATCTGAAAGTCTTTCCGGGCCGCTACCGGCACATCTGGGAGGGCGACTACGGCATCGACGGGGATACGTTCTTCCCCATGGATATGCTGCTCGTCGACAAGCAGCCGGTGGACATCAACTGGCGGCCAGACTACCTGTTCGCCATCGTCGACACCGCCAACAAGGACGGGGCCAAGCACGACGGTAGCGCCATGGCCATCTGGGCCAAGAGCCGTGACCCGTTTATCCCGCTGGTGCTGCTGGACTGGGACGTGGTGCAGATCAAGGCCAGCCTGCTCATCGAGTGGTTGCCAAGCATTGACGCCCGGCTGGAAGAGCTGGCGGATCAGTACAAGCCTCGACATGGAAACGTCGGCATCTGGATAGAGGATGCGTCCAGCGGCATCCAGCTTTTGCAAACTGCCGAGGCGCAGGGCCGCAACGTCCATGCCATCGACAGCAAGCTCACGGCGGCGGGCAAGGAAGGCCGCGCCATCGCCTGCAGTCCGTACATTGCCAAGGATCAGGTAAAGGTGAGTCGCCAAGCTTTCGACAAAACGGTGAAGTATCGAGGCCAGACCAAGAACCATATGTGGGATCAGATTAGCCGTTTCGCCATGGGGCAGGAGAAGAAGGATCACATGAAAGACCTGCTCGATTGCTTCATGTACGCCCCCCTGATCGCCCTCGGCAATGCAGACGGATACTGACGCATGCCTTTCATCAACGGCGTAGACGAAGGTGGCACCGGGTATATAGGCATATCCGGCAGCGGGATGCCGTCGCAGCTCATGAAGATTCTTGAGCAGGACGCCATCGACCCCGGCGCAGATATTGGATACGAGGCCTGCAAAACCATCTATAGCTACCACCCGCTCGGCGCGCGGATGGTGGACAAGCCGCTCCAAATGGCTATGAGTCAAGAGCGCGAGATCGAGATACCTGGCGCGCCAGAGGAAGTGCTAAAAAAGGCGTTCCGCAAGGAATGGAAGCGCATTGGCGGCATCGGAGCCGATAACATCATATACCGAGGCGCGCAGCTTTCGTTCATCTACGGCATATCGACGCTGTTTTGCAACGTGCTGCAGAAGGACGGCACGGCAGCGCCGTTCGAGAAGCCGCTGGACTATGACAACCTCTGGAAAGAGGATGTCTATTTCAATCTGTACGATCCGCTGGTGACCGCCGGATCGCTGGTGCTGAATCAAGACCCTCTGGCCGTGGACTACATGCACCCGAAACAGGTGACGGTATCGGGGCAGCCGCTGGCGAACAGCAAAACTTTGGTGCTCATGCACGAGCAACCGATCTGGATTCAGTGGACGAACAGCGCGTTCGGTTTCGTGGGCCGCAGCGTCTACCAGCGTGCTTTCTTCCCGCTCAAGAGCTTCGTCGTTTCCATGCTGGCGGACCAGATGGTGCAGGACAAGCTCGGTCTACTGGTCTACAAGGCCAAGAGTCCCGGCAGCGTGCTGGATCGGGTGGCGACGGCTTTCAAGAACATGCAGCGCTCGGCCATCCAGGGCGCGCGTACCAACAATGTTCTCAGCATTGGCGAGTCCGAAGACTTGGCTAGCCTGAACCTTGAACACGTCCACGACGCGGGCGAGTACACGCGGCGTAACATCCTCGTGAACATCGCTACGGCAGCCGGGCAGCCCGCGCAGTTCCTGACGCAGGAGACATTGGCAGAGGGGTTCGGCGAGGGCAGCGAGGACGCCAAGCAGATCGCGCAGTACGTGGATCGCGTGCGCATCGAGATCAGCCCGGCCTACGAGTACATGGACAACATCGTACAGCGACGCGCCTGGAACCCGGTGTTCTACCAGGAGGTGCAGCGCCTATTCCCCGAGCGTTATGGGGACGTGCCGTACAAGGTGGCATTCCAGGAATGGCAGGACGCATGGGAGCCGAAATGGCCGAACTTGCTTACCGAGCCGGACAGCGAGAAAGCCAAAGCCTCGCAATCCAAGTTGGACTCGGCGGTGAAGATTGCAACCGCGATTCTCGGTGCGCAGCCAGGGCCAGAGACGAAAGCGGCGGTCTGCGCGTGGCTTGCGGATGTGGCCAACGACGAAAAAGAATTCTACAGCTCGCAGCT
>JAEHJW020002949.1_pt1 | contig 33374 bp, 45 predicted proteins | sample 9271431 | NCBI WGS metagenome assembly JAEHJW02 | reverse complement strand
TCAGTGGGCCGCCGGGGTCTCGATCCCCGCACCTTGGGATTAAAAGTCCGTTCTAGCAGGCGACGCACTCCGACTAAAACCCACTTTATCCTGCTCAAGGGCATCCTAGCCTCTGTCCGTCAGACTCTATCAGACGTAAACATACTCTATTGTGCCCCATAGTGTGCCCCAGAAAGCGGACCATCAGGCCCAACTCTGCCTCGTACCGCACTTGCTACACGTCGTGGCGTACTTTCCCGAGACCGCTTTGAGTCGGGATTTGCAGGCCTCACAGCGGTTTCTGCCCTGGATCTTCTGCACGCTTTTCTGAATCGAAGCCACCAATGTGCCGATGATCACCAGGGCGATCAGGAGCACGACGATGACACCTATAGCCGTGGACATTTCGCTACCTCCGCTCTGATCATCCGGCCACTGCGGCCGCTACGGCTTGCATTTGGACTGTGGCTGCCGACAGTTCGGATTTGAATCGTGAGACCAGCGCCACATTCGTTCCCTCGATTCCCGCCGTGCAGTCTTTCGCCGCCGCGACGGTTAGGGAGAGTCCGGAGGACCAGTGCTTCTCGATCGCTGCGTTGGGGATTGGCGGCGCCAGTTGTGCGGCCTGAGCGTCGACCTCGAGACTGGTGCAGTCCGAAATGACCGTTGTGTAGCTTCCAGAGGTCACAGCCACTGGAATGTCTTTCGAGATTCGAGCGGTGTCGGTCCCTAACTGATTGATATAGAGCCTGTTTTGGGCGATCCACTGCTTAACAGTGGGGCCGCTGGCGGACTGAGCCGCCGAGGAATGTCCCGAGGAGCTCGAGGACGCTGCTCCGATGATGACGAACAACACGACTATGCCGCCCAGGATGATCCACCGCTTTTTGCGGGATTTCTTCGGCGTTGGTGCGGTGACGGTCGGCGGCAGGCTTTCGGGCATTTGTCCCCCATTGAATCGTGAACGAATTGCTCACGATTCTTTCATACATGACCGGATCGGTCCAGAGCTTAAGACGACTTATCTAGGCGACTTGCCTCGGAACGACTTCCACAGGAGTAATTACAAAAAGCGTCACAGGTGTTCATTACTTTTCGAATATGGACGAAAGTTATGTTATGGATGATGAAGTTGTGAACGCTGAGACTGCTGTTGAGAATGATCCTGTTCGTGGCTTTTGCGCCACGCCTGCAACTCACGGATGTCAAATTGAATCCGTGATAGAGCTTGTTGAAGTTCTGACAAGCCGAGTTCGGCGGGTCGAGGAGCGCCTTCCTCCTCTATCTCCCGAAGAAGCCGACTGAAAAGGTCCGGCGAAACGCCTAGAGCTGTGGCGAATTTGCGTAGGGATGGCCCTGTGGGAACTACCTCACCGCTCAACCACCGCGACAGCGAGCTCTGCGGGATCTTCCCGATCCTCGAGATTTGCGCTTGAGTCAGGCCGGAGATTCGAATCGCAGCGTGTAATTGTTGCCTGAGGCGCTCTCTTGCATCCATACAACAAAAATAGCGAGATCTAGTGACATCTTTGCGTTGTGTGCTTGCTTCCGTGCAAGCATGTGCTATTGTGACTCTATGGTCTCAATAACTTCACGCCGAAAAGAACTCGGACTCGAAGGAAGAGCTCTCGCCGCTAAAGCTGGGGTCGATCCGGGGACAATCTCACGGGTAGAGCGTGGTCTCGTCAATCCGTCGCTGGCCGTTGCCCAAAAAATTGCTGAGGCTCTCGGTCTCCGCATAGAAGACATCGACTGGACGAGCGGAGGTGATGCGGCATGACATCTCTCGCCACCGTTCAAGCACTCTACGGCTCGACCGACTTCGCGGTGTTCCCGCTAGCTCCAAACGCCAAGGTCCCGCTCAAGGGGTCCCACGGATTTCAAGACGCCAAGCACGCTTGGGACTGGAGCGACTGGCCAGATGACGCCAACGTGGGTGTCGCCACGGGCATGCGCTCGGGCGGTCTCGTAGTCATCGACCTGGACGGCTCAGTGGGGGTCCAAAACTGGACTCGGTTGCTTCAAACTCTGAAATGCCGGATCAAGACCAAGACCACCTACACGCCTCACGGCTATCACCTTTACTTCACTGCGCCGGTGCCCTTCGGCTCCAACGCCGGGGTCCTGGCTAAAAAGATCGACGTGCGAGCCGAAGGTGGCTACGTTGTCGGGGCGGGCTCGATCGTGAACCGCTCGCCCTACACCATGAACGACCTTCTACCTGAGCGCCTTCCTCCTGTCATCGGCGCCCGACTGAAAATGGCCGAGCCGAACCTAGAGGTAGGCGCACCACGACGGGACGAACTCGACGGCGGCGATCTTTTGGCCAACATCGAGATTGTACGCGATGAGAACGGCAGGCCACGAGCAAGGCTTAAAGGATGAACGACCGGCCAGTTCTTACTGCGACCGAGGCAGCCGAAATGCTCGGATTCTCGGCCGACGGCCTTCGCCGGATCCTCGCCCGTGGCGACATACCTGGCCGTAAGGTCGGCAACCGGTGGATTCTCTCGAGAGCACAGATTGAACGTTTCATCGAAGAGGGCCGCTAGTGGCCCGCGCTATTGCAATCTTAGGTATCGTCGGCGGCTTCCACTTTGCCCCCGGCGTGCGATTTCAACCAGTGGGCTCGACCCCTTCCCACGCGGTTGGAGTCACCACTTCGGCTATGGGCGACCTCCGCCCGGAAGGGGGACCTGCGTGGGTCGCATCAGTTCACGGCCCAAGGTTCCCCGCCGATGTGGCGGACCTCTCCACAACTTCCTACTGCCAATCCGGAACGACCGCCGATGGCCAGCAGACCCGTTTCGGCGAAATCGCTATGAACGGGATCCCGTTCGGAACTCGTGTGGAGCTCCTCGGCGGCATGTTTGCGGGGACGGTCTTCACAGTCGAGGACCGCATCGGTTGGGGCAGCGAACTCGACGTCTTTCAGTCGTCATGCGCAGCAGCCTGGAATTACGGCCGAGAACAGATCCCCGTCCTGATTGAGGCGTGAGTTGCGTGGGATCCTCTGGCTATGACGGGATGGACAGAGGCTCCCACGGAGCACACGGCTCCGGAGAAAAGAGAAGAGCCGAGGTGTGCGAACCCCGGCTCCAGAAAGGATATGTAATGTCCCTGAAAATCGATGCTAGTCGCCCCCTGAGCGACTCGAGCTTGGACGGTTTGGCGATAGCGGTCGCAAACGGCCGCATCTTCTTGGCCTGCGATATGAAAGAAAAGGCGGACTACCTCCTCCGAGAGGTTCAACTAGAGCCCACGGCCCGAGGTGCGGCAATAGCCGAGCTTTTCGATCAGGACGCGGAGGTGAACCAAAATGTCGGTTCGTGAAGAGCTGCTCGGGCTTCCGATCAGCGCCATCCAGCAGGTGATCTTCGTTGACCATGAAGCAATGGTCGGCTGGCGCAGCTGTCTGCATGGACTCGAGATTGGCTTTCACGCATTTTGCATCACCCATGGCACCGGTGCTGCGGCTGACACGGTCACGGCGGTGCGAGAGCTCCTCCAACTCCGGGAGTGGTGTCCCGCATGTCACACGGCGATCCTTCACTCGAGAACGGCCGCCATGGAGAAGCAGATGGGGGCCAGCTGATGCCTATCAAAACCGTGCACACGAGACTCCGTGAGGGCGGCAAGATCCGCATGGGAGAGAAGAAGACGACCGCCAAGGGAGTCAACTACCCAGTAGCGCTCACGCATTTCCGAATCACAAGCTCTAACAAGGAGACTCTGGCCGTGCTGGCCTCTGTCTACGGGGGCACCGTCAGGCCGTGGGCCGGTGCTCCGACCGAGGGTCAGTTCGAGCTTTACACCGAATCCTCGGCGCTAGATGTGACACTGCCTCCGACCGAGTTCGGATTCAGTCAGTTCATGGAAGTCTGGAGCGGGGGAACCTGCTCGAGACGCTGCGACGGTGAGTGGGACTTCCTGGCCGACAAGCCCTGTGTCTGTGATCCGAGTGCGCCGGAGTGCAAGCCCATGACGAGGCTGTCGGTCCTGTTTCCGATCCTCGACGACTGGACGTTGTTCCGAGTCGATACCGGCTCGTGGAATGCCGCATCAGAGATGGGTGCGACCATCGGTCTCATTCACCTGGCTAAGGGCGCCGGGAAGATGCTGCCGGCACGACTACTGCTCGAGCAGCGACAGAAAAAGGTTCAGGTGCCCGACGGGACCGACCGGACCGGCAAGTTCGTGCCCGCTCACGTCGAGACCCGAAAGTTCGTAGTTCCCTCGCTCGAGATCGCTGTCTCGAAGCTGGCGCTGGCCGGAGCGGAAAGCGATCTGCCGATGCTCGTCGATCATTCCACTGGCGAGATCCTTCAAGGGGAGTCGAAAGAGCTGAACAGAGCCGTTGGCGAGCCTGTCGGCGTGCCGGCTCTGGAAAGTGCCGAGCCAGACGACGACGATCTACCGCCGGAGTTCGACCCGACACCCAAGCCATGGGCGCAACGACTACACATCATGGCTCAGGAGGTCGGCAAGCCGCTCGATCTAGACGGCGAGGCACTCCTCGACGGTGCGATCTCTTACGTAACCGAAGGCCGCACGACGTCTGCTAACGAACTCGACAGCGTCGCCCAGGCGAATCGGGTAGCCAAACTGCTCAACGGCATCCGGCTAGGCACCGTCGAGCCGTATGTCGACGCTTCGGGGAAGGTGGCGATCCTGTGATGACGATGATGTTGGTGATTGCGTTTCTGGTGGCCATGGTGCTGGGACTGCTAGTGGTCTGGGTCGATTATCGGCCGGTCAAGCCTCGTGAGACTCACGACAGAGGCGGCCACGTCTACAAAATGACGGAGGAAGAATGGAAGAGCAGGTAAAGCCGGCCCAATGCAAAGGCTGTAAGGCCGCTATCGTCTGGCTGACCACCGTCAAAGGCAAGAAGATTCCGCTCGATCTCGAAGTCACTCAGGGTGGTGCGTTCGAGATCGACGGCAACATCGCCAAATACCTCGGTACGAAACACGACGGTCCGGGCCATGCAGCCCACTTCGAGACGTGCCCACAGGCCGACAGCTTCCGGAGGAAGGTCCAGTGAAACGCAGAGTGCCCGTCGATTACGAGGAACCGCCTCTGCCGCGGATCTCGATACCGCCTGGAATGCACAGCGCTCTCAAGCTCATCTTTCCGATGAGCGGCCCGAACACACTGAGATTTTCCAAGCTCCAGGATCTCCTTGGCGACCAAGGGATCAAGCTCAATGCCTTTGAACTGATGTGGTGCTTGGACTTCCTGGACAAGGCCGGAATGATCCGGATCACCCGAGCAGATGAGACCTCTGCGTGCAGGGTCGACACGATCGAGGTGCGGCGGTGAGTCAGATGCGCCTAGAAGAGTCAGGTCCGCAGTGGGAGCCAGAAGACAAGCGCTGCGAGATCTGCGGAAGTGACCAGACGTGGGAGCAGATCCGGCCCACGTCGGGCTTTTTGCGGTGTGAGGTCTGTAGGAGTTCGACGTTGAGAAGGGAAGGCGATAAATGATAAACGAAATGAAAGTCGCAGTCAAGGGGACACTGCCGGACAGCCCAGTCCTCAACGGCCTCCAGATCTCCGACGGCTATCCGATTCCTGTTGTGCGGGACATGTTCGACGGAGGCGGCGAGATAATCACAGCTGTCGTCGAATTCGTCGCCGCCCACAGCGAGACCCACTACGACGACAAGCCCGATCGTGTGGTGCTTCGGATCCACGCCGTGGAGGTCGTCGCCGATGACGACTCCAAGATCCTGTCGACGCTGCTCCTTGAGGCTCGTAACCAGAGGATGGGCGTGCAGACGCTCCCGATCTGATATGGGCCGGATTCGAACCGTAAAGCCAGAGCTCTTTGAGAGCGGCACCCTAGCGGCGTGCTCGAGAGACGCAAGGTTGGTATTCGTCGGGCTGTTGACGATCGCCGACGACCACGGCCGGCTCAAGGACCTCCCTAAGAAGCTCGTGGGCGAACTTTTTCCGCACGACGACGATGTAACTCCGGTGGTCCTGTCAGCATGGCTGGATGAACTCGAGAGCGTCGACTCGATTCGTCGGTATTCCTCCGGAGGCGATTCGTTCATCTACCTGCCAATGTGGGAGCAGCACCAGAAGATTTCTCACCGTTCTCCGAGCCGTTTGCCTGACCCTCCGGAATTCCTCCGGAAAGTTTCCGGAGACTCTCCGGAAGAAATCCCAGAGACTCCGGAGACGCTCCGCTCTGATCTAGGAAAGGGATCTAGGAAAGGGATCTTGGATCTAGGAGGCGGATTAGGGAAAGTTTCCGGAGAAGTTCCGGAAACCACCGGCGCCCTTCCGGTCGCCGCCAGCCTCGAGGAAGACCAGGATCTTCCCAAATCTCTTCCAAAGACCAGGCTCAAACGGGCTACACAGGTGCCTGAGGACTTCGAACTCACTCCGGAGCTGCAGGTATGGGCTTCAGGCGTGGGCTTCCGTGGAGACCTGGTCGCTGAGACGTCCCAGTTCCTGGACTACTACCGGGCCAACGGACGCACCATGAAGGACTGGACGGCAGCATGGCGGAGCTGGATCCGCAAGGAGGTCAAGATGCGGCCCAGACCACGAGGCCGACCCAACGACGGGTTATCGTCGAACGAATTTTTTCGCATGATTCAAGAAGATTCCGTAGGAAGGATTGCAGGTGGAACAGCCAAAATTGTCGATGTGGAGTTTGAAAACAGAAATCCAGACTTGCCTTGGAATCGCCCAAGAGCTCTGGGGCTCGCTTCTGAAGATTCATGATCATCGGGCGGCTGTCAAAGCGTGGGAGCTCGTCCTAGACGGCGAAGGAATCCGAGAGGGTGAGCTGCTCGATGCGCTCAAGATCTGGGCAAAGGGCGCCGATGGCACCTATCCGCCGAGGCCCGGCAACCTGCTCGAGATTCTCAAGCGGGAGCGCACGGCTCGGGTGCACCGCGCCGAACTCGACGCCTGGCGTAGTGCTGGATGCCCGGTCATTGACTCCTCTGGCGTCGTCACCAGACTCGAACTCGAGGTGTCGACTGAGCCCGTCGAGCGCAGGGCGCTGCCTCTCAAGCTTGCGACGGTCAGGAGGGTTGTCGGATGAGATCCATTACTCAAAAGGCCGGCCGCTACGGACCGAACACCGCGCCGGTCGAGGCATTTCTGGCCAAAGTCCGGGCTATGACGCCAGAGCAGGAGGTGGCCTTAGGCGCACATTGGGTCAAGGCATGGAATCGGCCAGCGTGGAACGCTGCGTGGCATGAGGTGTTGGGTGCGGTGTGGGAATCGACATTTGACCCTGTGCCGCCGGCGACGCTCTTCTCGACGGATTCGGGGTTACCTGCGACACGGGGTGCTATCACCGACGTATTTGAAGCGTTGATGTTTCGGGATGTTATCTCTAAAGAGGCGTTCGACCTGCTCTATCGGCCGTGGGCAAGCGTGATGGAGGCCGAAGAATGAGCGGCAGGTATGGGCCGAATACCGCTCGGGTCGAGGCACTGATCGAGACGATCGAAACGATCACGCCGAAACAGATCGACAAGTTGGATGCGGCTTGGGATGCGGCTCGGGATGCGGCTTTGGGTGCGGCTTGGGATGCGGCTTGGGATGCGGCTCGGGGTGCGGCTTTGGGTGCGGCTTGGGGTGCGGCTTGGGATGCGGCTTGTGGTGCGGCTTTGGGTGCGGCTTGGGGTGCGGCTTGGGATGCGGCTTGTGCTCTAGTCGTCAGAGACCTAATAAGTGAGGAAGATTTCGACTTGTTGTACGGACCGTGGAAGATTGTGATGGAGGCCGAAGGATGAGTGGCAGGTATGGGCCGAATACCGCTCGGGTCGAGGCACTGATCGAGACGATCGAAACGATCACGCCGGAACAGGGCATACGGCTGGAACACGCTTGGGTTTCGGCTTGGGATGAAGCTTGGGAAAACGCTCGGGAGGCAGCCCAATTTGCGATTTCGCAAGAGACTTGGGATGCGATTTGGAGCACATCTCGGAATGCAAGTTGGATTGCAGCTCCTGGTGCAATTTGGTGTGTGATTTGGGATGCGGTGGTTGCACTGACGGTCCGAGACCTAATAAGTGAGGAAGATTTCGATTTGCTCTATAGACCGTGGAGATCTGTGATGGAGGTAGAAAAATGAGTCAGTGGACTGCGATAGAGGCGACTGTCTGGATGGCTCCAGCATTGTCACGTGACCGAGGACTGGCCAACGAACCTACGTATCGAGGTTCCGAGAGTCCCCACAACGGGAAACCGTTCAGTCACCTTGAAAAAGGACTTTGGTATCTACGCGATGATTTGCGCGACGTGGACGACGACGACGCTTCAGAGGTGCGCGATTGGTTCCTGTCTTTATGCAAGAAATACGCGCCAGTAACAGCCGAACTCGAAATCCACAACAGCGCAGCGAGGTACTTCCTGCGCTGGTCACCTAAGGATCAAAATCTTCAATTGCGGATTCCGACGCTCTTCAAGGAGTGGGCTAGCTTGATGGAAGCAAGCGACGACAATGCCCAATAGCCACGCTCACAGACCGGCGAATGTTTGCCAGGCGAACTCCAAATACGGTTCCTGCTCGAACAAAGTCACCGGCCGTAACGTGCTTTGCCTGAAATGCCAGAAAGCTGCGATCGTTTACGTCGCACAACTTGAGAAGAAAATCGAGAGACTGACCGACCGCCAGGAGAGCACTTGATTCAGCGTCCCCGCTCGTACGTTCGCCGCTGGCGTCTTCTAAGCGATCGCCACGCTACCGACCTCGTGAAAGCCTGGGAGAGGACCACAAATTCGACGCTCGAGCTTTACGCCGAGCTCCGCAGGAGGAACTCCCTCGACGACGGTCCAGGTTACCCAGAGAGATCCGGTGGAGGCGGTTCTGGATCCAGAACCGAGATGAGCAACAGGCCACTGGAAATCGTATTGCGAGAAGAGGAATTTGGTCCTGAAGATCCAATTCGAAATCTTCTCGAGCTCGGCGAAAGTCTGATGTTCCGTTTTGAGCAGGAGCTCGCTGGATGGGTGTCTCAGGTACAAAATCTGCCAGCGATCAACCCTCCGGAGTTTCGACCTCGTGAAGTTTGTGTTGACTGCGGAGGATCTCCTTGGATCGTCGGAAAACTAGACGGATCACGATGTAAGGACTGTCGACGCCGTCAGAGGTCGTCTGTGAGGCGACTTGATCGCAAGAAATAATATTTTGTCATTTGCGACATAAACCGCAGGTGACTGGACTTGTCGAGAAAATCAGATATAGTGAATAACTAGTTTGTCATTCGTTTTCGCAAGAAGCGAATGACATTGTTCGTTAACAGGTTCGGTGATGCTGAGAGTCTGTATCGAATGCGGCGAGAATTACACGAGTCGTAGTCGTTGCAAAGACTGCCAACGACTTGCAGATGCACGTCGTGGAAACTCAGCACAGCGTGGTTACGACTCATCATGGCGGAGATTGGCAAAAGGTCACCTTCGTCGTCATCCAAGATGTATCAGATGCGGAGCAATTTCCGATCTCACCGTTGATCACATCATTCCGCTTTCACAAGGTGGACGATCAACGATCGGCAACTTGCAAACGTTGTGCCGTTCCTGTAACTCATCCAAAGGCGGCAGGTAACGCATCGTCGCTGGTCACAGTATGTGTTGACCATCCGGCGCCGTTCGGGAGATCCCCCCCGTTTGAAAGTCGAGCGCTCTTTTCGCCATGACCCGCATGTAGCCGTTTGTTCATTCCCGCAAATTTGAGGATTCCCTAAGGGGGTTTGCCGGGATTCGTTTCGGTTCCCGTTGGTTCCTTTGGATTTGCCGACTTTCGCCAACTTTTGAAAGGCAATCTTGAGGGGACGCAAGCCCACACCTCCGGCAAGATCAGCTCGACTTGGCAATCCTGGTCATCGGCCTTTGCCCGAGCCAGTAGAGATAGTTCAGTCTTTGGCTTTGCCAGATGCGCCGAAGCATTTACTGGCTACCGGCAAGCGGTTGTGGACAACGGTCCATCAGTTCGCCGGTACTTGGGTCAGCAAAGATATCGACGTTCCGCTCCTTCTTGTCGCTTGCGAGATCGCCGACGATCGTGAGCGGCTCAAAAGAGTCTTGAAGACAGAGGGACATTTTCAGAAGATCCCGATCCAAAATGCGAGAGGCGATGTGATCGGCAACGAGGTCAAGGTCCACCCGGCTCGCCGTGAGCTCCGGATGCAAGACGCCAACTACGTGAGAGTCCTTGGGATGCTGGGTCTCACGCCTACTGATCGCAGTCGGCTCAAGCTCACCGAGATCCTCTCGGAGAACGAGTTCGACAAATGGCAAAAACAGCACCGCTGAGGCACGAAGGCCGGATCGCAGTCGACTTCATCGAGAAGTTCTGCGTGCAGAGCAAGGGTGCTGAGGGCGGCAAACTGATTCGACTGCGGGAGTGGCAACGCCAACTCACAGTGGATCTGCTCGAGCCAGATCCGATAACTGGCCTTCGCAAACACCGAACGGCCTTGATTGGCATGGCCAAAAAGAACGGCAAATCACTAGTGAGCTCGGCTTGGGCGGCGTACTTCCTAAACGTCGATCCGGAGCCTGGCGGCGAGATCTACTCGGCAGCCAGCGCCAAGGAACAGGCGAAGATTGTTTTTGATGAGACCAAGAAGATGGTCGAGGCTTCTCCGGACTTGTCTAAACGGTGCATCCCGTATCGAGACGCCATCGAGTGTGTGTCGGGGTCTGTCTATCGGGCCATCTCGGCCGACGCCGGAACGCAGGACGGGATCAACCCCTCGATCTGCATCTTTGACGAAGTTCACCGACAACCAGATTCTGAGCTCTGGTCCATAGTCCAGCTAGGCATGGCCACCAGGCGACAGCCGATGTTGATCGGGATCACCACAGCCGGCGCCGGCGCTGAGGGGATCTGTTGGGACCTGTACGACTACGGAAGGCGAGTCCAGGCCGGTGAGATCGAGGATCCCACTTTCTTCTTTCGGTGGTGGCAGCCGACGAATCCGCAGGTGGATCACCTAGACAGAATCGCCTGGGCTGAGGCGAATCCGGGCTTAGGGGATTTTCTCCCCGTAGCAGCGGTGGTCGCTGAGTCCAAGCAGCTCCCCGAGGGCGACTTTCGGAGACTCAGGCTCAATCAATGGCCGGCAGGTGCTGGCAACTGGTTGCCGCAGGGTGCATGGGAACCGCTCAAATCTGATCGGGTCATCAAGCCCGGATCGGTCCCGATCGTGTTGAGTTTCGACGGCAGCTTTTCAGATGACGCCACGGCGATCGTCGGAGCCACCATCGAGGCCGAACCTCATGTCATGGTTCTCGGCATCTGGGAGAAACCCCCGATGCAGCCGACCTGGCGAGTCCCCCTCGAGGACGTGAAGCAGCGAGTCATCGAACTGATCGATACTTGGCACCCTGTTGAGTTTGCAGTGGATCCGAGCTTTTGGAAGGACGTTCTCCTCGAGATCGAGCGAGAGCGCCCACGACAGCTGATCCTCGAGGTACCGCAAAGAAACGCTCGCTCAGTGCCTGCGACTCAGCTCTTCTTCCAGCTCGTGACATCGGGACGCCTCACCCACGACGGCAATCCGGCGCTGGCGAGGCACATCGGTAACGCCAAGCTCGTCCAGACGCCGAGCGGCGGCGTGATCCGCAAAGAGACGAAGGGTTCGGCAAAAAAGATCGACCTAGCGGTGGCGGCACTCATGGCCGTCGATCGTGCAAAGGCGCTCGCTGGCAAACGTCGCCGGCATACGGCATGGGATCTCAATGAACTCCTGAAGGAGACTGAATGACCACTGCACTTGAAATTCTGGGTGCGCTGCTCCTAATTGCCGGTGTGGCGATGATCTATATTCCTGCGGCCCTGATCCTCGGCGGCGTCGTCGCCATAGTGGCCAGCTTTGCCTTGGACAAGACGCTCGACAACTCAGGCTCGCCGTCGTGACCATCGCCACGCGGCTCATCCAAAAAAGAGCGGCGATCGTCGGCTCATGGTCTTCTATGGATCCGGCGGCGATCCCGCCAAACTCGGCGAGTTTCAACTACTCGGCCGGCGTCGTGGTCAACGACCAGACGGCTATGACTTTGGCTGCGGTCTTCAGGGCGATCTCTATCGTCTCGGATTCCGTCGCACAGATGGACTGGGCTTCTTATCGAGGCGTCTCGGCCGAGCGGCGACTGGTTGTCCCGCAGCCGCCAATCATGACCAAACCTTTCTACGGCGTCCGTCGCAGAGAAGGCATCGCTCAGGTCATGGTCTCGCTGTTGCTACGGGGAAATGCCTACCTGCTGATAACCCAGCGGGACAAGACGCTCGGCTGGCCAGTCCAGCTGCGGGTGCTGCATCCGGACTCGGTGACGGTCAAACTCGAAAAGGGCGTCGTCAAGTACTTCACCGGGCTCGGCAAGGAGATCTTGCCCGAGGAGCTCGTCCACATTCGTGGACTGACTTTGCCCGGCATGGAGGTCGGACTTTCGCCGATCGATCTCGCCGCCCAGAGTTTCGCCGTAGGTATCGCCGCTAGGGATTTTGGTTCGAGATTCTTCGCCCAAGGGATCAATCCCTCTGGCGTAATCGAGAGCGTCGACCCGCTCAGCGAGGACGAGGTCAGGCGAGTCGCCCAGAGGATCCAGACGGCACACGGCGGATCTTCTAATGCTCACCTACCGCTCGTGCTCGACGCCGGCATGAACTGGAAGACGATCACCTTGACTGCCGAGCAGTCCCAGTTTCTCCAGACGCAGGATCACTCGAGATCCGAGGTGGCCACGTGGTTCGGCGTACCGCCGCACCTCCTCCAAGACGTCGACAAGTCCACCTCTTGGGGATCCGGCATCGAAGATCAGATGATCCAGTACGTGACGTTCACCGTCCGGAACTGGGCACAGCGCATCGAAGAGGCGTGGGACACGGATCTACTCCCGAACGCCAACTACTCGAGGTTCGACTTCGAGAGTCTCCTGCGGGCGAACACCATGGTCCGCACCCAGTTCTACATGGGGATGCGTGCCATTGGTGCCATGAACCAGGACGAGATCCGGGCGATGGAAGATCTGCCTCCAATACCTGACGGCAAGGGCCAAGACTACGCCGCCCCAATGAATGCCCCAACGCCTCAACCGAAGCTCACCATGGCTCCGGGCGAAGGTGCCGGCGACGATTCGAAAGGATAACCATGAGCGGACCAATCGCTTACAAAAAGACCGGCACGACCGACACGGCGTGGGACGGTCCCGAAGCTATGAAAAACGTAAAGGCCAACAAGGCCGATTTGCGTGACCTCTGTGCATGGGCGGACCCGGAGGGAAACGCCGACGCCAAGGGAACATACAAGTTTCCTCACCACGAAGTGTCTTCGGATGGCGTCGTTGGTGACGCCAATATCAAGGCTTGCCAGAGTGTGATCTCGATCCTGAACGGCGGAATGGGCGGGACGGACATCCCCGACGCCGATAAGAAAGGCGTCTGGGACCACGTCTCACACCACCTTCGAGATGCCGACGTGACGCCGGCCGAGCTCAAGAGTTCTGGCGCTCGAGGAGAGCTCCGTCACGCCGCTTTTAGCGGATCCCACTCCCACTCGCACTCCGCAATGGGAGATCAGGCCGGCGACAAGACCCATACTCATGAGCACAGCCACGACGACGACTACAGCCACGATCACTCGCACTCCGAGACGAAGTCCGGCCGCTCTTTGACCAAGGGCGCCGAGCGCAGACAAAGGTCGGTTGCTGGCCTCGAAATGAGATCCGGCGACGCCGGCGCAGTCAGCTTCGAGGGCTACGCAGCCGTCACCGGAGTCCCGACCACGATCCCGGACTTCTTCGGCAGTTTTGACGAAACGATCAGCCGAGGTGCCTTCGGTAAGACTCTGGCTGAAAAGGACGATGTCCGTCTTTTGCTCAACCACGACGGCACTCCGATGGCCCGTACCAAGTCGGGCACGCTCGAGCTCGATGAGGACAAAAAGGGTCTACACGTTCGAGCGGACCTGGACGACTCGTCACCTCTGGTCCAAGAGATCGCAAGTGCCATGCGCCGGGGTGACCTCGACCAGATGAGCATCGCATTCCAGGCAACGCGGCAAGAGTGGAATCACGATTACTCGGAGCGCTTCATCAACGAGGCGAAACTCTTTGACGTCTCGGTTGTCACCTACCCCGCATACCCGACGACCTCAGCCAGTCTCCGCTCGAGAGTAAACGATCCGCCGCTCCAGATTCGCCTGGCGTTTTTTGCTCAGCAGCTCCGAGAGGGCAAGACGTTCTCGGCCGCAAACATGAAGCAGCTGACCTCGCTACTGGACGCTCTCGCACAGATCGACGAGCTGACCGACGAGTGGCAGCCGAAGCTAGCCGAGATGCTCGGGCTTCCGGATCCTGACCACGACGACGATGACGACGATGCCGGCAAAGACGACGCCCGCTCGTGGCTCTCGCCAACAATCGCAGCCGCTATGGCTCTCGCCAAGCGCTGACCCCTTCGCCACGCCGGAGCTCACGCCGGAGCGCACAGCCGCCACCACCTGAGCCACCACCTGACGCTACATAAACCGAGCCGAAAGGACCGCAATGACTTTATTGGATCAGTTGCGCCAGACCCGGAACGACGAGGCGGCGAAGCTAGACGCTTTGCTTTCTCCGATCGTGACGGCAAAGCGCGCCGCAACCGCTGACGAGGAGACCGCCGTCGAGGCGTCCACGTCCGCTATCAAGCAGCTCGACGCGAGGATCTCGGATCTGATTGCTCAGGAAGAGTCCCGCCAGCAGGCAGAGGCGTCGTATGCTCGCCTCGGTATCGCTGATATTCGGGTCAAGTCCGAGCCTCGAACCTACGAGCGCAACTCGATGCTCAGGAAGAATACCTCGTACTTCCGTGACCTCTGGGGAGCTCGCCAGGGCAACCCCGGCGCTCTCGAGCGCCTAGCGAGACACGCTCAGGAAGTAGATGTGATCGCCAGGGATAATCCCGACTCCGTAGAAGCTAGAGCTCTGTCGACCACCGACGGATCCGGCGGCTATTTTGTCCCTCCGACCTGGCTAGTCGACAAGTACATCAAGTTCGCTCGTGAAGGCCGTCCCTTCGCCGAGCGCACCAACATGCAGGAGATGGTCAAGGGGACCGACGTTATCAATCTCCCGAAGATCGCCACGGGAACTGCCACCGGCGCACAGACCGGCGGACAGAACACCGGCGTCCTCGAGACGGATCTCACCGACACCGTTGTCTCGTCTCCGGTCGTCACTCGTGCCGGCCAGCAGACGGTGGCTTTGCAGATGCTCGAGCAGTCGCCGATTCCGATCGACGAGGCGCTCATGGAGGACCTGCTAGGAGCTCTCGGCGAGGACATCGACACACTGTGTCTGACCTCTCCTGGCGGTGCCGGAGCTTTCTACGGCGTGACGACTCTTGCGGGAACTAATGCGGTGACCGACAGCGGCACGACTCCGACTGGCCTCGAGATCTTCCAGGACATCGTCAAGGGCGTTTCCCAGTCGAGAAAGAACCGCAAAAGGATGCCGACTGCGATCTTCATGACCGCATCGCTGTGGTATTGGCTGACTTCTCAGGCAGACTCTCAGGGCCGTCCGCTAGTCGTGCCTTCCGATCAGGCTGGCCTGAACGCGATCGCCACGATGCTTGCGAACAACCTGGGAGACCAGCCCCTAGAGGGACCGGTCGGAACGATCTCGGGCTTGCCCGTGATTCTGGATGATCACCTTCCCTCCAACCTCGGCGTCGGCACCGACCAGACCGAGGTCGTAGTGGCGAGAATGCCGGATCTCTGGCTCTATGAGTCCGTCCCGACTTTCCGCAACCTGCCCCAGACCTACGGACAGAACCTCTCGGTCCTGTTCCAGATCTACGAGTACGCGGCATTTCTTGCCCGTCACGAAAAGGGAATTTCGGTCATCGGCGGCACTGCGTTCGTCGCACCTACCGGCTACTAGTCCTGAGCGGCGGGAGGGTCCTACGGGGCTCTCCCGCTCTCATTTCCGTCCATCTGAAAGGACCAATCAATGCACCCACAGGGATACATCCAGGGTCTGCTCGAGGAGCTCAAGGGCCCGCGATCCAAAGACCACGAGGCCAGAATTAGGGCTGAGCTCGCACGCCTCGGCATCGAAGCTCCAGCGGCTAAGGGAGCCAAGGCAGCCGCACCGGTTGCTAACACACCGCAAGCACCCGTGACTGAGGCTGCGTCGGCGTGACCGTCACTGCGTTCGCAACTCCGCCCAATGATGCTGCGATCTGCACACTGGCCGACGTCAAGGGCTACCTCCGGCTGCCTTTGAGCGACACGAGTTACGACGCGGAGCTCACGAACCTTACATTTGTCGCCACGGATCAGATCGAGCAGTATTGCAACCGCCCGATTGTTCCGAAACCGATGCCAATTGAGAGGCATGACGGGTGGGTAGGCGACACCATTGAGCTCAAGTACTCACCCGTCACATCTGTCACCTACGTCTATGAATATTTCGCAGGCTTCCTGAACAACCTCTCGGAGTCGACACCTTCCAATCCAATCGACGGCTATCAGCTCGAGTATCAGACCGGACGGCTGATCAGGGTCTTCACCAACGGTTTCCCCCGCCAGTGGTATCCGGGATCTCGCAACATCGAGATCTCGTACTCCGTAGGGCTCAGCCCGACACCGCCGATTCTGTGGCAAGCCGCTCGAGAGCTCGTCGCTCACATCTTCAGCCAGCAGGAACAGATCAACCCGTCTAACGTTCCAAAGTTCACCGGCGGTGCCAACTCCTCTGATGAGACCGAAACATCTCCGGAGCTCTGGCAGGGACTGCCTTACCGGATCGAAGCCAAGATCAAGCCATTTCGGCGTCGGAGCATCGCATGAGCGCAGCTCAGGGTGCTGCGGCAATGGCGTCGGTCTATTCGATTCTGTCGGCCGTGGCCACAGCTGCGGTCCCGCCAGCCTCGATAGTCACTGACCCAACCGTCGGTGCCTACTACTCGCTAGCACCCGCCGCACAGGCAAACCCACAGTTCTTCCTAGCTGTCACCGGCGTGACAGGTGCCAAGCAGATCCCCCATTACATCGGCGCTGGGCGCCTGGAGGACTTCGAGGTTTCCTGCATCGCATGGGGCGGTCTGACAGATGCGTCTGTGCCAAACCTTGAGGCGCTGACGGCCTTCCTTTTTTCAATGGTCGATTCCGTCAGTGCAGCGATCGATGCTGATCCCTCTCTGGCCGGCGTCGCCTACCAGTCGTGGCTATCTGGCTACGACCTCACGTTCGACGTGGAGACCAACGGCCGAGCGGCCCAAGTGGACTTCAGCATCCACGTCGACACGCAAGTTTCATAAGCCCAACAAATGCCCTAAGGAGGCAAACAAATGGCTATCGGATCAGGTCTAGGCGGCTCGGTCGGCATTGGTGCCGAGACCGCATATGGAACGTTTGCCGTTCCCACACGGTGGTATCCGTGGGAGAGTGAGAAGTTCTCGGTTGAGCGCAAGTTCTCCGAGGCCAAGGCGATCATCAGCGGCTCGCTCGTCAAGCAGGCCGCCCAGACAGTGCTGCTAACGCAGCTCGTCAAGGGCACGCTCAAGATGCCCGTCACCACATCAGGGCTAGGGCTCTTGCTCAAGGCCATCATGGGAACAGTTGTCGGACCTACCGAGGTCGGCACCGGCCCGGCGTATACCTCGACCTTCACGGTCGGCTCTACGGTCGGCGAGTCGCTGTCGGTCCAGATCGGCAGGCCACAGACCAACGGAACCATCACTCCATTCACGTACCTAGGTTGCAAGCCGGACTCGATGGAAATCAGTGTCGAAGCCGGTGGCGTGGCCGAGCTCAGTCTCGGATTCGTTGGCCAGCAGATGAACGAGACCGAAACGCTCACCGCTCCCGTCTACGGAACGCCCGATCCGATCGTCTTTCCTTTCAGCGGCATGACACTCAAGGCTGGCCTCGTCATCGGTAGCGAAGCGGCCGTGGCGAACGTTCGGAAAGCCAACGTACAACTTAAGCGCAAGTTGGACGAATCTCGGTACTACATCGGCGGGAGCGGTCTTTTGGCTGAGCCTATCGAAGATGACTTCATCGAGATCTCCGGCACTATTGATGCAGACTTCACGGACACCACCGACTGGGACACCTGGGTGAACTCCGGAGCGCAGATCTCCCTCATCTTGGACCTGGTTGGCCAGCAGATAGTGACCGGCTCGAATTTCGGCCTTTCGATCGCAGTTCCCGTGTCTCAGGTCGAAGGCAGTGACCCCGAGATGAGCGGGCCGAAGATCGTCACCCGTGAGGTCAAGTTCCAGGGCCTCTACGACAACGTGCATCAGCCCATGACCCTCGTCTACACCTCTACGGATCTGACCCTCTGATGGCCGACTTCATCATCACATTCGAGGGCCGCACCTACACCTGGGACGGCGACCTCACCGTCCGAGAAGACGCAGTGGTCGCAGCGGCGACCGGCATGCACTTTGGCAAGTGGGTGACCGTCCTCACGGATCCGAGCGACGACAAGTACATTCTCGCCCTACAGGCGCTCCTATGGGTGCTCAAAAAGAGAGCCGGCGAGCAGGTCGACCTACGCAACCTGGACTTCTCGATCGGTGCCTTCGCCAAAGCGGTCGGCGAAGCCATGGCTGCAAATGAGCAGTCCCCTGCCGAGGAGGGCGCAGTGGCCCCAAAAGAGAGCCCGACCGGCGGCTCTATGGAGATCCCGGACAGCTCCGAATCGAATACTTGGTCCTCTTCGCCGTCTACCTCCACATCAGTCCAGTCGGATCCGACGAACTGAAGGTGACGGAGCTCGTGGCCCTTACGAGAGCAGTTGACAAGTTGGTCGAAGAAGGAGCTCGTGGCCATGGCTAGTCGCGCAAATGCGTCAATGAGGATCGACACGGCCGAGCTCAAGAATTTTGCGAAGGGGCTTCGCCTGGTCGATCGGTCGCTGTATTTGAAAATGAACAAAAAGATCAGGGTGGCAGCCCAAGTGGTCGCTGACGACGCCAAGGCGCGGGCCTCATGGTCGACCAAGATCCCTGCGACCATCAGGGTCCGTGGCGGCCTAGCACGCCTTTCGGTCGTGGCTGGCAAGGGCGTGCCTTACGCCGTTCCGTACGAGTACGGCGGCAAGAAGATGGCCAAGGGCACGTTCAAGCACCCCGTCTATGCGGCGGTCGGATCTGCTCGGTATGAGGACAAAGGCTCCTGGCCGACAGAGAGGACCCGGCCGTTTCTCGTGCCCGCACTAGCTGCTCATCGAACCGAGGTCATGGAGGCAATGGTGATCGCCGTCAATGAAACCATCGACGAGGCCCTGGCGAAAGGACATGCGCTATGAGCTTTAGAGCTAGCGAACTTAGGGTCATCATCGCCGGTGATGCGGCTGGGTACATCAGGACTATGGCTGAGGTCTCGGCCGCCACCGACGAGGCTGCCGGCGGTATGAGCTCGAAGTTCGAGAAGTCGACCTCTAAGGTCGGTAGTTTCTTCGAGAACATGGGATCGAAGATGCAGAGCTGGGGCGTCCCGTTCGGCAAGACCGTCTCCGACATGGGAACCAAGCTCGATTCCGCAGGTTCCAACGCTTCGAAGTTCTCGGGGATCATGTCCGACGTTGGCAAAATGACACTCGGAGTAGGCGCCGTCGCATTCGCTGGCGTTGCGGCCGAGTCGATCAAAATGGCGACCGGATTCCAGCAGGCGATGACGCAGGTGCAGACCGGTGCAGGTGAGCTTCCACAGAACATGAAGATGGTGACCAACGGCATCCTCGCAATGGCCTCCTCGGTTGGCCAGACGCCTATCGAGCTCGCCAAGGGCCTCTACACCATCGAGTCCGCTGGCTTCCACGGTGCAGCCGGTCTCAAGGTCTTGAAGGCAGCGGCCGAGGGAGCAGCCGTCGGCAACGCCAGCATGGGAACCGTCGCAGATGCAACGACCACCGTGCTGAACGCTTATGGCCTAAGCGCTCAGCACTCTGCCAGCGTTGTCGACCAGCTGATCGCCATTGAAAAGACCGGCAAGTCACACATGGAGGACGTGGCGGCTTCTCTTTCCGCTGTCGTCCCGATCGCCGCAGCGGCGCATCTGAGTTTCGCTCAGGTCGGCGGCGCTCTATCGACCATGACCGCTCAGGGCATGAGTGCAGAGCAAGGATCTCAGGATCTCGCCCATGCGATCCGAGCGCTCGAGAATCCGAACTCGGTCGCCGTCAACGAGATGCAACAGCTCGGGATCAATTCAAATGATTTGGCGAAGAACCTCGGCAAAAGAGGCCTCACCGGAACCCTCAGCATTCTGACCGAGACGATCCTGAAGAACATGGGGCCGAGCGGCGAAGTGATGCTCAAAGCCTTCAATCAGTCCAAGGCGGCGAGCTCGGACCTCCAGGTGATGATGGGCGCCATGAATCCCAAGATGCGTGCCCTAGCGCTCGAGTTCGAAAAGGGCTCTCTCACGGTCACCCAATTCCGTAAAGCGCTGCCAACCAATGAGCAGGGAACGATCCAGCAGTTCGCAACCCTCTACAACCTCTCCCACGGTTTCAATGCTCAGCTCAAGGCCGGCCTTCCAGCATCTCAGACCTACGAGGCAGCGATGGCTAAGGTCACAGGCGGTGCAACCGGCCTGAACGTAGCGCTCATGCTTTCTGGCACACACGCAACAACTTTCGCCAACGATGTGCGCACTGTCGGCCACGCGGCAGACCATACCGGCGGAAAAGTCACCGACTTCGGAGTGGTGCAGCAAACGCTGGCGTTCCAGATCAAACAAGCGAAGGCCGGCGTCGAGGCCCTCGGCACCCGTCTGGGCCTCGTCCTCATTCCCTGGCTCGAAAAGGCGATCCACGCCACTGAGGCAATCGTTGGCTGGTTCGGCAAGCACGCAGCGATCGGCGAGGTATTAGCTGGCGTGATCGGCACAATTCTGGCCGGAGCGATCGCCGTCTACGTCGGCGGGATAGTGGTGGCCACCGCAAAATCGGTAGCGAGCTTCGCACAGATGGTGGCCAAGGGCGTCTGGTGGTCGGTTCAGATGATGACGTCGTCCGGCCGAGCCAAGCTCGCCCAGGAGCGGGCGGCAAAAGCCTCCCAGACCACTGCAACCGAAACGCAGACCTCAGCCGACCAGCAGGTGGCGGCCAACGAACAGGTGGCTGCGTCCAGCGAGGCCACTGCGACGACTGTAGAAGCCGAGGGCGCAACTACCGACGTGGCCCTTGAGACCACCGCAACTACGGCAGAGGCCACCGGCGCCGCAGTCGATACGGCGATGGGACCGATCGGCATCGCCCTTGCTGGCGTCGGGCTGGCGGCGGGTCTGCTCATGAGTCACTGGAAGGCGATCTGGCATGACATCAAAGCTTGGGCGCTCGATGCGTGGAATTTCCTCTGGCCAAACGTTTTCCAGCCGGTCGGAGATTGGTTTAGCTCGAACATCACACCGGTGATCAACACCTTCGCGACCCTATGGAGCTCGGTGTGGGACGGGATCCAGTCGGCGATCCAGACCGTCTGGGGCATCATCGAGCCAATTTTCAGTGCGATCTCGTCTGGTCTGGGCGCCATTGGCAGTGCCGCAAGCGCGGTCGGCGGCTTCTTCAGCTCGGTCTTCGGCGGTGGCAGTTCAGGTTCCGCTTCCTCTATCACCAGGGTGAATGTCCCGCACGCAGCAACCGGCGGACTCGTCACGAGACCGACCTTGTTGCTTGCCGGCGAAGCTGGCCCTGAGATGATCGTCCCGCTCAATAAAGCGGGCGGCATGTCGCTCCAGCAGCCGGGGGCACTGCCCTCCGGATCCGGATCTTCGGCAACTCCGGCGATCAATTACGCCCCGCATGTCTTTATCACCGGCACCACCGAGCAGATGACCAGGCAGGTACAGCAGATGCTCCAGCAGCATACACAGGACCTCGTCGACAGGATTTCGGCCCATGCAGCCTAACGTTCAGATCCCGCCGGGTTTCAACCCCGGACAACCGGCCTATGACACGACCTGTCCGCACTGCGGGGGAGCACTGCAACCCATAGCACTGGATCCGGCTACGGCCCCGTGGCTGTGTGTGGCGTGCCACATCGGATGGTGGACGACCGAGCTTCAGGCGGACGTGCGGGTGCAGTGGATCCCGGCGAGTCAGTCGTTCCATTGGCGAGCAGTTCCCTGGCTGATCTCAACTATCGATCAGGAGCAGGCAGCGGCAGCCTCCGTCGGTACGTCGGCTAGGGCTGACCAGCTCGCCTTGTTCTCGCTCGAGACCCTCCAGACGCTGAGCTCTCAGCCAACTCTGAATCGGGGCTTCCAGGGGCAAGTGGGTGCAATGATCGCACAGAAGACGGCTCCGGCGTGACGACACCAAACTACATCTACACCTTTGCGGGCACCGGCCCAATCGGCGCTATAACGAATGGAGCGGCGCCGACCGCTTCGGAAATAGGCAGCGCTTACATCGTGACGGTGACGCCCTCCAACGGCGTGGCGATCTCGGGACAACAGTTTGTGGCGGGCACCTCGGGGAGCGCTTTCGGTGCTTCGGTTACGGCCGGCCTCATCTACGGCATTGGGATCGCGTCGTCTAGTACGCTCTATAACTTCTGCTCGGACAACTACGGCAACCTGGTCGGTTCGGCGTCGGGAGACTCCTTCGTCGCGTGCAACGTCACCGGCACCTACTGGGGCATCGCCATGACAGCGGGTTCGCAGCAATACGCGCTGTTGACCGAGGCGATGAACTCCGCCGTAGTGGACAAATCCGGCAACCTGGTTTTCCAAAGCGCATCGACGGCTTACGTCAAGGTTCATGCCGGCGCGACGGGCACGTTTTACGGCACAGCCATGACCGTCGGCAACACATATTCAATTTCGGGGACGGGAACCAATGCTACGAGTGCGACCAGCACTCCGATCTCGACTGCCGCCATATCTACAGGCCAGGGCGCTACCAAAGACAAATCCGGCAACCTGATCTTCAGTACCGCCGACGGTTTAGTCATCATGTTCTGCTACACAACCGGAACCTATTTCAATGTGGCCATGGTTGCAGGCACCATGTACTGGATAGCCGGGACGAAAACGCTCGGCTACTCCGGCGACAACGGCCCGGCGCTTTCGGCCGAGATCGGAAACATTACCTACATCGTTCTCGACGGCGCCGGCAACCTCATTATCAACGACACCAACAACGCTCGAGTGCGTTGCGTCTGTGCCACCACCGGCACCTACTGGGGCATCGCCATGACCGCCGGCAACATCTACACCATCGCCGGCGGTGGAACCGGCACTGCCACTGGTGTCCTTGCCACGACCTACAATTTGGCCACTCTGGGGGCTGGAACTGCCACGGGTTTGGCGGTCGATCTGAACGGCAATCTGTACCTTGGGATCCAGAACTCCACCACCGCGTGCATCCTCCAGATCTCCGGTGGCCAGCCGCCGACTGCACCAACGCTGACCGCTCCGCCAAATGCCACGTACGCTTCCCTTTCCGGCACCGAGATCTTCGACTGGAACTACAACAACACCGACGGATCCACCGAGGCTGCCTATGCACTGCGGATCAAGATCTCGGGGGCGAGCAGCTACAGCTATTGGAACGCCTCGACCGCTGCTCTCCAGTCATCGATCGTGTGGAACGCCTCCACGGTAGAGACGGCCACACTGTCGGCCGGAGTCCTTGCAAACGGTAACACCTATAACTGGTCGGTGGCTAGTCAGAGCTCTTACGGCTTGCAAGGTCCGTTTGCTTCTGATTTCACCCTCGTCGGCCAAGCAGCCCCAGTTGTGGGTCAGACTGGCCCGACGGGCACCGTCAGCAACGCTTTTGCCGCTGTAGCGTGGTCTCCGGCCTTCCCATCTGGTGCCGCTCAGACTAACTATCAGATCTGGGTGTACTCGCTAGCGACGACGCAGGTCCCGGGCTTCGTTGTGGGCCAGTCGACGAGCTCCTCGTCGACCATCGAGACGCTCTACTGGCTCGCCGGCACCGGCACGATCGGTTTCTCCGGCGACACAGGACCCGCTTCCAGTGCCCAGCTTGCTTCGCCGCAGGGCGTCTGGCTCGATTCTGCCGGCGACATGTATATAGCGGACACCGGTAACAACCGGATCCGCATGATACCGGCCACGACCGGCACCTTCTGGGGCATCGCCATGGTTGCAGGAAACATCTACACCATCGCCGGTAATGGTCTAGCCTCGTTCTCCGGAGACGGCGGAGCCGCACTTTCGGCCGAGCTCAACGGACCCGAGTTCGCACGGTTCGATTCGTCCGGCAACCTCCTCGTCTCAGACACCAATAACGCTCGGGTCAGATGCGTCTGTGCCACAACCGGCACCTACTGGGGCATCGCCATGACCGCCGGCAACATCTACACCATCGCCGGCGGTGGCGTAGCCGCGTTGCCGGCCGTAGGGACTGGCGCCGCACTAAAGAATCCTTCTCAGCTCACCATTGACTCAGCCGGAAACGTCTACATCGCTGACAAGGGCGCAAACATCGTCTATTTGCTCGCCCACGCCGCCGGCACCTATTTCGGGATCACGACCCTTGTTGACTACCTCTACGATCTCGCCGGCAACGGCACGCCAGGCTTCTCCGGAGACGGAGCGCTAGCCTCAGCAGCCGAGCTCAACGGGCCAGTCGGCGTCCATATCGACCACTCCGGCAACCTGCTAGTCGCAGACACAACTAATCAGGTGGTCAGGTGCGTCGCTTCCGCAACGGCTACCTACTACGGCGTGGCGATGACTGTGGGCAATATCCAGACGGTCATGGGAAACCTAAACGTCGGCTACAACGCTGCCGGCACGACTGCTCTGGTGGCCAGCTTCAGCTCACCGAGCCACATGTCAGTCGACTCGGTCGGGAACGTCTTGATTGCAGATACCGGCAATGCAGCGATCCGCATGTACGCCTTTGGAACCGGGAACTACTACCAGACGGCGGCCACGGCTGGAATGGTCTATTCGCTCGCTGGCACCGGCATCCCAGGTGCTAACACCTCCGGCTCTGTCGCCTCAACTGCACCGCTGAATGGGCCGACCGGGGTCTTCACAAATGGCACCGATTTCTATATTGCAGACACCGCCAATGCACTGGTTGAGGGCGTGGTCCCGGTGACCAATACGGTGACCAATACCGGGCTTCTCTGGGGATCTGGGCTCGTCGCGTCGAATGCGGTCACTGCGCTAACAGGCACACTGCCCAATCAGACGACGTGTGTCTTTTACCTGCAACTCACCGAGACCGGCGGGGAGCTCTCAGCAATGAGCTCGACGACTGCCACGATCAACTACGCTCCTCCGGCGACGCCAACCGTCATAGCAGTCCAGGCCACCGATTCGAACGGGACTCCCTACGTTGCGGTCACCGTCACTGGCCACGACAACCTGCTATCGGCTAATGACGCGGGATTTGAGGGGGGCGCTGGCACATGGACGAGCCGCTCAAATGCCACTGTCGCTCAGTCGAGCGCCGAGGCGTACAACGGATCGTACAGCCTGGCGGTCGAGGCCACTGCGGCCGGCAATGCAATTGTGTCCTGCGGGCCTTATGCAGTGGTCGCAGGCCAGACCTACACGATGATCGCATACGTGAGGGCTGCAACGACGGCGAGGACCATCGTCGCCAAATTCAATTGGTACGACGGCTCCACCTACATCACAAATACTTTCGGCGCCGGTGTGGTCGACTCGAGTGGCCAGTGGGTCTTGGTCTGGGCCACGAAGGCCGCTCCGGCCAATGCAACGCTGGTCGATGCGACCATCCAAGTGTCGAACGCAGCGGCCTCGGAGATCCACTATGTCGACTGCGTCGGCGTTTACCTAGCCAGTGCGGTTCCGCCTTGGTCACCCGGCGGAATGGTGGGCCTTACCACAGCCGCAGTCACACGCTCAGACGGATTCGTGCTGCGACAGTCCGGCGCTGCCCTCGGGTCGAGCCAAGTTGTCACGATCGCAGACTATGAGGCCACGGCCACTGACACCTATACCTACTCCGCCCGGGTGGTCTTTGCCAGCGGTGGTGCGACGATCTCGTCGAACTCCGGCGTCTCGGCACCCGTGACGTACACCGTCACCTCCTGGTGGCTCGTCAACCCGCTCAGTCCGACTCTTGCTTTCGATCCATTTGTGCAGAGCTTCACGATGACCCAGATGGAACAGGCCACGTCTCACATCGTTTTGGGCCAGAAGTTCCCCTCGATCGTCTCTGCGGCCATGGGCGGTAAAGATGGCCAGCTCACGATCCAGACGACGACAGCGGCCCAGTGGGCGCAGCTCCAGAATGTAATTAACTCGCAGGCGACCTTGTGGATGACCAACATGGTCGGCGACGGGCTCTACGTGAGAGTCGGCCCAGCTCCTGGCGGCATGAGCTCAGGCTACGGCCTCCAGTCCAAGCAGGCCCAATTCGTGCCGAGTGACGCGAGCAACCCGGTGCGCACCATCACCCTGATGTACCAAGAGGTCGCTCAGCCGTGATCCTGCCTCAGTCCGGGAACCTCACGGAGTGGATCAACAATCTGAACAACCCGGCGTTATCGATCTCGGGCCATGTGAATGTGATGCGGAACGGCGTCGTGATCGACGACTTCCCGATCGAGACGTGTCGAGTGACGCTGGATAGGACCGCAGCGGTCAGGCGAACGTGCACGGTCACGGTCGCACCGGAGATGGTCGGCACGGTGGATATGAGCTGGCAGGCTCTTTTTGCAGCAGACGGCAACGAGATCCGGCCGTGGTATCAAGTGACCTTCCCCGACGGCACGGTCGACGAGGTCATTTTGGGTACCTTCACAATCGTCGAGTCTCAAACGACTTTCACCGGCACCGACGTGGTCGTCAAGGTCAGTGGATCGGACCGTAGCTACCTTCTCTCAAAAGCCGAGCAGCTCAGCCCGCTCACGCTTCCCTCGAGCACGGTGGCAGTAGCGATCGAAACGCTGGTGTCCCAATTCTCTTATGGCTTCCCGGTGAGCTTCATTATCACACCGACGACGGCGCTGCTCCCGAGCACCGGCGCCATTGTCAAGCCCGGCAAGACCGTCTGGTCGCAGGTGCAAGATCTCGCAGCCTCGATCTCATACGAGGCATTCTTCGACCCCTACGGCAACCTGGTCGCTCAGCCGATTCCGAATCCGTCGGCCGGATCCCAATTGGTTACGGTCGATACCACCTCATCGGGAGGATCGGGCCTCGTCTCGGCAACCGCGGTCAGCACTAGGAAGAAGGTCTACTCGATCTTCGGAGTCGTTGGAAATGGTACTGAGGCCGTTCTGGACACCACTACGGGCCTCTACGTCAACAAAAAAGTCGCCGTCTACGGCGAGGCGATGGACACCAACCCAGCGGATCCCACATACGTCTATGGGAACTTCGGCGAGATCGGCAAGCTCACCCGAACCGGTCTCGTGTCGTCTCAGAGTTCTGCGGACACGATGGCCGCAGGGCTCCTCCAGCTCCAGCAGGGAGCGATGACCGGACTGAATGTCGAGATCCTGCCCTTCCCAGTGCTCGATGCGTGGGACGTGGTCGGGGTGAACATCCCGATGCTCGGTGTGAATGGCAGCTATGTCGTTGACGGCTGGGACGTCCAGATTCATTTCACTGGGACACAGACCCTCACAGTCCGAGAGCTCTACCCATGACGGCGATCAACACTCTGGCCAAAGTGCTAACTGCGCCGAGTGGGCCGGTGGACCTGCTCTTTGGGACCGTGCTTACCTACACCGCAGCGACGAGCACCGCTGCGGCCGTTCTCACCTGCGATTTTGAAGGCGCAGGAAACTCGACCCAGTGCATAGCACTCGGGTCGTACACACCGAAGGTAGGCGACAACGTCGCTGCCATAGGACAGGGACCGGACGTCCTGGTCCTCGGAACCATCAACTAAAGGAGATGCAATGTCCATGACCACCGCATACGGCCTGACGTCGCATGGCGTCGACCTAGCGAGTTTCCAGCACGACGGAGGACCGATCGACTATCAGGCGGTCGTCGAGGATCTCGTAAGCCGGACCACTGGCGGCACACCAGCGACCGACTTTTCGACTCCGGTCATCGTCTTTATCCTGATCAAGTTGACCGAGTCTAACAACTACGTCAACCAGTGGGCCGGTGGCGATGCACTGGGCTTCGCAGCCGTCCAGATCCCAAATGTCATCGTCAAAGTCGGTTTTTACCACTTCGTACACTCCAGCGTCGACCAGGCGTCTCAGCATGCATGGGTGCTTTCCAACGTGCCAGCGGGCTGCAATCCAGTCATCTGGATCGACGTGGAGTCCGGCGGTCTCGATGGCCAGACGTGGGAGCAGATGGGAGCGACCGTCAACGCTTTGCTCTCTTACCCCGAGTTCGTAGGCGCCTACACCAATGGCGACGGACTGCCTTCGGTTCTACCGTGGCTCAGTGCTCACGGCACCAATCAGGCCAAAGACCTGTGGTTTGCGGATCCGTCCAACCTGCGGCCCGAGGTCACTCGAGCGATCACCCAGATCGGCCAGGGAACGGTCGGAGGCATTGTCGGTCAGGTCGATCTCGACACTTCGCCAATGCCGGTCATCAGTGTGATCCCCGCAGCGCTCGAGAGCTCTCACACCACCGACCCAGCTGCACCGACGATTGATGCGAGCACGACACCTGACACCCCGGCGCCGACAAGCGCGACCTACACGCCGAGTCTCCCCACGCTCTACGAGGGTACGGTCGGAGCTCACGTCAATCTGTTGCAGAGACTCCTGTGGGATCTCGATCAGATCGGAGCGTGGAGCGGCTGGGTGGACGGGATCTTCGGTCCAGCCACGAGATCCGGAGTCATCGACTTTCAGATCCGGACAAACCTACCGCCAACTGGTGTCGTGGATCCCGCGACGTGGACGTCGCTTCTGGGGTCGACGAACGGCCTACCGGAGCTCACCGAAGGCAACGACGACCAGATCCATACCAAGATCGTCCAGGCTGCCCTCCTCACGCTCGGCTACTACCTCGTAGTAGACGGGATCTATGGTCCGGTGACCACCTCGATCGTCCAGCAGGTGCAGTCCCAAAAGGGACTCGTCGCAGACGGAATCGTTGGCCCACTCACATGGCCAGTACTGATCGGAGCCTGATGCCCATAATCACAAACACCTCGACCGAGTTTTTCGTAGTGCCGTTGCTCGGCCGAGTGCTGGCTCCGGGGGAGTGGGTAGACGTCGCTGATGCGACGCCGTTCCTCGATCACCCATTTCTCACGGTGAGTGATGCAAAGCCGACACCGACGCCGGCACCAGCGCCAACACCGGTTGTCCAGGCACCTCCTAGTCCCGAGCCGGTCGCACCGGTAGAGGCTGTGCCAACGCCGAGCTCCTCCGTCCCTCAAGCCCCGGTGGATCCGCCGGTCGGATTGGAGACCTGATGCTTGCATTCGTGCGATCATGGACGACCGCCGACACGGGCGCTGTCTTTTCGGGCCTCGGCAGCTTCGGGATGCTCATGTGGGTCGTGCTATCTCAGATCCCGAAATCACGCCGTCGTCACGACGACGAGATCGTGCATCGAGCTCGCCTCGAGGACGAGATCCTCGGGCGAGACGCAAGCCCCGGTCTGCCCCGGATGCCGTCGCTGTCGGAGCGACTGAGTGTCCAGGACCAGTCGATTAGGGAGATCGCAGCCCTCACCGAGCAGCTGCGCCCGAACGGCGGGAGCTCCCTAGCGGACCGGATCCGGCGAATCGAGGAGAAACTCGATGACGCTAAGGCCCGGCTCGATGCCGTCGAGGTCAGCGGACCAGCCACGCCGAAAGCGCCTCGACCGACCCAGCACCGGCTACCCAAGCCGAAGCCCGACCAGTGACCAAGTCGACTAATCGGCTTATCGACCAGATCCTCTCGGAGATCGACGAGGTTCTGGAGGTGCCAAACCAACAAAAGGAGCAAGCGCATGGCGCAAATCACAACGATCGCAAGCGCGACGGTACTGACAGCGAGCGGCCAGACCGCAGCGATGAATGTCCAGGCCCTCGATGATGGGGCTGTCAGCCAGCAAGCCGAGATCTCGGTAGAGATCATCGTCACCGCCGTGTCCGGAACTACACCGTCGGCGCAGTTCTCGCTGATGTGGTCCGACGACGGCGTTCATTTTGCCGCAGATGCCGACAACGTCGGCGCAGCGGTCACGGCCGTTGGAAACGTCCTCGCCACGGTTCCTGTGCGGGGCGCCTATGTGGCCCTGGCCTACACCATCACCGGGACCACCCCGAGTTTCACCGTTACCGCAGATACCTACATCTAATACCTAAAAGGAGAACCATGTCCGCCAAGATTCAGCCCACCGCCGCACCGTCGACGACTGTGTCGATGCCGTCGCCTAACCTCAGTCTCTCTGACCCGCACACCTGGGCGCTGCTCGTCGCCGCGATCGCGTCCGCCGTCAGTGTCATTTTCCACAAAGACATCTCTAACTATGCCCCGCTGATCACAATCTCGGTCACCGGCCTCTACGGAGCGATCCTTGCTCTGGCCAAGCACGAATATGCCGGCGCCATTGCGACTGCGAACCAGACGCTCAGCGGAGCCGTCGCCGTAGCACCGACAGATCTCGTCAGCCAGATCAGGCAGGCCCAGAGCATCATGACCGCGATCCAGGGTGTCACCTCGGCAGCCACCCCGATCGTCAAGGCAGTTGAGAACCTACCGTCCTCATCGATGACGCAGGCTCCTGCTCCTGTCACTCCCGCCTAGCGGTGCAGAAATTCAACCGGAGGGTTGCCGTCGGTTTGACCCGGGCCGTCGGGAGCATGTGGATGGCGTATGCATTCACACTCCTGGCGCTCGCCGGTCTGCCGTCGGCCCTCCATCCAGGTGGAGAGGGACTCGTGGCGTGGATCGCCCAGACTTTCCTACAGCTCGTGCTTCTCTCGGTCATCATGGTCGGCCAGGACGTACAGTCCCAGTCAACCGAAGCTCGAGATCTCGAGACTCACGATGCGGTCATGGCCGAGCTGGCCATCCTCAAAGAAGAGCAAAAGGAGCTCAAGGAGCTCGCTGGCGCTCTTGGGAACGGGAGACTTCCAATGGATGAGGCGTCGCGATTGATGGAGCCGACTGCCTGGATGGACGATGACAACGAGCATTTCTGGTGGCTACATGACTGCGACTCGGAGCACGGCCACTGGGCACGTTCAGCAGGGTTCAAGCCCGAAACGATGCTCCCGCTCGGCGGTTCCGGCTGGACCGTGGTCAGCAAAGATCCTCTCACAATTTCGCCGAGCATTCTCTGTCCCGCCTGCGGCACCCACGGGTTCATAAGGGCCGGCAAGTGGGTGCCCGCTTAGACTGAACTACAAGATCTTGGTAAAGATCAAACTGAACACCCCTATGACACGCCCCTCCAGCTTCGGTTGGAGGGGCTTTTTTATTTATTTCTTTGTCAAATTGGTTGACATACGCCTACAGAGTGTATAAAATGTTGACAGAGATCAAGGGAGGTCCAAAATGGCAGAGAAAAGAATTGACAAAAACGGAATCGAAACCATCGTCGCAGCTCGACGTGAACTCAAGGGCAGCAACGTAGTTACACTCCGGACCGGCGAAAAAGTCACGGTCCTTGCATCCCACGAGTACGGCGGCGAGGTTGTCATCACCAAATGGTGTCCAGCCGCTGGATGGTCAAACGCTAGCCGTCGTCGTCAGACCGGATACGGCAACGGTGGCGTCACCGGCTACACCAAGCGCACCTACGGATTCAACGGCCAGATCTACGATTTCGATTGATCGGGGCACAGATGCAAATTATCACCTCACAGGAAATCGCCGAGCTCGCTGAGGGGCGGATTGACCGACTCAGCAACGGAATGACGCTGGCGGACCTAGTCGATTACTGTCATGGACACGTGGACCTCGACAACCTCAGCCTCGACGATGCCGAGTTTCTCGCCGAGTCAATCAATCTAGAACCTGAAAATCAGCTCGATGCCGAGGTCGAGCTCGGCGACTCGATCCAAGATCGGCTCGTCGCTGCATCGCTCGAACTTCTGAAAGCTCGCCGTAAGCGCGACAGCTTGATCCGTGAGTGCAAGGCGACGGGACTCTCGCTGAGAGACATCGCTGGTCTAGCGGGGATCAGCCACCAAGCCGTCTCAAATATTCTCTAGGGGAAGCCGCAGCCGAGCGCCGAGCATTTCGGCCGCGGCTCGATCTCGTTCTGGCAGAGCGTGGGCGTAGACCCTCAGAGTCACCGACGCATCAGAGTGGCCGAGTCGGCCGGCGACGGTACGCACATCCACACCGGCAGCGATCATCTCGGTGGCCGTGAAGTGTCTCAGCGAGTGCAGATGTAGGTCGGGCCTACCGATCGATCGTGCGATGCGACTGAATGCTCCCGTGAGTCGGTCGGGTGGCATCGGTTTGTTGAGATCGTGATCTGGCAGGAGCCACGGATCCGCAGGTAGCTCGAGAACCATTTCGTCGGCCCATTTGACCTGGACGGCCTTCAGCCTACGTATCACCTCGACGCCGACCGGATCCAGAGCGATGACTCTCTCCGCTCGAGTTTTGGTCGGCCCGATCTCGCTACCGGCTGAGCCAGCAGTCCGCAGAGCTCTACGGACCCAGAGGGTCTGGGCGACGTCGTCAACGTCGGACCAATGCAGAGCCACGAGCTCGCCACGCCTGAGCCCGGTGACCGCAGCCAAAGCGATCGCCGCCTCGACAACCTCGTCCCGTCTGTGCGCCTCTGCCAAGATCTCAGCGAGTGCAGCAACGTCCGGAGCCAGCGGACTGGACACCCTCGCTCGAGGAGGCGAGACGAGCGTGACCGGATTCCGGTCAATCCACTCCCAGCGCATCGCCTGGACAAAGGCTCGGCGAAGGATCGCATGGCACTGATGGATCGTGGATCCGGCATAGCCAGATGTGCGCATTTGACCGTAGAAGTCGTCGATCATCTTCGGCGTCAGTTTGTCGATCGGTGTGTCGCCTAGGTGCGGGACGATGTGGACCCGGATCTTGCTCTCGTAGCCGTGCACCGTCGAGATCGACCGCTCAGCCTGGCGGCAGTGGCGGATCCACTCACTAAGAAGCTCGGCGACGGTTGCTTTCGTAGTCGGCTTTGCGGCTTCCCGCTCGGTCACGAATCTGGCCAGCTCCCGCTCGGCGTCACGCCTGGTGCCATGAAATTGCATCGACGCTCGACGCTGTCGCTTCGTGACCGGGTCCCGACCGAGGTAAATTCTGAGCCGCCAGACGGGTCGGCCCTTGGCGTCGTTTCCGAGGCTCTCTAGGGTGCCAGCCATAAAGTGCCCTTTTTGTGCCCTTTTCGAATTTGCTCAGTGCCCATTAGGGCAGTCTATCAGTGGGCCGCCGGGGTCTCGATCCCCGCACCTTGGGATTAAAAGTCCGTTCTAGCAGGCGACGCACTCCGACTAAAACCCACTTTATCCTGCTCAAGGGCATCCTAGCCTCTGTCCGTCAGACTC
>JAEHJW020008403.1_pt1 | contig 33408 bp, 46 predicted proteins | sample 9271431 | NCBI WGS metagenome assembly JAEHJW02 | reverse complement strand
CAAGCACGCAAGTAGGTACAAATGCTAGCAATGTTTATCAAATGGGTAGCTTTAATGCAACTGGACAGATAGCATTATATGCTGGTAATGCAGAATGGATGAGAATTTTATCTACTGGCAACGTCGGGATCGGGACTACATCGCCAACCAATATCCTAAGTTTTGGTGGAAATGCGGCCCGAACATGCTGGTTAGAGAGACACACGACTTCAAACACGGCCGGAAGTAGTTTTACAGTCCAAGCAGGGGGTGCGACAGCTGCTGCAACCGATAAAGCAGGGGGTACTTTGTTTCTAAAGCCCGGTGTTTCTACCGGAACCGGTGAAAGTGGGGTCACAATTCAAGGATGTGTGGCCGGAACGACAGGGACCGCGGACGGTTCTTTCTCTGATGTCATTAAAGTTTTAGGTAATAAGTTAGGATTTTACGGCGTTACTCCAATCGTGAGAGCGGTTTTAGCGACTGGAGCAAGCCATACGGTCGATGATGTGATAACCGCAATGCAAAACTTAGGTCTAGTTTCGCAAACATAATTATTAAAATAATTTTAAATTGTATATGGTAAATATCAAAGAGTTCAATGAGAAGAAAGCAAAAGGTTTGGCAAGAATTTTAGAAGTTACAGACGAAAACATTGTCGTCTCTTTCAAGCAATACGATCTTGAAAAAGCAAAGGTTGGGGAAATCGCAGAACTTCCCGAAGAAGTTGCGGTCCAATCAAAAAGTGAATTGGCAAATACCAAGGCAGGTCTTCAAGCGCAGATAGACGAGATAGATACTTTCCTTGCGTTAGGGGTGCAATAAAAATATGCCCTGTCGGATGGCTTTAAACTAGGCAAAAGCTCTTTTACAAAACAATAGAAAATGATATACTTCCCAGTGTAGAGCCGACGGGCTTAATTGGGCGACAGGGCTACACCCCTGCCGCCCTTCTACATTATTAAAAGGTAATTTGTGTAGAAATTATGCAATACGTATCATTTGAGCAGTTTTTAACTGTCTCGCGAGGATTACAAGCGGTCACAATTTTAGGGTATGTCGGTTCAGTCAAGCGAATGCAAAAAGCGTTAGGGGAGAATCCAACGCACGAGCAACTAAACCAATATATTTTTAATTTATATTCTTCGGACTATTCTTACGCCCATAAAACAAACACGGCGCTAGCTTTAGAACGATGGAGTGAATTTAAAGAAAACCCTATCCTATTTGGCAGACAAAAGAAGCCGAGACAAATTGTTAAAGATACTCTCACCGAGGGAGAAGTTACAAAGTTGATATTTAATGCTCACAATCTAAGAGACAAGGCAATGATTACGCTCTTAGCTTACTCCGGTCTACGCAATAAAGAATTATGCAATGTTAAAGTCAAAGATTTTGATTTCGGAAGAAACACTATCCGCATTATAAAAGGGAAAGGTCTTAAAGACGGTCTAGTCAGTGTCTCGGCAGAATGCACGAGAATAATTTTAGACTATCTCAAAGAATATCCCCGAACTCAAGACGATTTTTTATTTCACACTTACCAAAGGAGACAAATGACAATGAGTGCCGTGCGAAAGCAGGTCCACGTCATTGCCAAACGAGCAGGAATAACGAAACGAGTCTATCCGCATTTATTGCGCCATTCTCTCGCTTCTAATCTTCTCTTGAGAGGAGCAAATATTATGCTCATTAAAAGTCAACTTCGTCACGCGCACCTCGAAACGACACTGGTATATATCAATTCTATTATTTTTGGTGAAAGAAATGATTATGATAAGTTCGCTCCGTCGTACATTTAATAATTAATTTAAAAAAAATATGAAATTCAAAATAAATATTGAGTACAACATTTTAGAAAGAGATCGTGCAAAGGGTGAAGAACCACTTAGCAACTCCGAAATCACGCTAAACTACATCAATTTAGCGGTCAGTTTGAAGTATAAAGATGGCTTGGAAGGCCAAAAGCGCCGATTATTCGGTCGAATTCAGCGCAAATTAGACGATGCTGTCGACAATAAAAAGGACGAAATAGAGCTTGAAGAAGCAGAAAAAGACTTCTTGAAAGGCCTATTTAAAGACGATATTAAAATGCCGTCTTTGGCATCGAAGTACATTTCGCTCCTTGAGGACGAGGTAGACAATTTGTCCAAGGACGAAGAAAAAAAAGACAAGTAAAATCGTGAATAAGTTTGCTTTCAATATAGAAAGGCAAATTGGTATAATATAGTCGTACTTTTAGAAATAATTTAATAGTCTTGTAGCGAAAATACAGGGCTTGCAATCACTCCGAGTCGTATCGGATTGTTGCAAGCCCTTTTTCGTTTCATATCAAAAAAAATGGAACAGGAAGCAATAAAAAAACTAACCGCAGAAATGAAAAAAGCTCTTGAGGAAAAAATATCCTCCAAAGAGTTTTCTGAATTTTTGCAAAAAATGGCCGAGACGAAGGCCGAAGATGCTGGAGAATTTGAAATGATTATCTCCACCGAACACGAAGACAGGTCCGGTGAAATTGTCATGCAAGACGGAATCGATACAGCCAACTATTTAAGAAATCCTATCGTACTTTGGGCGCACGATTATTCTTCAATGCCGGTCGCAGTCACTGACTCGCTCCGCAAAGATATTGTGAATGGTGTTAAATGCACCATCGCCAAAGGACGCTTTGCTCCGACAGATTTTGCCCAACAACTCCGCAAAATGTACGAGCAAAAATTCGCCAACACTTCTTCAATCGGATTTATGGCGCTCGAGATGCAAGAAAATAAAATCACGAAGTCAGAACTTTTGGAATGGTCTTTCGTGCCGGTCCCTTGCAATGCTTTCGCAGAGAGAATGAAGGAAGCAGGCATCAATGTTGAAATGCTAAAAGAAAAAGGTTTCAGCTTTGACAAGAAAGAAGGCGAGGCAGTAAACACGGACGAAATAAAACCGAAAGAAGGCGAGGAAGAAAAACCTAAAGAAGAAGAAAAGCCAGTAGAAGAAAAAGAGAAAGGAGAAGTTGCTGACGAAGTCGCAGCGAGCGATATGCAAGAAGAAAAGTTTAAAAAGCTTGACGAAGTATTTGAAATCATGAACGCATTTATCGATGTGTACCTAGACGAAAATACTCCGGTTGAAGATTTTAGCACTTTACTTGCAGAGACAGCACAGCTCTTGGCTGACTATGCAAAAAATCCGGTAGACGACGACACAGTGGAAAAAATAGCGAAGGCGAAAGCAAAAATTAAAACTTCGTTATTGGAAAAATTATTGTCCTTTAAAAACAAAGACGCGGCCTTAGAGGTTGAAAAACCGGAGGGTAGCGATGAGCCAAAAAAGCCGGAAGGCGAGGAGGCTCTAAAGCAAAGGTCGGGGGGCGCAAAGGTTGAAAAAGAATTGTTGGAATCATTCCTACAACTTCAATCGATCTTGCGAGCTGTGAACAATGCTACCAGCGAAGGGCTTGCTCACATTAAAAAAGACCTTCGCAAGTTACCTTAATAAGTTTTTTAAACAGCTCACATCTTACTGTGTTTAATATGGATGAAACCAAATTGAAGGAAATGTTTGCAGGAGTAGTCAGTGACATCATGGAGAAGAAACTCGCTGACACTGTTGGTCCTCTTGCAGCAAAAGAAGCGAAAGCCGTTGTTGAGAGAATGGCAATGGAACGTGCTTTATTCGGTAAAGACTTAACCGGTCTTACTGAAGATCAGAAAAAGACATTCTCTGATTCTGTTAAGAGCATTGCTCTTGGTAGGAGAATAAAGGCTAACGAAGCCTTGGTAGAGGAAGTAGACTCACGCGGAGGCTACACTGTACCTAAAGAAGTTGCAGCTGCGATCGTTCGTATCTCTGCAACCGTTGGTCTTGTTATGTCCAAAGCTAAAAAGTGGGATATGGGGACTGACGAATTAGGAGTCCCAGCATATACCGGTGCCTTCTTAGAAGGTGAATACCTAGGCGTTGATGCCGCAGGTTCAGTCACTGGTGTTGCTTTTGGTCAAGCAAGTTTGATTGTCAAGAAATGGCAGCAAGCTTTTGCTCTCGGTAATGACCTTATCGCAGATGCAAATGCTAACTTGACTGATTGGTTAATCGCTTTAGCTGCTGAATCTTTGGCAAACAGAGTCGATAAAGAAGGATTTGCTGGTACTGGCGCTCCTTTCGTCGGTGTTCTAAATACATCCGGCGTTAATAGTCAGACAATGGCTTCCGGTAAAACATCATTCGATAAGTTTGATATTGCTGAGGCTTCTGATGCTATCGCATCACTTGAGGAATCAATCTTATCCGGCGCTGCATTCTACATGAACCGCACCGTTTGGGCAAAGTTGCGAGCAATCAACACCAACGGAGTATATCTCTTTGGCGGAATGAACTCACAAGTCGCAGTACAAGAAAAAGCAGACGGATTAAAACCTGCCGGCTATATCTTGGACTACCCTGTTTACACTACAAGACACCTTCCTGCTTTCTCCGCTTCTGCAATTAGCACCGCTTACATAATCTTTGGAAATCTATCAGCTTTGGCTTATGGAGATCGTGGAGATATGAAGATTGCTCAATTCCAGTCTGGCGCATTCGGCGGAAAGGAAATCGCTCTTGCGGACCAAACAGCAATGGTTATCAAGCACAGACACGCTTTGGTTGTCACACTTCCAAAAGCCTTCACTGTGGTTGCAACTGCTGCTTCATAGTTTGTCATTGCTTAGTGTCCCTCACTAAAAGGGGGACACGATAGCCATGATAAATGGCACGGATTAGTCGCAAGACACCGGACTCCGAGCTAGTGACCACTAGCGCAGGTCGAGGAGAAGGTAAGTGTCAACTTTAATTCGTAAATTTAATTTGAAAATAAAATTATGCGTTCAGTAAATGATGGAATTTTAGCAAAGGTAGCCGTTGCTCCAATAGCTGCATCCGCAGCTCAGACGAGTGATGCTATCGACACTAAGGGGTATAACTCCGTACAGTTTGTAATCTCGAACGGTGCTGCCACTGGCACACCTTCCTCTTACACTGTGGATGCTAAAGTCCAAGAATGCGCAACATCTGGTGGTTCATACGTTGATGTGACCGGTGCAACAATTACTCAAATGACGGCTGATAATAAAATTCAGACCATCGCAGTTGATGGATTGGGTACCTCACGAAAGCGTTACCTAAAGCTTGTGATTACTCCAGCTATGACTGGTGGCACATCACCAAAAGCTTTGGTTGCCGGTATTGCAAATCTAGGACGAGCATTTAGTGGTCCTGTTGGCAACTCCAACTAACACGGTTTAGTGTCCACGTCGTTTCCTTTTTGGGGACACGTGGTGGGTACTTAACCCAAAACAAATTATATGAGTGCAATAAAAGTTTATAGCCACGCGCTTACAACATTAGACAGAGTAAAATTAAAACTCGGAATAACAGTCACGGGATTTGATTTGCTTTTAACCTCGCTTATAAACAGCGTTACCGATTTTATTGAACACGAAACCAACAGACATTTTTTGCAAGGAACTTATACAGAAATAAAATCAGTGAGAGGTGCTAATCAAAAATTTCTTTATGTCAGCAATCCTCCAATCGTCACTTTAACAAAACTTGAATATTCCGCAGGAATGCCAACGATAAAAAACTGGATGGAGTATCCGGTAACGAGTTATGAAACCGAAGAAGACGGAAGCTCGGGGACAATCTTTGTTTATAGCCGAATTCCGCAGGGAACAAACAAAGTCAGAATCACTTATACCGGAGGATATTTATTTGACTGGGCAAATGTCGGGGACATCACCAAGCATGAATTACCACTCGGGGTCACGGAACTTGCCGAAAATTTAATCGTTAAAGCCTTTAAGAGACGAGAGAAAGTCGGCATAACCAGTGAAAGCTTTAACGGCTCAAATGTGGTCTTTAAAGACGAGATGGACGCATACGACAAACAGACTTTATCAAATTATATGTTTATAAGATTTGTTTAAATTTATGAATGCAACATTTAAAATTGAAATTCCTAACCTAGCCAAATTACAAGACGCATTTAGAAAAGCGCCACAAATAGCTAGTGTGGAATTTGCAAAAGGGATAAATTCTATTCTATCCAACATTCATAAATTAGCGGTAGATAGTGATGGTGGAATTTTTCAATTTAAAACACCAAGGTCTTCAAGAACAGGACACCTTAATAAATCTTTTTCTTATGGAATAAGGAAAGCATCCTCAAATAATTTATCGGGAAGTATTGGTCCAACTGCTTTCTATGCAAAATTAGTGGAGTTTGGAACCAGACCCCATACCATCACAGCAAAGAATGGTGCTTTAGCAATTCCACTTCACGGAGGTGTTTATATGGGAACAAGCGGAGGAGAAAGAATGGCAAAGGTGCGTGTCGGTAGAAATGCACGCACAGCAAAAGCAGGGACTGATGTGTTGTTTAGAAAATCAGTACATCATCCGGGAACTCAAGGCAATCCATTCATGGAAAGACTGCGAGATGCAAGCGCTGGAGATGCAAATAACCAAATGAGTATCGCTTTAGAAAATATTATTAAACAAATAGCTATATAAAACAATGATGATTCAAGATATAAAAAATAAAATAAAAGCAAAATTAGATGCAATGGTAACAGCCGGAACACTCGGCGAAGTGCAGATGGACGATTTTAAAGTAGGAATTTTTGACAGAGAGTTTGCAAAATTTCCGGCCGCGGTTCTTACTTCGCCATCAGTAGTCGGAGAAGTGTATATGAACACAATGAATCAAAGAGAGCATACATTCAATATCGTAATAATCGAAAAAACAGAAAATATTACAAGCGCGACAGACATAGAAAATTTGATGGAAAACATAATGAATGCTTTTGACAATGACCCATTACTCGAGGGGAAATCTGATTCAGGAATGTTGCCAGCAGTTAGTAGTCCCGAGCCGGTCGTATCGGGGAGTAAGTCGTACATAGCTTTTGTGATAACTATGAAAGCTAAGGCAATAAAAGATTTAACATTTAGTTATTAAAATTTATGGCAGAAAAATATAAAACAAAAGTAATGACTCCCGAAGGTGGAGAGTCCAAAAGCGAAGAATTAAAAGAGTACCATTTCAGCGGTGAAGGCATCTATGAGCCACTAACGATAACAGCTCACAGTATGTCGGAAGCGCAGGAATCGTACGAAACAAAAAAGGTCAAAATTATTAATTAGTTAATTATTAAAAAAAATTATGAGTAAAGGAATAGGTAGAATATTTAGCATAGGGGTAGCAAAAGAAACGGTCCGCGGTACCGTAGAAGCAGCCGCATCATATTGGCTTCCATTCTCAGAAGCTATTATGGAGGATAAAACTGAGAAGGTGATGGTTGATCAATCCTTTGGGGTTATTGAAGACTCTGTTGGTTCTGAATTAACAAAACAATGGGCAGAAGTGAGTTTCAAGTCGATAATCACCGATGCTGTTTTTCCATTAATCTTAAAAGCAGCTTTTGGAACTTCTGCAAGCGCACTTCATAGTGGTGAAACGACTGTGTATGACCACACAATCACAGTGAATGAATCGGCCCAACACCAAAGCTTGTCATTGTTCTTAAATGACCCTGTATCTACGAATGACTACAAGCACGCTTTGGGTTGCTTGGAAAACTTAGAAATTAAAATCAGTCCTGCTGCTCTTGTAGAATATTCAGCATCATTTAAGGCGAAGAAAGGGACCAGCGCAACGCTTACACCAGCGCAAACAGTCGAAAATAGATTCCATGCAAAGCATGCAATATTTAAAGTTGCGGCAAATCTTGCAGGATTAACTGCGGCTTCCGCAATGAATATTAGAAATCTTACATTAAAGGTTTCTAAAAATCTTGAAGACGACGACGCTCTCGGAAGTCTTGACCCTGTTGATTTCTTAAACAAGCAGTTGGTGATCGAAGGAACCTTGGAAGCAGTTTGGCAAACAGAGGCAGACTTCAAAACTGCATATCTTGCCAATACAAATAAAGCTTTGAGGATTGACTTAAAAAATACCGATATAACTCTCGGTTCAGCAGCAAATCCCGAAGTACAAATTGACCTTGCAAAAGTCACCTTTAAGGAACTTTCAAGGCCTATAAAGATAAATGACACTGTTATGCAACAGCTTTCGTTTAAGGCACACTACTCAACTTCTGATACAAAAATGGTAACGGTGTTGTGTACAAATTCAGTTACGAGCTACTAGGCAACTTATCCACGTTTTTTAGGTTAATTTTATTCTAAAATTGGTGTGACCTGCCAGAAGTCGCTAAACTGGGCTGAACTTTAAAAATCAAACAGGTTGTGCTTTCAGTGAACTGCACAATTAAAAAAACATCACTGTTTAAGATTACTCGTTCCTCCTTAAAAAATCCCGGCAACGTCTACGCCTGACGACCGGGACTTGAAAGGGGGCGCGAGTAAAGCGAGACATCGCAGATAAGGCTTTCCGGTCCGTTCCTGTCCCTAGCTTGAGTGGTAACATTCAAGTCTTATCGGGAACGGATCGGAGGGCTAGGGACTGTGGAACTAATCGCTAACTGTTTGATAAATAAAAACGCGCGGTCGCCGCGCCCTAAAATCTCTTGAAATATATATTCAAGGGATAGAGGCGGAAATTGGTTCTTAGCGTAGTTCTTCGATAAGCACGGAGCAAACTCCGTTAGCCAAACTTAAATCAAGATAGTAATTTCCTGCGGACTCTCGTGTCATAGTTTCGTCGTTTGTTTTTCCGGTAGCGATTGCTACAGGAAATCCTCCTTCTTTATCTAAACTTTTCCCTTCGGGAACGATGTATACATAACACGAACTAAATTCTTTACCGGAGAGAATATAAGTTATGCGTTGCTTTCCTCCATTGAGATGGAAGGTATCGGATTGTTTCTTGGTTGAAGTTGTTATGCTTGTCACTTTAACCCATTCCTGTTTTATAGTCGCAATACTGTTGGAGTTACTGGTAGAAGAATTAATGAGAGAATCATTTTTTAAAGCAATGAAAATACAAAAAATAATTATTAATAATACCCAAGCCCACCACCTTGTTTTTACTTGCTTATTTAACGAGTTTTCCATAAAAAATATCTTACAACATTATTAAATATAAATCAAATATATGGCAGACACAGAATTAAAATTGGTCATAACCGCAGAAAATGCGGACGCATTAAAAAAGGTGAAGGAATTTGCCGACAATCTTGATGGTGTTACTACTGCCACAAAAAAGGCAAAAGATAGTCAAGAAAGTTTAGCTACAAGTGTATTTAAAGGACAAGCGGCTTGGGATATGTTAAAGACTGGGCTTAAAAGTGTTGAGGGTTTTGTTATTGATAGTGCTAAAGCTTTTATAGAATCAGAGAATCAGATGAGTTTAGTGCGAAGCACTGTTGAATCATTGGGAATTACTTATGATAGCGTTAAGCCACAAATAGAAGAATTTTCACAAAAAATGGCAGGCCTTGGTGTAGACGACGAACAGGCTGCGCTCTCTATGGTTAAACTTGCGAAAGCGGCCGGTGGAGATTTTGCGAAAGGAATGCAGTTGGCAAAACTCGCCTCTGATTTGACTGCCTCCGGTATAGGAGATTTAGAAAGCAACACAGATAATTTGCAGAAAATTTTAATTGGTAAAGGAGCTAGGGCGCTTCTCGAATATAAAATTAATTTAGACGATACAGCCACGACAGCAGAGCAATTAAATGCAGTTCAAAAGAAAGTCACTAGAACAACCGAAGAATTAGCCACTACCACTGAAGGGAAATTAAAAATAATGCAGGAAGCATACACCAACCTCAAGGAGGAAATCGGAGGTGGTTTTATTGCCGCTATAAATAATGCAATAACTGGAGGGGAAAATTTAAATAAAGCAGTTGATAATGTTTCAGAAGCCGGAAAAGAAGGAAAGGTTGCCATGTTTTCCTTTACTAATGCACTGATAGCAGCTGGAGAAATGGCCATTGTTTTAACAAAAGGATTAGTTGCTCCACTTGAATATTTAGGAAGTTTTTATATAAGACTAACCGAGGGTAAGGAAGCAGCAAAAGCCTTTAGGGATTCTATTGCAGACAGCTTAGTAGGTTCTCTTGATTCATTTAACACTGCTATTGGTAATGCAATATCTCCTGTTGATGGACTAACTAGGGCGCAGAAACTTTTAGAAGATCAATCAAAAAATACGGGCAAATCTCAAGAGCAACTTAAAATTGAAGTAGAAAATGCTAATAAAGCTTCTGCTGACGCTCTAAAAGCGCATAAACAAAAAGTGCAAGACCTTAAAGACAAATACGACGAGGCAACCTCTAAAATATCCGATGACCTTACCACTCTTGAAACGAATCATAAAGAAAAAATGGATAGTATCTCTGATTCAATTACTAAAGCAAAAAAATCTATTTCTGATTTAGACGCTGCTTATTATCGCGCTAGGACAGAAGACACACAATCAGTGGCAGACAAAATCGTAGAGTCTGAAAAAAAAGTAGCGGATTTGCAAAAACAAATAAATGAGGAAACTTCTTCAGATAAAAGAATACAACTACAAAAAGATTTAGAGGAAGAACAAAGAAATTTACAAAGCGCAAGCCAGTGGAAAATAGACAACACAACGGCTATCACCGAAGCCGAGAGGCGAGCTGGTCTTACTGACTTACAGAGAACAATAGAGGATTATATTAAAAAAAGGATGCTTGCACAACAAGAGTTGCAAGATAAAAAAACACAACTAGCACAAGAAATTCTTGATTTGGAAGAAAAAAACAAAAAAGAAATTGCTATGTATGAAGACAAAGTTGTCAAAATTCAAGAACAACTAAAAAAAGAAGTAGCCAATTACAAGAAAGCAATGGAAGAAGAAACCGCCGCTTTGGTGACAAGTACCACAGCTCAAACCGCTGCCGTGAATGCTTTAGCGGCTGCTAAGGCAAGAGCCGGAATGAGTGGAGGTAGCACAAGCGGAGGTGGAAACAATGGAAATATTGATAGTTCTGGTATGGCTTTACAGGCACCCGGTGGAATGCCCCACTTTGCCGAGGGTGGCATAGTAGATGGTCCAACAGTCGCTTTAGTGGGAGAAGCAGGGCCGGAAGCGATTATACCGCTAAATAGAATGGGTAGAGGAGGAGGAAACATTACCGTAAACATTAATGGTGGCTATTACTTAGATAGAGATGCAGCCAAAAAGATAGGCGACACAATTATCAATGAATTGAGATTACAAATGCGTATATGAGTGTACAAATAAATATCAATTCAATAAATAAAACAAGTGAAATAAAGACGGAAAGTGTAAGTCTTAATCGTTCTATGACAAGCCAAGGCGGAATTTTACGCTTTACTATCCGAAGAAAAAGTTTAGCTGATTATTACCCAGCTCTCAATGATGTGATTGAGGTGTACGAAGATGCTGTCAAAATATTCGGTGGCATTCTCGTAGAAATGAGCGAGGCTCCGGTAGAGAGTCCATACATTCAAGCTCTCGATGTGACCTGCAAAGATTACAGCTTCGATATGGATAAAAAATTAGTCATAAAGACCTACACCAACCAAACAGTCAATCAAATAATCACCGACATTTTAGCAAACTTTCTTCCTGCCGGCTACACCATGGCGAATGTAAATTGCCCAACGAATGTGAGCTATATCGCTTTCAATTACGAATATCCTTCAAAATGTTTTCAGCAACTCGCAGAGCAGACGGACTATGACTGGTATGTAGACGAAAACAAAGACATTCATTTTTTTGCAAAGGAAGATATACCGGCTCCGTTCGGAATTACCGACACCGGAGGAAAATATATCACCAACACGCTTCAAATAAATAGAGACCTAAAAAATCTTCGCAATAGCGTCATTGTGCGTGGTGGGACTTATGACGGAAGCTCAAACACAGAAAATAAAACTGCCGATGGGAACCAAACGACTTTCACTCAAGCATATCAATATACCAATGTCTCGGTAACTGTGGCCGGAGTTTCAAAAACTATCGGTATTGATTTTATAGATGATCCGGCTACCAAGGACTGCTTATATAACTTTAATGAAAAAGCAATTAAATTCAGAAGTGATAATAAGCCGACAAATGGTCAAATTGTGGCCATTACAGGCAACCCTAAAATACCAGTAATTGTAAAAGTAAGAGAGTCAGTCAGCATTGAAAAATATGGTGAATATCAATACAAAATTATCGATAAGTCTATCACTTCAAAAGAAGCCGCGAGAGAAAGGGCTAAAGCAGAAATAGCCGCTTGGGCAGACAAAGTGAGTGATGGGTCATTTCAAACAATCGAAGTCGGGCTGGACGTTGGGCAAAGTATCTCTGTTCAAAGTGACATCAGAAATATAAATGAGCAATACATCATAAGCCGAATCAGTAGCCGAATGAGAAGCGCAACGCAATTTATTCACTATGTCACTTTAATCACAAAACAAAATTACGGCATCATTGAATTTTTGCAAAAGCTTTTAATGAATAAAGATAAAGAAATCGTAATCAACCAAAACGAAGTAGTGGACGCCATAGAGACAGCCAACGAAACAATCCAAATCAGTGACGCTATCGCAATTTCCAAAGTGCATAATCCGCAAACCGAAGCTATGTCGATTGTCGAATCGGTCGTAGCACAGGCTTTAAATTACGCAGTCGAGTTTTGCGTAGGAGATCAGTTGCCGTCGGGAACCAAACGGCCATTTATATTAGAAGGTTCACCATTAGCATAAATAAAATATATGAATCAAGAAAAAAAAGAAGCAATTTCATTAAAAGGTCACTATAAATTTACGTTGAGAGATATTGTCACTGGCAAGGTGCGTGTCATTGAAGTCGATAACATTATTCCGACAGTCGGGCGCACACTTTTAGCAAACAATTTGACTTCGGCATCGCCAACCAACACGCCGAAAATTACTCACGCCGCACTCGGGTCAAACACCACAGTTCCGGCCAACGCAGATACTCAACTTGGGACCGAGACATACCGAAACGCTATTGCCTCAATTACCAACTCAAACAATATCGCCTACGCAACGGCATTTTATAACGCAACCGAAGTCACCGGAACATTCAGAGAAGCCGGCATATTTTGTAATGGTACAGGAACCGCAAACAGTGGAGTGCTTTTGTCTCACGTAGCCGTGAATATCACGAAGTCGAATACGGAGACTTTAACAATAGATTTTACTTTAACGATAAATTAATTTATGGCAAATAGAAACAGTGGAAATCCTTGGGTAATTGGAGAAAAACTTTTAGCAGCGGATTTAAACGATACGCGTGACGGATTAGTTTCGCAAACTGAAATAGGTGTTGGGGTAAATAAAATTCCACGATTAGATAGTAGTGGAAAACTTCCATCAATGGATGGAAGTGCTTTGACAAGTATGTTAATTTCTTTAATTGCTTCAGATAATTTAAAATATTCTGCTGACACAGAAGGAACAGTTGGGGCAAATAGTAATACATATCAAATTAAAAAACAAATAACAGTTAGAAATAAAGGAACCGTAAGAGTCAAATATGATTTTAAAAATGGTACAGGGACAACCTATCACGTTTATGGAAGAATTTATGTAAATGGGGTAGCCGTTGGAATAGAAAGAAATGTTTTTGGAAATACTAATTATACAACTTATTCAGAGGATATAACAATTAACGCTTATGATCTAGTTCAATTTTATATGCACGGTGAAGTAGGCGCATCAGATCAACCAACAGTAAGAAATTTTAGAATTTATTATGATAAAACTAATCCAGCAGATGGGACAGTAGATATGAATTAATTAATAAAATTTTATGACCCTAGAAGAACTTAAAAATCAAATATTAGCCGAGTGTGACACAGCGAAGGATAACCCTGACATTTTACCGGAAGATGCAGGGAAGATCGCGCGATTAATAGCGTATATAAATATAAATTTAAAAACTTAATATGCAAATGGATACACAAGACATCATAACAATAATTTTGGGAATCTGCGGAATATTCGGTTTTACCTTTGCCGTTATCGATAGAATTTGGAAAAAGGGAGGCAAGGAATCGAATATCAGTGACAGGGTCACGAGCCTTGAGAAAGGCTATATGGACGTGTGCAAGGATATTAAAACCATAAGAGAAAACCACCTTGAACACATCCAAGCTGACATAAGCACGATAAATATTAATCTGGCCGAGATTAATACGACATTAAAATTTTTAACAAAAGAAAAATGAAAATCACAATCCTAGAAAATAATATTTTAAGTGATAGTGTTGTGAAAAATGGAATCGCAAAAGCAGTTCAGCTCTGCCAAGGAATCGGTTTTCCTCTTGACGTAACTTACAAAACAACAAGCGTTGTTCTCACTTCAATACCACTTAATACCGATGTTGTACAGAATGGTTTTGGGGTAAATTATCAACCAATTTTAGACAGCGTTGATGGTTCGGAGGACGTGGCTTGTATGATTTTTGATTGGAGCAAGGTTGCCCCTTATGATTTCTCGAGCGCAAAACCTATGAACCCTTGCCAGTTTGGAGTCAAAAAAGTGAATGCCACGCCGATACAAATTCCCGAACAATGGTATGGAGGGTATGATTGGGTTCTTACGCAATTCTTTTTACACGAACTTTGCCATGCAATCTACTTCCTAGTTGGGCAAGCGCAAAATGATGTAACTCACAATTTTTCTAGGAGTGCGTACAGCCAAAAACAGCAAACGGATTATTATTTATATCTCATTACCACCTTAATACCTGCTTGGAATAAATATAAAACTGGACAATCTACACAGAAAATACCCAAACCTACGCAACCAATAGCTCAATCTGTACAAAAATACCAATTCTTTTCTCAAGCAGAAATAGATAAGTGGAAAATGAAACCCGAATTGTTTGCGGTCCTTGATAAGATGCGCAAAATTGCCAATACGCCATTTATAATCACAAGCGGTTTGCGTACTCCGCAAGAGAATGCAGCTATTGGCGGTGTGCCAAATTCAGCCCACCTAAGAGGATTAGCGGCTGATATTCTATGTATGGATAGTGTAAAACGCACAATGATGTTGAATGGAATATTAACCTGTGGAGTACCGGTCTTTTTAGAAATAGCGCAGAAACATCTGCATATTTCGATAGATACCTCACTGGGTAATATTGGGAAAAGTATTATTAGTAATGGGGATTAGTTAGTCGATATTATTAGAATTAGTAAAAAAAAATTTATGAAAAATATTTTAAATTCAGCAAGCAAGTTAGTGTTTCTTTTAATGACTATTGCAGTCATTGCAGGTTTGTTCTTGGGTAAGGTGACAAGTGAGCAATTTATAGCGCTTGCTACCATGACGTTTGCGTTTTATTTTGGGACTCGTGCAAAAACCGATTTGCCAAATACGCCAACAGCTCAATCTTAAAGTTTTGCGGTTTATAGAAACCGCGCACTATGAGGTACATATACAAAACTGCCGTCTTGATGTTCGCGATATTTATGATTGCGTCACCAGTACCGGACATCAAGAAAGAGGCAGAACAAGACACGAGAGCGGAAAGGGTAGACTCATATTTTATAACAAGAAATATGCCACTGGCCGGATACGGAAAAAAGTTTGTTGAAGAAGCAGATAAGAACGGTATTGACTGGCGCCTGCTGCCGGCCATATCTGTAAAAGAGCAGTCTGGTGGCTTGAGAAAACCCTATAACTGTCCGGGTAAGAAAATAAATTACAACTGGTTTGGATGGGCGAGTGCAAAGATCTGTTTTAAAAGTATCGATGAGGCAATAGAAACAGTCGCAAAAAATCTCGGAGGAAACAATCCGAAGACACATTCCTATTACAAAGGAGATACCCGAGCGAAATTGCAATCCTATAATGGCACAGTCGACCCGAAATATCCGAGTGCAGTGATTCAAATAATGGAAAAATTTTAGTTCTTTGACAAATTTGGGTGTACTGAGGAAAGGGTTTATAAGGACAGAGCTTATGAATCCTTTGCTAGGTACACTCAACAGAAAGGAGGAAGCACCATGGCGACTGGGCAAGAACAGCGTTTGCGTCGTTGGCGCAGTCTGAAACAAAAGTGAAAGGAGGTGATCCAATATCTATCTAACGGTCCGCCTGCTATTCTTCCTACCCCATGCTCGCCGGAAGCTCCCAAATTCGGCACGAGGCTAAATGATTCCCCATCGTTTAGCCTCTTTTTTTTCATTAAGTTATCAACTTGCCCAAAGTTGACAGATTGTGGCGTTAGTAGTATATTGCTATCAAGCGTTAGGGGTAATTTTTCGTATGAATAAACAAGATTTAGACATGAGTTTTAGAAAAGCAAATGAAGAAACTCGTAAGGTGTGGAAGGAGTCGGGGGTTGTAAAAACTCTCAAATGGTACACAGCCGGAGACGAGTTGGACTGTGGACTTTGTAAACGTATGAATGGTGTAGTTGTTGGTATCGATAAACTTTTTCCAATAAAAACAGCAGAGGGAAAAGATGTATATGTACCGCAAGACTTACACGAAGATTGTAGATGCTATCTAAGGCCGGAAGAAATTTCAGCCGAAGATGACAGTAATAAAATTATAAGAAAAAAGAAGTCGAGCTTAAAAAGTATTTTTAAAAAGAGTTTAAAACTATGGAGCAAGATATAAAAACAAAACAGTGTAAGCATTGCAAAAAAGAAATAGACGCAATGGCAACTAGATGCCCACATTGCCAAGGTAAAAATTATGTGTGGACGACAAGTAAAAAAGTAATTGCGGTATGTCTTGGAATTTTTCTTTTCATGGCTTTTTCTGGCATATTCTCAAGTTCTTCACCAAGTACCACAAGTGAGTCACAAGGACAAACTTCAACAGTATCGAGAAAAATTACATCGATTGCTTTTGCCAAATCTGTAATTGAAGGTGTATTGAAATCACCATCAACCGCAAAATTTTCTAGTGTAGAAGCTTACGAACTTTCTAACGAAAAAGATGTTTGGTCTGTAAACGGTTATGTAGATAGTCAAAATGGTTTCGGAGCTATGCTGCGAAATGTATGGGAAGTCAAGCTTGATTATAGAGACGGAAAAGGAGGTGAAATAATGAGTGTGATGTTTGATGGAAAAAAGGTTCAGTAATTAAAAATTTAATATTTCCCATTGTCCCGAAAGGGATCACCGCGAAAGCGTGGATACGACCAATGGATTTGTATTTATATTTTGCTATAATGCGAGTATAATTTGAGAAGCTTTGTCAATGACAAAGTCAGTAACTCTCGAAAGAGAATTACCACAAACCCATCGAGTCGTATCGGTGGGCTTTGTGTTTATGGAGTTTAATGAAGCAATAGAAAAATTTACAAACTGGAGAAAGTTTAAAGTTTGTGGAGAGACAGTCAAACGATATGATAAAGTATTGCGTATCTTTTGCCTATACCTTCACAATCCCGACATAGAAAAAATAACTATCGAGCAAGTTTTAAAATATCTAAATGAAATGCAGACGCTCGGGTGGAAAAGAAACGGAGTCAATATCGTATGTCTTGGACTCCGAAAGTTTTTTGAATTTTGGGAAATGCAGGGCTACCATGTTATCAAGCCCGAGTTGGTCCCAATTCTAAGAAAGGAATTTAAAATACCGCGCATAGCGAACGATGGAAGTTATCAAACACTTCTAAAACAATTTCCGAAAGAGTCCAACGAGGCGCACCACGTCCGCAATCGGGCGATCGTGCAGCTCTTATGGGATACCGGCGCGCGCAATGGCGAAATTTTGTCGCTTGATTTATCGGACCTAGATTTAAAAGAAAGGAAAGCGATTATTAAAACAGAAAAGTCCCGAGGGCGCCGACCAATTCGTGAAATATTTTGGACGGAAGAAACCAACAGCTCAATAAAAAGATGGATTGAAAAAAGAAAATATTTAATGAACATCATGAAGTTTCAAGATGCTAACGCTCTTTTTGTTTCAATCGCAACCTGCAAGCAGAGTGTCCGAGGAGGAAGAATGCGAACGTGCGGACTGGCCGAAATTCTACGGACTGCGTCCAATCGTGCAGGTATTCCGACAGTCAACGCTCATTCTATGCGCCACTACTTAGGACGAAAAATTATTGAAGATGGCGGCTCAAATTCGGATGTCTCAAATATTCTCGGCCACTCGTCTATGGAATCGTCTTGGATTTATACTATGATGACCGGTCCGCAACTTCGGGAAAGGTGGTCCCACTTTAAAGAACCAATAAAAGGCCTTGCTGTAAGGATAGGAAAGATAGGCAAAGTACATGTGAATTAGTTGACTTGCAAATCGTTAGGGGTAGGTATACAATTTACCTATGTCAGTGCAAAAAGAAGAAAGAAATAAGTTGCTGGTAGAGAAACGAAATTCAGACCCGAAAAAATATTCCTTCGGTGTTTTGGGTGCGATTTTTGGGATAAGCAAGATTACTGCCTACCAAATTTACACCAACGAAATCAAAAAAATAACCGAGAAAAAGAAGAAAATAGCAAGGAAAACAAAGCGATTGAAGCGATAAAAAGTTATCAACACCCTAGCAGTTTGCAAGCGTTAGGGGTGGAGGAGTATAATATATTGGTACATTAAAATTTTAGTAATGACGAATCGTCTGCAAAGTTTATAAACGATTGTAAATTTTACAGACGAGTGGAAGCAGAGCAGTTTTTACGAAAAAATACCTGCCTTGGTACGACAATGAAATGGGGTATACCTACACCCTTGTCGAGCATGTGGTGAAGACCGGGCAAAGTATTAAATAATTTTTCGTAAAGACATCCTAATAAGGAAAAAGCTCTGCTGAATGCAGGGCTTTTTTTATGGCTCGGCTCGTCTCAAAGGTCGAGCATTATTAGATTATTGGTGTGTCTTTGGGGGAATAAAGTGTGAAGCACTATATCCCGAGAGGGAAAAACAGAAAACGGTTGTCCCTAGAAAGGACGCCGGGTGAGATGACATCAACCCATAAAGTAGCGCAGGCTATCCAAGAACGAGGCGAAAGGTTATAACGCTTTTCCGCAAGAAAAGTTTTCGGCTCAATCTCTCAGAGTACTAACTTTATTTGGTTAGGAAGCTGAAAGAGAGGTACTGGTTTTCCCCACAGGCACATCAATAAAGTAACCGCGCGAAAGCGCAAAAAACAATGGTAACAGTAAAAAATATATTTAACTTTCTCGTGTTTGTTTTGCTGTTTGATATGGCAATTTTGTTCTGCACTTTGTTGCAGATAGCGGAAGGGGTACCTACGCCACACATTCCTTTTTGGGATGCCTAAATAAAAGTGGTAGCGCAATTATTAAGTTAATTTAAAAACCTTGGAATGATGCCCGACACTGTCGGACAGCGCTCCAAACGGTCAAGAGAATTTAATCGTATGACAATACAATTACGTAAAGCAGAGCGCCGAAAGGCGAAGTTGAGAATAGGGATGTCCGGTCCTTCGGGTTCCGGCAAGACCTTTTCGGCATTATTGCTAGCCAAAGGAATCACCGGCGGCAGCTTGGACAAAGTGGCAATAATTGATACGGAGAATGGATCGGCTGATATGTATTCGCATCTCGGCGAATTTAATGTTATCAGACTCGAAGCTCCATACACTCCCGAGAGATACATCGAGGCAATCGATGCGTGCGTGCAGGCAGGAATGGAAGTCGTGATTATTGATAGCGTATCCCACGAGTGGGACGGCAAGGGTGGCTTATTGGAAAGCAATGAGCTTCTTGGCCAGTCAAAATTCAAAGGGAATAACTGGGCAGCTTGGAGCGTCACAACTCCGCGCCACCAGCGCTTTATCGAGTCTATCACTACGGCCAAGGTTCACATCATAACGACAGCACGAAGCAAGACTGACACAATCCAAACTGAAGACAAGAAAATTAAAAAGGTTGGATTAAAAGAAATTCAGAGGGAAGGGTTTGAGTACGAACTCACTTTGAATTTCAACATCGACCGTGACGGACACTATGCGACTGTCAGCAAGGACCGAACGAATTTGTTTGACAAGATTGACCCATTCAAAATCACGGAAGAAACCGGAAAAACTTTGCTCGACTGGGCAGAGACCGGCAAGGAAGACACCGAGGCGGCAGATTTGGAAAAACAAAAAAATCTACTCGCTAAGAAAAGCAAAATCAATCAGCAAATGAAAAAGCTTGGCGTTATTCTCACAAAAGAAAACGCAAATTTGATGGTCAAGAAAATGGTTGACCTAGATTTGGTTGACGAAAACTTGGACGAAATCTCAAGCCGACTCGAGATAATGATTGGGGAAAAGGCCGACAATGATAAGAACACTAACCCCGAAAAATAGCCATGAAAAATGAAACAAACCACTCAGTAGAGGGAATTGTAATACATGATATTGTCGTGCTTACAAAACACCAAAAGACCGGCGAGAACGGAGAAAAAAAAGGATATAGCTGGTACGAAAAAGACCAAATCGGGGTAGTGACTCAAATTGGCGAAGATAAATTGGTTATGACACTCGCAGACGGAAGCGAAGAAACATACGCAGTCGATAAGACTGACGACGAATATTATTTCACGATTGGACGAGGTTCAGAGGTCCAATACGAAAATGAAATCAAGAAAAACATAGACAAATTAAAAGAAGAATCTCTAAAGAAATTTCAAGAGGTTAGAGACCTTGAAGTTTGGCTGAGTGATTTCAAAAATAGTATTTCGTTTCTTGGTCGAGTAGCAAGATTTATTAAAGCATTCAAATAAATAATCGTATGAAAAAAGTAGATGGAGCAACAGCAGTACAAAACTTCATGGCAGATCTAAACAAGAGAGCTGAAAGATTGTATGAAGTAAGGCGCGAAATTGAGCGCCGAGACGCGGAGTACAAGGCCACCAACGAGGCCCTATGGGGTGAAGAAAATGAGCTGAAAGCGAAGTTAATCACGGACCTTTCGGCAATCAATCTAAAGTCCATTAAAGTGGCATCCGGCGATTCGTTTGCCATCGTGAAAAAGACGATGTTCGGCTTTGACCCAACCAATCCGAAAATAAAAGAATGGGGCATAGCAAACAATATCATGACCATCGATAAGGATTTGGCCAAGATTAAATTTAACAACATCGTCAAGGCAAATGGACAATTACCAGAGGGAGTTGAAAAAGTTGAGCGAGAATCTATCACTGTGCGAAAAGCGGCTACCGCCAAGGTCGAAAACAATAACACCGAGGAATCAAACTAACATGTATCTAAATAAAGCAATCTTAGTGGGAAGAATCACAAAGAAGCCGGAGCTTAGGTCCACATCCGGGGGAATCAAGGTCACTAATTTCGGGCTAGCAATATCCGAAAATTATAAGACCTCAAACGGAGAGAAAAAGGAAGTTACTGATTTTATCGATGTGACGATATTCGGCACGCTCGCGGAAACCTGCGCGCAGTGGTTGGTCAAGGGTCAGCAGGTGATCGTTGAAGGTAAAGTGAAAACTCGAAAATACGAAAAGGAAGGCGAGACAAGATTTATCACTTACGTTCAAGCACAGCAGGTCCAGTTTGGGGCTAAGCCTCAAGCGAAGGACGGAGAAAACAACGACATTAAAAAACCATCCAAGGCCGAAGGTGGCAAAGATATTAGCGTGGCTCAAGGCGAAGGGTATGACTATCCCGACGAGGATATTAACCCCGACGACATTCCATTCTAAGTAAGCCCGAAATCTCCGCCTACTATTCATTATCTTTCAGTAGGCGGAGCCGGTAGGGAAAAAACAATGTCTAGGTCAAGAATGATAAATACAAAGTTTTGGGACGATAACTACACCTCAAATTTAGACCCAATAGAAAAACTTTTGTTTTTGTATTTTTTGACGAATACATCGACAAATATATCGGGAATTTATGAAATACCTCTTAAAAAAATCGCCGTAGAGACCGGGATAGATAAGGAAATGATTTTAAAAATTCTTGAAAGATTCACCAAGGACCAAAAAATATTTTATTTAGAAGGGTGGATTGGAGTAAAGAATTTTATTAAAAATCAAAATCAAGGCAGTTCAAAGGTGCAAGTTGGCATAAAAAACGAGATTAAGCTTATTCCAAAGGATATTTTAGATAAATTTATAGGGTATGGATACCCTATCGCATCTAATCTAATTGAATCTAATTTAACTGAATCTAATACAGGCGCCGAAAATGGCGCAGGAGAGGAGGAAAAAGGGAATAAGAAAAAAGCTGCTAAATTCTCTAAAGAAGGTGCTGATATTTTAAAAGCTTTTGAAGCTATTGACGTAAAGAATAAAACCTATTACGCGAATAAAACTCAACGAGAAGCTTGTGACTTTTTAATTAAAGAATATGGCTTCGATCAAGTCATGAAGTTAATCCCTAAATTAAAAGGCTCAAATATGAAAAGCGTATATCAGATAACTACTCCATGGGAAATGAAGGAAAAGATTACTAAGGTTTTTAATGATGTCAAAAGACAGGCATCACAGAAAGATAAAGGTCGTGGGTATGTGTAAAAAATTTATGGATAAATATTTCAAAGTACAAATTGGTTTCGGAAAAAGTGATTTTATCTCTATTGACGAGGTGGAATTAGACAAAGCAATTTATGCAATGGTGTCGGGAAAGATAGCCATATTTAAAAATGGCTCTGTTGCAGGAAATAATATCATTTCTATTTTACCAGACTATCACAAAGCGATGGGGTGGAATTACGGATATGAGTTTTTCCCCGAAGACTGGAATCGAATCAATGCTAAGTGTAAGTCCTATCAAGGTGTCATAGAGGAAGCAAAAAATAGGGTCAATTATTTAATACAGAGCGGACAAACACACCTTATCGGACAACCAAAGAGCGAGAAATTAAAAGAGATTTCAGATTAATAGCGTGAATTAAAACAATGGAATAGCACAATTAGACACACTATGAGCGGATTAACAAAAAACAAATTATCAAACACAAGCCTCCGCGCATTACTCAAAAGAATAAACGAAAGACCAACACCGTTAAGCAAAGAGTTTGATATAGACAGAGGCACGATTTACTACTACCGAAAAAAGCTTCGGCTCGCCAATGGAAAAATAAGCCTATTGATTGAAAACAAACAGAGAGAATGGAGGCCGAGAATCACGAACGCAGCGCCAACACTGACACCAAGAAAGCTGAACACATTGATTGAAGAAATTTGCAGGCCCGAGAAGTGCTACGCCGATTATCTCAAGGACGAGGAGGATAAGAAAAATAAAAAGTTTGAAACATTAATCGCCAAAGGAAAAAGACAATGAAAAAATCACAATTAGAATTTATAAAAGAAAAATTACTGACTGATGGTTTCATTACGCGCAATTACTGTTTGAAGAATTATATTTCACGGCTCGGAGCGAGAATCAATGACCTAAAGCGCGCAGGGTGGAACGTCGAAGGTAAACATGAGAAGGACGGCGGAGACTATATCTATGAGCTTAAAGGCTCACCATATCAAAAAATAGTCTATCGGGTCCCGGAGTTAGGCAACAAAGAAATTACAACATTTAAACAGGTCGGATTATTTAAAACTTAAAAAAATATGAATATAGAAAATCTAAAAAAGAATATTGTGTTAGGAAATGGTAAGTGGGAACCAAAAGAAGATTTTATCTTTACTCAAGAAGACGACGGAACAATTTATGCAAAATGCAATAGAGAAAACGAAATTGGAATTGCATTTTTAATGACACATTCGGGAGGAAATTTTATGGATTTTTATATCCAAAGTGGATGTTCAATTAAAGACATAAATAAAAATATCCGTTTCACTAAAATGTTAAACGACATTTTAGAAATTGGTGTGTCCATAGAATCAGTCACAGAAAAAGAGGTAAAGGTTGAAGTTGAAAAAATAGTGATAGACGAAAAATCAAAGGGAACGATTGAAGCGTATGAAAAATTATTAATAGGTCGCAAAGTAACTTTAGAAAATTAATATGTCAAAAAATCAAACAAAAGAAAAAGAGACCGAAGAAGAAAAGAAGGCAAGGGAAACAGTTGAGGAAATTGCTCGCAACATAGCGATGCTTTCAAGGCAAGTGACTGCTTTGTTGAATGGTCGTCTTAATAGAAAAGCGGTATTAATTTTATTGGCCAATACTTCCGGTTATCCTCAAACTGTCGTTAATCAAATTTTGACTGCGATTGAAGAATTGGAGACAAAATTTTTGAAGAAATAGTTATGAAGTATTTTTCAACATTTAGCGGAGTGGAAGGGATAGGTCAAGGGCTTCCTAAAAGTTGGAAATGTGTCGGTTTCAGTGAGTTTGATAAGTATGCTTCCGAGGTCCTAAATTACCATTACCCGAAAGTTAAAAATTATGGAGACATCACAAAAATTAAATGGGAAGAAGTTGCCGATTTTGATTTGCTCACAGGGGGTTCTCCCTGCCAAGATTTTTCAATCGCTGGCAAAAGGAGAGGACTTGCCGGTTCAAAGTCATCTCTCGCTTGGGAGTTCATACGAGGATTACGAAGTAAAAGGCCTCGATATTTCATTTGGGAAAACGTTAAAGGAGTTATGTCTAGCCGAGGCGGATGGGACTTTGCCAACCTCCTTATTGCTTTTTCCGAAAGTGGGTATTCTCTCTGGTGGCAAATTCTTAACGCCAAAGACTTTGGTGTCCCTCAAAACCGAGAGCGTATCTTTGTTGTCGGTTTTAGAGAAGAAAGTCCCAAAGAAATATTTTTTAAGCGAGACAATGGTAAAGAGGCTAATGAGGTACAAGGACAATACTCGAACACCCTTACAACCCGATACGATAAAAGCCAAACAACCGGAACATATATTATTGAAAATAAACTCGATGCGAAAATCAAAGTTATCAACAAAGGGGAGTCACAACACTATCGGGTGTACGACACGGGGGGGGTTGCACCAACACTTCAAAGCCAAAGCGGATTCAGCTCACAAAAACATCCATTCGTAATCAGTCACTTCCCGAGAAATGGAAATCCGAAGAAAGGAGGAACAGGAGTGTTGAAGTCGGATAAGTTTTCTTTCACTGTTGACACTTCACCGCATTATTTAGAGAAGGAAAACAAAATCAGAAAGTTAATGCCGGTAGAATGCGAACGCCTTATGTCATGGCAAGACGATTGGACTAAGTTTGGAATGACCGAGAAAGGTAAGATCGAAGAAATATCTGACAGTCAGCGATATAAGATGTGTGGCAATGGAGTAGTGAGCGAAGTTGTTAAAAAGATAGTGGAAGAATTATTTTAAATAAATTACCAGAAAATCGGTCGAACATTATAAGAAAAATTAATTAGAAAAAATCTATGAGTGAAGAATTAAAAAAATATAAAGTTCTTGGTGAGATATTTCCGTTGAATGAAGACGGAAGCCAGCAAGAGACAGCGCTCGAAGTAGGTTCTATCCAAGAAGTACCGGAAGCCGTAGGTGCTGGTTGGGTGGAGAAAGGCCTTGCCGAGGTTGTAGCTGAATAGCTTTTAGACTTTGCCCTGTTTCTATTTCGTCGAAAAAGTAGATTTCGCTAACAGGGCAAGGATGTGGAAGGTAAAAATATGACCCGATTAAGAAATAAAAAAAAGAAGAAGCACTTGTCGGCAGAGAAGCACGCTGTCGGTGATTGGGGAAGAATGCCGAAGCACGCACGCAAGTTTTATTTAGATAGGAAAAATAGTCGTAATAAAAATTTATTGGAAAATTTATGAGAAAGTTATCTATATCATATTTAGAAAAAGCATTAAGGTTGGCAGAAAAAGATTTAGAGGAACTGTCAACGGAAATGAATTACTACCTACATGTTGATACTGGAAACAGAGAAGAAATAGACCGTTACTTAAAGATGCACAGGGCTGGTTATGACCTATGTAAGGAAACAGAAAGACAAGTTGATATAGAAATGGCCATAGCAGATTTAAAAATCTTACTATTTTGGGAAAAGAGAAAATTAAAATAATCATGACAAAGAAAAACACTTCCAAATTAATATTGCCGGCTTTGATTAACCCTCCACGACTTCGCAAGGATGGGTCCGCTTCGCTCAACTTCGAGACACGTGAGCTGACGCCCGAAGAATACATGACCGTGATGGGCTTTCGTAATACTGAAGGATGGCTTTGTTTTGTGCCAAACGAGGACGAGAAGGAAATAGCTTTCTTGGTCCCGGAAACAAAGGCAGAGGTAGATAGCAAGACACCGAGCGAACGATTGCGCAATGTGATGTATGTGTGGTTCAAGCAGGAGTCCGAAGCTGGAAGGTATGTCGGAACCTTTGAAGCTTTTAGGGCTGAACGTATGGAGAAGATTATTGAGTGGATTAAAAATAAGTTGAATTAAAAAAATATGCTATTGGAAAAACAAGTTGTAAGTTTAGAACTTGCAAAAAAACTTAAAGACTTAGGGGTAAAACAAGAAAGTTTGTTTTATTGGAATCGTCCAATTTTTAAGGAAAACTTATCAGATATGGACGAATTAAAATATCAAAGTTTTTATGAAGAAAACAACGGAAAAGGTTGGTATCATTATTCTGCTTACACAGTAGCCGAACTTGGAGAGATATTGCCAATATGTTTTGAAATTGACGAAGTATATCACCACCTTGTTTGTGAACCTTGCGACAAAGGTATTCGTAGATGGGATATAAATTATATGCATTATGACGATATAGGAAATAGGTGTTTTAATAAAATTTCTTCAAGAGAAGATACAGAAGCAGATGCACGAGCAGAGATATTAATTTATTTATTAAAAAATAACCTTTTAAAGTTGTGAACGAATCGCAAATCCAAACTGCAATATGTGATTACCTTGCTCTGCGAAAGCATTTCTTTTGGCGGCAGAACTCAACGCCCTCGGTGTATTTCAAAGGCGGAGATACTATGCAGTTTAGATCAATGCCTAAGTATGCGATGCGAGGAGTACCGGACATCATAATCATTTCAAAGGAAGGTAAATTTATCGGACTTGAAGTGAAGACAGAAAAAGGCAAGCAAAGTGATTACCAGTTTGAATTTGCGAAGAAATGTATCTTACACAACGCAGAATATTATATCGTCCGGTCGATAGACGATGTACAGAAGATAGGATTATAAATTAATTAAAAAATAAAAATGTTTAAAATATTTTATATATTAAAATTGAGGTTTGAAATTTATTCGCTAAAGAAAGACAACGCATTCGCTAGGACCGTAAGCGCTGGATTTAAAAACGCCAGCTTGAAAAAGCTTGAAGAAGTAAAAAAGCTTTACGAAGAAGTGGACGAAAGAAAAAAGATTGAAAGCCATAAGCGAGAAGACAGGGATAAAATAAAAGATTTGGAAAGCCAAATTGAAAAGCTTAATAATGAGATTGACCAGCTCGTCGATACTCACAACACGGTCGAAGCATCCATCACAAGACACGAAAGCGAAATAAAAACGTGGATAGAAAAGATTAAATTCGTTCGTGGGTGGTAAAATTAAAAAATGATTGCCAAAGACACTAAAGAAAAACACAAAGAACTTGTAAGGCAGATTATAACTGCTCAACCTCGTGCGACCCTCCAGCAGATAAAAGAAAAATTGGAGAGCAAAAATATAATAACCAATATCCAATATATTTCGACTCTGCGCGACAAGATAAGAAACGAGCGAGTGGTCCGCTATGATACCGCGAAAGTAAACGCTCGCCTTGCCGAAATGCAGGACCGTATTGAGGAGGTGGAGAAACATCTTTGGGAAATCATTTTAGATACTCGACTTCATTTAACAGGCAGTGATATTGGTATGCCAATCGTCACGACATCAGCAAAGATAAAAGCAGCACTGGCTATCATTAAAGCGGAAAAAGATTTGCTTGATGCTCAAATGGATGCCGGTGTCTTTGAGAGAAAACTTGGGACCTTTGAGGCGAACTTTAATGTGAAGCTTGAAGACAAGCAACGCCAAAAAATAATTGCAGCACTAGAAAATTACGGCATCTTAGAAGTGCCGTGCAAAGAATTAACTAATGGAGACACCAACACTACAACCACCGACTCACCAAATAAAATTTGACGAGTTGATAGAAGAAACAGCAATGAGACGAGAAATGGCAAAAACCTTTCTCGGTTTTATGCTCGTGTATATGTCCCACTATTTGACTCTACGACCGGCAGACTTTCACCCCGAAATGATTAGGGACTTATCGAATGACGAAATACAATTCTTGGCCTATACCGGATTTAGAGGATGTGCTAAAAGTGCAACCATTCTCGGATTTGTTCTTTGGTCCGCTTTGGAAAATTACGAAAGGTCACCTTTTATTATTCCAGTGAACGACACGGACGATGTGGCACGCTTGACCATCGCCAACATTCGCGAGGAGTTGGAATATAACACGCTCATTTTAAAAGATTATGGAGAGACGATAAACAAGCGAGAGGTTAGCAGATACTCCAAAATGTCAGAAACAAATATCGTGCTTGTGAACGGAGTGCGTATCATGTCCCGATCTCGTGGGCAGAAAATCCGCGGACTTCGCCATAGACAACATCGTGTCTCGCTCGTAGTGATGGACGACATCGAGGAAAGAACGAGAGTCGATAAAAAAGACTATCGCGATAAAACCGAAGCGTGGCTGACAAACGATATTATTCCGGCCATAGACGAATTGAAAGGACGGCTTGTGTTGCTGGGAAACTTACTTCACTCTGACGCGATAATGGCGAGAGTGAAAAAATTTCCTCATTTCGTTTGCAAAGATTTTTCTCTTTTCAAGGGCGAACCTATTTGGGAAAATTGCACTTGGAAAGCGAAATATCCAACGCCCGAGAGTTTGAAATTACAAGAAGAAAAAGTCGGACACATGGCTTGGCTTCGCGAATATTGTTTGAAAGTAATTCCACCCGAAGGGCAGGAAGTAAAAGAGGACTGGATTGTCCGATATAAAGAATTGCCAAAGGTAGTGACGAAAGCCGGTGTCGGGCAGGACCTCGCAATTTCAAAAGCGCAGACTGCGGACTATACAACGCTAGTCTCTGGTGTGGCTGCTATCGAGCAAGGAATGCCACACATTTATATTTTACCGAATCCGGTAAATGCTCGGCTTTCATTCCACGAGACGATTCAGCAAATGAAAAGTACCGCTATGGCTATGAAGGCATACGCGACCCCGACCTTCTATGTTGAAAATGTGGCGTATCAAAAAGCGGCTATCGAAGAAGCGAAGCGTGAAATGTTGGTTGTGAAAGAAGTAAGACCCGGAGCGGATAAACGCGCAAGACTTCGAGCAGCTGCAACTTTCATTCAAAATGGGACCGTAGTGTTTCCCGAGAAAGGATGCGAAACTTTGCTTGACCAAATTTTAGGTTTTGGAGTGGAAGAACACGACGATCTTGTGGACGCATTTGTTTATTTAGTCCTTGGTATGGCCGAACAGGGGTTGCAACAGTTTGAGGTAGTAAGAATTTTATGATAAATAACGGCTCAAAAATTAGGGTGACGAGGGAAATAAGCCCCGAATGGGACCGTTTAATGCGCGTAGCCGAGCAAATCGGCAAGGGGCAGGCAACTATCATGTTTAACGAAGGAAGGCCAGTGCAGGTCAATGTAGCCATTAAAAAAATAGCCTTGGATAAAGACGACGATATGGCCAAACTTCGGGTAATTCCACTAGGCTAAAATCGTGAATAAGTTTTGTTGTATTGCTAAAATTAAAAATGGTAAAATATACAAAGTCCATCAATTCTCTTGACCGGACTATCGTTGAAAAAGACGGTTAAGTCTTGTAACGAAATACAGGGCTTCAAGGTTCTATCACTTCGCGTGGTAAGACTTTGAAGCCTTTTATTTTTGATAACTTTTAAATAAAACAATGAAAATTCTTGACAACTTATTTCTAAAATTTGGTTTCATAAAAAAATCTTTAATAAAAGATATTCCGATTGCCGAAGGTGGAAACTACGGCGGTCTTGGAATTTGGCAATCAAATAAAAAAGTTTCTTCCGAGCAAGCGCTCAACTTAAATAAAGGTTGGGTGTATACTTGCGTTCGTGCTATTGCCGAAGGAATGTCGGGAATGAAATTTAAACTTTACAGAATAAAAAATAACGAAGATAAAGAAGAAGTGAAGGACCACCCATTGCTCGACTTGCTTAACTATGTAAATGATTTCACCTCTTGCGAGGAATTAAAATATTTAACATCTTCTTATTTGGAACTTTGCGGAAATGCTTATTGGCTTCTTGACCGCGACAAAGACGGACAAGAACCTCGAGCAATTTTCGCACTCAATCCAAAATATTTAAAAGTGATAAAAGGAAAACTTCCTAACCCAATACTCGGCTACGAGTATAAAGTCGGCAACGAAGAAAAACAAAAATTTGAGCCTTGGCAAGTTATACATTTTAGATACCCCGACCCTAACGATCCTTACGAAGGGAGCGGTACATTGCAGGCAATTATGGAATGGGTAGATCTCGATAACTGGATTACTCAAATCAACACGAATTATTTTAAAAATGGTGTGCGTCTTTCGGGGACCATTGAAACAGACCAATCACTTTCACCGGAACAGATGGAATACTTGCGCAGGTCATTTGAAGCAATCTATAAAGGCTCTGAAAATTCTTATCAAGTTGGCGTAATGCCAAACGGAGCGAAACTAAAAGAAGGCGGTTCTACTCCAAAGGAAATGGACTTCCCAAATTTCACCGATGTTTCGCGAGATAGAATCTTGGCCGGCTTCCGTGTGCCAAAAACTGTGCTTGCCACAGCTGAATCAAGCACCAATCGCGCAACAGCTGAAACAGCGACCTATGTGTTCGCTGCTCTCACTTTAAAGCCAAAGATGCAACATATTTCGGGTTATCTAAACGAATACTTAGTCCCTATCTACGGAGACGACCTCGTGCTTGAATTTGACGACCCAGTACCAGAGAATACACAAAATAAGATTGAGGAAATGAAAGCGGCCACTGCCAATCAGCCTGTTATTTCCCTCAACGAAGCAAGACAAAAATATTATGGACTTGAACCAGTGGAAAATGGCGACGCTGTTATGACTGATTTCTCCAAGACTCCTGTCGGTGTAGTGAAGCCAAAACCAAAGGCAATGAATGAAGGCAGAGAAAAGCACCAAACCAAACAGCAATTAAAGAAAAGTTTTGCAAAGAATGTAAGGAGTAAAAAAGATATTGTGGAATCAGTGGCCGGTAAAGCGCTAGAGGTATTTAAAAATATGTTGCCGGTGAAGAAAAGTATTACTGAAATGACAGACGAGGAATATGCACCGGTCCATAAAGCTTTCGTTGGCCGTGTGACGCCATTTGAAAAAGCACAAAAAGAAGTCGTGCAGAAATTTAACGCTAAGCAGAAAAAAGAAGTGTTGAAAAATCTTTCTAAAATTGTAAAAGGTTTTAAGAAAGAAAAAGCAATGACTTTGTTTGATAAAGAAGAAGACACAAAAATTTTAATTGATTTATCTACACCAATACACGAGGAGCTTTACGGAAAGGAAGCTATCGAAGCAGCCAAACTTATTGGAATGACTGAAACAGATTTCTTGACTCCCGAAGTTCGCAGGGCTATTCAAGCAGCGATGGAATTGATGTCGGAAACTTACAACGAAACGACTATCGAGCTTTTGACTTCCAAACTGGAAGAAGGAATCGCAGCCGGTGAGAGCATCGATGGGCTTACAAACCTCGTGGAGCAAGTTTATGAGTTCAGCGATCAAGTGAGAGCTGAAACTGTCGCAAGGACCGAATCATTTAGAACTGCCAATGAAGCCACACGCGACACTTGGGAACAATCGGGCGTAGTCAAGACCTTAAAGTGGTATACCGCAGCCGACGAGATAGTTTGCGACCAATGCGGACCAATGAACGGAACAGTCGTTGATGTGGATGAGCCTTTTGACATAAATAGCGACTATGGAGATGGTTATAACCCTCAAGACATTCACCCTAATTGCCGTTGTTATATTAGACCGGACGAAATCAGCGCGGACGATGGCAAGAGCGTAAAAAAAGAAGAAGAAAAAGAATTGAGCGACGAGGAGGCAGACAGCTTAATTGAAAAATTATTTAACCATGAATGAGAAAAACTTTAAAAAAATTTTAGAGCGACTGGAGGTCAGATACCAAAATGCGAGCAAGGCTGACAAACAGAGAATAAAAGAGCTTGAGAAAGTCATTAAAGACAACGCTCCGCATTTTCATATAGACGAAATACTTTTCCCAAAAGAAATGAGAATATCTAATCTCGAGAAGGACCAAAAAATACACGGTCAAGTTGAGATAAAAGAATTTCCCGAACTTCAAAAGATAGAGGGAAAAGTTGAAATAAAAAACTGGCCAAAGATTAAAGATATTCAAAAAGTAGAGATTCTGAATTTCCCCGAGCAAAAAGAAATGGAAAAACCTTCTTGGGTTGATTCCATTATCGACAGTATGCTCACGAAACTTGCTTCACTTCTCGCTACTGTGGCCGCCAAGACAGTTGAAATGATGGTCCGCTCAAATCTAACCGTGGAATTTTTAAGACCTCAACCGGTTATTATGGTTGACGCTCGAGGTAAAGCACTAAAATTTAACGAACAGCCAAGGCAAACAACGACAGTCATATCGGGTGGAAGCTCGACCGCAAGTTCTGCCGTCTCTGACCCAGTCACCGGATACAAAGTGGCTGACACAGACGAATCGGGAACAGTAAAATATTACGGATTTATAAATAAAGCAGGTGCTTGGTATGTCATGAAAAATGACACTACCACAAACACATTTAGATTTTCAAAAGGAAGTTCAAACTATCCGACAGGTTGGACCGGTAGAGCTGCCCTCACATACGATTATTTTAATATTATTTTTGCATAAAATTTATGCCCGAAGAAGAATTTAATCCATTCACACAGCAACTAGATAAAGTCGGAATATCAAAAATCGGCTCCAAAATTATTGGTGCAACTGTCGGCATGATGTTGATTGTTGGCGCTGGTGGAGTTTTAGCTCAACAAGCTTTTCCTTCTTTCACTGAATCAGACCCAAACTTCGCGGCTTGGCTTTTAACTAACCCTTTTAATGGATATGCGACTCAAAGCTGGGTAAATAGTCAGGGCTTTCTCAAAACAGAGAGCGACCCTGTCTTTTCAGCTTGGGCAACAGCCAACGACCACCATGCAAACTGGGACACGGCCTATGGATGGGGTAATCACGCCTCGGCAGGCTATTTAACCTCGTTATCGGGCGCTTTATTGGCTACTGGGGCCGTTACAGGGGCTTCCGCACAGGCTCAAGCCTTCACGAATGGCATAATCTCTCCTTCGGTCCTCGGAGGCTCGGGAACGACACAAACTCTCACCTTTCAGACCACTTCGGGGGTAGGTGCGACCGGTGCAAACATGTATTTTAAGGTAGGAAACAACGGATCGGTGACCGCAATGACCATACTTAACTCTGGAAATGTCGGCATCGGGACGACGAGTCCAGGGACAAAGTTGGATGTTGCTGGCGTTATAAAAGGTTCTGCCGAAGTATACGCTTCTGGCGGAAGTGCGTTTTTAACAAGCACGCAAGTAGGTACAAA
>JAEHJW020000325.1_pt1 | contig 33422 bp, 58 predicted proteins | sample 9271431 | NCBI WGS metagenome assembly JAEHJW02 | reverse complement strand
TGAGCACCACCGCATGGAGGCCCGAGCGATGAAGAAGACACTTGACGAGCGCTTCACCGACCTCTCGGACATCGTCAGCGAACAGGGCGGCCGCTGGCCGACCACCCTGGCGGCGGCACGTCGGCTTTATATCAACGATGGAAGCGGTTGGCTTGCATTCTAACTTGACCGCTACGCCTTCCGAAGCTACGCTATCCCAAGTCCCGCGCAAAGAAAGGAAGACCAAATGGATCTCAAGGCGATGCTCCAGCAGGTGTCAAATCAGGGCCTTCAGGCGAAGGGCCAGCTCAAGCAGCTCGATGATCAGCGCACCGCGCTCCTCGCGGACGTGAATCGAATCGAGGGGCAGATGATGATGCTCCAGGCGCTCATCAAGGAACAGGAAGACGAGCAGGCCCGGCAACCTGCGACCCCGAAGAACCCCGTCGAGCCGCCCGCACCGAGCGCGCCCGAGGGGAGCACCGAGGAGGTCTGACGTGATTCTGCGCTGCCAGGTCTGCGGCTTCCCGCTGCTGTACGGGAAGCTTCCATCCCCCTGCACTCACCCGCAGACCCCGCACGATAACGCTGCCCCTGCGCCGGTCTTGACAGCCGAGCCGGCTCCGGGTACTGTAGAGGAGCGGCCGAACAGTCCGGTGCCGGAGTTCCCGGCGCGGCCTCGGCGAAAAGCTTAACGCCCCAGACTCGGGAGTGCTACAGCAGGAAGCCCCGCCCTGAATCAACCCAGGACGGGGCTTCTTGTCGTTTGGGCAACCGCTCGCTCTTGTGGTATACTCGCAAGAGTTCAGTCCTGATTCGCGAGGGGTCGGCCGTGGCTGAAGAGTTGCACGCGCACGAGATGAGGGAGTCCGAGTCTCGCGAAGTGCGCTACCCGGATCACCCGCCCCGCACGGAAAGCGAACTCTACAGGCGCACTCATAAGCATCTCACGCATGAATTGAATTTGCCGTGTCTGGTTTGCGGCAAGAGGCAGCCCGAAACTGTCACCGAGACGCACCACTACTACGTCGAATGGGCGGCGATGGCCGCCGTGGATTGGATTCGATTCGGCGAATTGGCGCAGAACTTCTACAATCCCCAGACCGGGGTGAACGTAGGTATGGCGTTCGATTGGACCGAGGTTCGTAGGGATCCGTCGATTTTCGTGGATTCCGCGTACAACATGGTCGTCCTCTGCGCCGAACATCATCGATCTTCCACGTACGGTATACACCATGTTCCCGTGCCGGAGTGGCTTCTTCAGGCGTACCCCCTCAATGGCTTCCAGTTTCTCGAACCGGAGGGCAAGTAGATGGATGAGGAGTCGAAGAAGGCTTTTGAGGCGGTTTACGGTCGCGTAGATCAGCTCTCTTCGGATCTGTTAGGCGGTAAAGACAAGCCCGGTGTCTTCGAGGCATTGAGGTCGGTGGCCGCCCAGATGGGCAACCAGAACAAATCTATTTCCCAACTAGGACGCGAAGTCCGGGGTCTCGCCTGGCAGCAGGTAGAGACGCAAAATCACGTCAAACTCGTCAATAAGCGCCTCGAAGCAGGCGACGCACGTTTTAGCGCACTCGAAAAGGACGTGAGCGCCCTCAAAGCCGCTCCGGGGCGAGAGGCGCTTACGCAAGCCGAAAGCTGGAGGACATGGCGGCGCAATCTCGCCATGTATCTACTGCTAGGGTTTATCTCTGGGTCTTATGGATGGTGGTTGGGGCAACATCATCTATTTCAGGCCGCCGTGCCCCCATCCGTGGCGACTGCGCCACAGGGAGAATCCAAATGAGAAAGCACATGCCCACCGCTCTGGCCCTCGCCGGCCCCTTCCTGATCATGCTCCTGGCCGGCGCCGCGAGTCCGTCGCCGGCTCCTGCCGTTCCGGCCTTCGGCGCGGCTTCGATCGTCGCGTTCCTGCTCTCACTCATCAAGAATCCGCTCGTCGCGATGGTCGTGGTCAAGCTGATCACGGACGGAATCAAGATGCTGCCCAAGGCTCCGAACGCCATGTGGGTCGCCGGCCTCCTCTCGCTGCTGGCTGGCATCGCCAACGCGCTGGCCACCGGCAACGTGAGTGGGCTCGACCCGAACGCCACCTGGGCCTTCATCCAGAACTCGCTCGTCGCCTTCGCGGGGGCTACCGGCGTCCACCAGCTCGCCAGCAACGTCTCGGTGCCCAAGGCCGCCAAGACCAATGGGTAACGAGATCGTCGGGCGTCCGGTGAAGAAGCCGGGCGCCCCGAAGGGCAACAAGTCGCGGATGGATCTTCCCACGAGCATCAAGACGCCCTTCGTATCCGACAAGAATCGCGTGGCCAATCCTCCGAAAGCCTGGCCCAAGCCCGGAGCGAAGAAATGAGCAAGAAGCCGGCGGTGAAGTCCCCGAGCAAGCAGCCGAAGCCTTGGCCGCCGGCTCCCCCTCCCGCTTCGTCCGGGAAGCCCAAGAAGAAAACCGTCAATCAGCTCTCGATGGTATCGAAGCGACCCAAGAACGGAGAAGGCTGGTAATGAACCGCCAAGAACTCGAAAAGAAACACCCGCAACTGCTTCACGACCTCGCGCTGTGGATGCAACACGCAGCCAAGTCCGTGGCGGGGGACAAAATCCTCGTTTCGGTCGGCATGGCGCAATTCCTCGACGAATCCGGCGCACTGAACGGCCCGATTCACGCTCCGGGCAACAACGCCATGGGCATCAAGGCGGGTTCGAGCTGGAGAGGCCCCGTCGTCGATTTCAAGACGCACGAAGTCATCCACGGCCAACGGGAGGCCGAAGAGGACGAGTTCCGGGCCTATCCGAGCCTCGCGGCGTGCTGTGAGGACTACGCTCACATCCTCACGACGCGCAAGGTTTACGCCCCCGCGATCGAACTCGTGACCCCGGAGGTCCGAATTCTGCGTCCGGTGGTGTATCATGGACCCGTCTACGAGGGGCAAGAGATGCCCCTGTGGGAAGCGTACTTGCGCCGAATCGCGCTCGTTTACGCGACCAATCCCCAGTACGGCGCCGATCTGATTCAGATCGTCCGTGACCTCGAACTCCTCGGCTTCGAGTTGCCGGGGCGGTTGACGTAAACGCTCACTTCTCACAGGAGGAAGAAAAGAAATGACCGGAAACGAGTATCCCGCAGCGCTCGCGCTCGGGCAGACCATGCTCGACACTGCAACTCCCGGTAACCTGCCGGACGTGTTGCGAAGTCTGGCCATGTCGGACGGCACGACCGCCAAGTTCTCGGCCGTACTGAACCAGCTCATCGCCGACGTGAACTCGCTCAAGGCCCTGGGCGGCGGCCCGGTGGCGGCGTCCCAGACCGTCGTGATCGGAGGCACCTTCCACGCGGGCGACATCGTGAACATCACGGTCGGCGGTCACGAGGTCTCGTACACGTCGGTCGCGGGAGATACGAACCTCGCGGGCGTTGCCAGCTCGACCGAGGCTGCCCTGAATGCCGACGCGACCTTCAGTGCTTCGTACGTCGCCTCGGTCAACAGCGGGACGATCACGATCACCGCCAAGGTAGCGGGGACCGCCGCCAACGCCGTGACGCTCACCGCGAGCGTCTCGGGCAGCGGGGCGACCACCACCGCCACGGCGGGCGGTGCCTATCTCGCTGGGGGCGTCGGCCCGATCCAGCAGCCCTCCGTCGCGGCCGGCACGAGCGGCCAGGTCTAAGGAAAGGACTAGCGAGAAATGGCAAGCGTACTCTTCCCAGTCAAGGACTTCTTGGCCGAGGTCAAGGCCGACGCCAAGTCGCTGCACGATTCGATCGAGGAGATCATGGAAAAGGCCCAGGCCGAGGCGCACAGCGCCAGCATGGCCAGCGACCCGCACATGATCACCTTGCAGGACATCGCCCAGAAGATCGCCGCCGCCCACGAGGCGCTCGAAGGGCTGGAGCACGCCGTCAACGAGGCGGTCATGGAGGAGCAGATCGATGGCTAAGCAGGCCGGCAGCAAGATGCCCCCGATGCCCGGCTCGGGCAAGGGCGCGAGCGGTCGCCTTCCCAAGGGCGAATCCCCCTCGAACAAGGACACCAAGTTCAGCGGCAAGACGGGCAAGAGCATCACCCCCGCCCGTGATCGGGGCCGCAAAGGGTAATTGACCCACCTCCCCACCCCCAAGCCTCCGTCCTGCGACGGGGGCTTTATTGGTGTACGAAACTACCCACCAAAGACTTCAGGGCAAAGGATCTTGAGTTGGGGTTCGATCAGCTTTGCCACTTCGCGGGCCTGGGGATGAGCTTGCTCGGACGTACGCAGCCGCAGGATATGGCGCCACTCACGGAAGTTCGCCGTAATGACGATTTCCGTCTTGAGCGAATTCAAAAGGACGGATCGAGCGATCTGCGGTGAGCACCCCAGCCGAAGAAGGGCCATGTACCCCCACTCGCTGACACCTACGACAGTCTTCCAGATCCAACGAGCCGCAGGCGTCAGGTCCGGGGGCTCTATGACCGTAATTTCGGCGTTGAACTTGTCCTTCCCGTAGTTGCAGTAACGAGTGGATTCCTGGGATGGGCTTGTATGGCGATGACGAACGAGTTCGTGACTCACGCCGCGATCACATACGATTCGAAAAGTGGCGGAAGCGTGTTCGATCACGGATTCGTGGGGAGTCTCTTGGTCCAGTAGCCTTCGAATAAACCGACCAGCCGTACCGGGGCCGATTCGGTCTTCGCTCTTGTAGCAAGTTCGCCCCGCGTCTTCTATGATCGTGGCGGGCGAGCCTTCCTGTATTTCTACCTTCCCCTCGACTATGCGGCACGGAAAAGTAGCAGCTACCAGACTCGCCGATGCCTGGACAATTCTCATGCGGAGATTCCCAATTCCTTTCTAATCCACTTCGACTTGGACTTGTCGGTCTCGTAGGGTTTAAGCATATCGAGAAGCCAATCGGGCACGTTGGGAGCCCGCTTCACTTCGATGATGTACTCGTCGAGCGTCGCGTGGGCCTTCATGTGCTTGTCGAGGGCCTTGACGTGCGTGTCGATTGTCACCCGAATGCCCCGGAACTCGTACTCCCAGCGCGTGTACTGGTCAGCAAACTGCGGGACGAGGGGCTTGAGCCGGGCGAGGTCATCCCAGGTGAGTTTGACGCGGCGCTTGTAGGTCTTGTCGCCCTTGTGGCACTTCTGTTCGAGAAACCAGATTTGCCGGCCCTGGCTGTCTCTGTCGCCGTCGTAGTTCCTGAAGCGATACTTGACCTTCGTGGTGCCATCCATCCAGCCGCCCGAGGGTTTGTCGAGGTAGAGGGTCGTCGTATGGTAGGTATGGCGCTTCGCCAGGCGTGCCAGGTGCGAGATCAGCTCGCCCATGAACTTCCGGCCCTCGGCGTCGTCGTGGACCCTGTAGCGCCGCTCCAGCGAGTTCACCCCGAGGTCGGTGTCGTCTGGGATGAGCGGATGGTCGGGCAGCGGGTGTCTGGGAGCCGGATCACGCATGACCTTCTCCGTACAGCTCGGCCTCAACGGCTCGAATGTTCGCGTCCAATTCCTCGCGCTCGAAGTACATCATGTGTAATTTTCGCTCTTTTGCCTGGCGCGAGAGTCTCGGACTCGGGGCATCTTGAGGCCCATTTGCCGAGTCCAGCGCCGCAGGAATTCGATGTCCTGCGGCTTGTGGTTCGTCTTGAGCCATTCGAACAACTCCTTTTCGATGGAGCCCAGAGGACGCCGGGGCTCGGCGGCGTAACTGGCCTGATCCGCGCACTGGTCGTAGTAGAGGATCAGGTTGGGAGAAATAACGAGAAAGGGGTCCGAATGCCCCATCGGTCTATACCATCGCACCTCTTGGGATGGCAGGGTAAACTGTAAACTTCACCCCGGTCCACAGTTCGCCGTCTTCGCCGGAAGGGGTCTGAAATCGCTCGACGACGAAGTTCAATTCGAATCCGTTCGTGTACGCGACTCCCCGAGCGAAAATCAAGGTGTTGATGGCCTTGAAAACGGCTTCCTGGCCGATCGCCATGAGCCTAACCGGGGTAAAGGGGTCTTCGATGAAGTGTTCGGCGAGATAACCGGCCGCCCCCTTGGGGTCCGTGTCCTTGCCGATTCTCATTTCTGCGCTGTTCATTTGTTTGTTCCTTTATGCGAGGATGCAATACCAGACTGCGACGGTACTCACCGCCTAGAAAACGAAGGCCACTACGCGATCGTCAGCTTCGCGCATCGAGGTCAGGATGCCAAACAGGGAGAGCATCTGTTCGAGCACAACGACAGTCATCGCAAGGCGCTTAAGTGGCATTATTCTCTCCTTACAGAAGCGCGAGGGCTTCCAAATCCTCACGAATATCGTTGCCGGTAATCTCGTTGCCGATGGCGGTCCCCCAGTTGCCAGGGTGCTCGCGAGCGAACAGCTCCAGGCGACTCACGGGACCGAAAACCCCTGCAATCCGTTCGTGGAACACCCCCGGCTTGGCCGAATGGATAATTTTGCTCGCCCGGCGTTTACCGGATACGGGATCGGGCGGCGTGTCCACGGGCCAGCGAGGATGGGGTTCCCAGATATCCTCGGTCTCGAAAGGCCACTCGACGATTTGGGATTGCATCGCGCCGACAACGGGAAGGAGTGACTTTCCTCGCCATCCGACAAGCAGCGGTTCAGCGTTCGACGAGGAAATCTTGCCGGGGCCGCGAAAAGGCTCGCCGTTCTTGGAGTTGACCTTGATCCACTGGAAGGCTACTGTCGAATAATGAAATCCCCACGACTCCATGACCTCTAGAGCCAAAGGAAAGCGGGGAAACGTCCCCCAAAGAAAGAGAACCGATTGTTCGGCGGAGACGGCCTTCACCAAATCCCCCAGCGCGATGATATCCGCATCGCACATTAGCGGATACTCGCCCGAGGCGCCTCCCCCAAACTTGGTCGCAGGCCCCTCGCCGTGCTGGACGCGGTTTGAGTAAAACCATGGGGGATCGGCAAGGATTACGTCAAACCGCATCGAGTAACCTCGTTGCGGCTTCGAGCGCGTCTGCGATGTCCGCCGAAGGTACACTTTGGTTCGCCTGATAGATTCGCAACGGCCAAGTATGGTCCGCGTAACCTAGCATCTCGGCGATAACGGCGTAGGGCACGCCGTACCTCCGCCGGGCCAGCAGTATCGAGGCGATTTCGGCCACTGTTCGACGGGGCCTTCCGAGCAGAATCGGGTTTACGTCGGCTAGGCCCATTGCTCGCGAGACGGCCTCGGTGACATGCACGAAGTCGGACGCCTGTTCGCGTTGACTTTTCATACTTCGAGCGACGCCTTGATCTGCTTGCCGCTGATGCCGGAATCGACAAGCTGCTGGTACAGCTCGACCATCTCGGCGAAAATCAAGCGTTGATCGTCGTCCATGTCAGTCATGGGGTCCAGAGGTTCGGCCATTTCAGATTCCTCCATGTGGGACAGATCCACGGTTCGTTCGACCGGGACGATTTGGGCAAGCGTATCTTCGTTGACGGTAGCCGCTTTATCGCAAAGCGAACAACGTAGGGAGATTTGTTTCGACTTCTCGGGATCACGCACATAGCCTGCGTAATCCGTAAGCAGCGGTACCAGCAGCGCCCCGCAGTAACCGCAGCGCAAGTTCGCGGGCCACTTGCTCAAACTACCTTGCATTGGAAGTCAACCTATGTGGTTTTGCGAGGTCTTCCAGGCCGGGAAGGACGAGTTGAATCATTTCCGTTGGCGGCTGTGATTTTGGCCTTGAGGGACTTTGAGTAGATGCCATGGGGATCCTCCTGAATCATCTGTACGACGTGTCGTCGGTGGTCGTTGGAGGGGCCTTCCCAGCACCCGAACACATCGAGGGCTATCAGGGACAGAACGAAGGCGTCGGCCTGGTTGTCGTCGCCGAGGTAGCGGACTCCGAATTGGCGCTCGACCTCTTCTTCGACCACAAGCTTATCAACGCGAGCCTTGCCAGTCAACCATATCGTGCGATGCTGGGGGTTGACGACGATGAAAGGGATGCCTCGGGCGACGAGGGTGTACCGCACCACGCCGCCCCATTCGCCCACGCTGAAGGCTCGGGTTTGGTCCCGGCTGAAGGCGTACCCCTCGACGGCAGCAAGAACCTGCTCACCTGCCATGGTGTCGAGGAACTCGTGGAGCTTGTCGGCATTGAACTTGAGCCGATCCGCCCCCAGGAGCCCGTTCGGGGCGAGCGTCGTGGCGACGACGTTCTGAACCCCTTCGCGCATCCGGCAGAGGCCGGTATGATTGAGGGAGGCGTCAATCCCCAGGAAGTACACTTTGGAGGTTCTCCGATTCGATCAGGGCGATCTTGGTCTCTTTTAGGGCGACCTGAAGGTCTTGCGCTATTCGGTGGTTCACAGGAATCTCGAAACGGATATTGAAAGCCTGCGTTTGGTTGTTATTGATGAGATTCGAGTGTCCCTGGATCTCGTTTGCTGGGAGTATGTAACCCGTGTTATCTCGGATCCACCGCTGGACGTGTTTGAGCAACGCGGTAGCGAGATTAGCGTCAAGCATCTTTTCGCTCCGTTGAGTTCCCTAGCTCTTTGGCCGCCTCTGCGAGCGCGTTAACGAGTTTGGCGTTCTCCTCGGCCGCGATGGTTGGATCGTCGTTCTCCAGCGCGTACATCCAGCCGTTACCGGGAAAAGTCAAGGCGACCTCGTAGCCTTGCGTTTGCTCTCCCGTCCAGCCTCCGCTCGGCCGCGAAAATGACTTTACGGACTGAACCGAACAGGTTCCGAGGCGCCGTGACAAGTACTTCTGGAGCTGCATAGCCACTAAATTCAGTTCGGTAGTCATTCAGATAGCTCCTGCGCAGTCTGTGCCAGCGCGACTTGCAACCGGGCCTGTTCCCACGTCATCCCGAGAACCTTCGGATCGAACTGGAATTTCACGTCGCCCCCTTGCGGGGCCAGCTCAAAGGACCAGGCCCGCGCCGCCGCGTCGTAGCGCTGCTGGACGACGGGGTTCACGAGGCGCGACGCCGCGACTAGCATGTGCTCGGGAATCTCGATCCGGCCGCCGGCTTGCTTGAGCGCCCAGGCGAGCACGTAGTTATACGTGGCCTGGTTACTAAGTTCCGGGACGCTCGGCATGGTTGGGTTCCTCGCGAGTTATTTTGTGGAAACAAGAGAGGCAGTAACCCAGGAAGGCGGCGGTTACCGCCTTCCTGCCACAGCGCTTGCAGACGTAGAGTGGACCCGTCATGCCGACTCAAGTTCCTCGATCCGCTTCTCGCAAGCCGCGAGAATGCTCTGGTATATGTCGAGTTCGCGTGCGATTTCCCGAAGAACGCCCCTGATCGCTTGCTGACGACTCCGTACGTCGGGCAGCGGCGCGGACTTGATTTGGTCGAAGACGTGGTCGATCGACCAGTTGGGATCCCAGACGTTACTCATTCTGGGCGCCCTCGTTGTCGTCGATCATCCCGTGAAGGAGGCACAGGTACACGATGGCATCCTTGATGCGCCCGCGTACGTCCTCCCGCTGGCTCTTGTGGCCCTCGACGTAAGAATAGATACCGTCGAGGTGCTTCTCCAGGTAAACGAGTAGAACTCGCTCACGCGAGATATTCTGCCGAGCCGAAACGCGCTCGAAGTTGGCGAAAGCGTTATCTTCATTGCGTGCGTATTCAGCCTGCCCGGCGGCGCGAAAGGCCCTGCACCCGTCGAAGATGCCGTCCATGATCTCGGCCATTTGGTTACGTGTTTTCATTCGAGGTTACTTCCTCCAGCCTTGCTGGCGCAGAAACGGGGTAGAATCGGGCGGAACAAAGTCCGGCCCCTTGGTGATCTTGCCCCCGGTGTCTGCGCCGCCCGTCTTGCTCATGTTGGCGACGTGGACATCCGCAAAGATGGGCGCGATATTGATTCCGAATTCCACGGCAGCCCCGTACGTGACGTACAGCAGATCCGCGATAGCGTCCGCGATTTCAGGCATGTCCTGATTGCTGCACGCTGTCGCAAACTCGGAGGCTTCCTCGAAGATAAGTCGGACCCGGCGCAGGCGATCCTCGGCCGGGATCATCTCGGGACGAGTCCTGGCGCGAACTCCGAACTTGACGTGGAAGTCGGTAACGTAGAGCTGCGCGAGATGGGCGCTACTCTGCATGAGTACCCTCCTTTCTCTCGTCTTCGTCTTCCTCTGCCATCACGGTGCTAAAGAACGACGAGAAGTGCCCCAACATCTCGGTTAGAAACCTCGCTTCGTTGTCGTGGGCCGCGCAGGTCAGGGCCATCACAGAACTTGTCTCGTCGGCTGTGATTTCTTCCAGAGTTAGCTTGCAGTCCTCGTCCTTGCCCGGCAGGGAATTCCACGCTTGAACGTATGATTCGGGACAGATGAAATCCTTGGGCACAGCGACCACGAATCCGACTGCGGGGCCGCCTATGATAATCGGAACCCGATCTTCCATTGGACGAGCCGCCATCGTCTCCGCGAGCTTTACGGCATCGAGAAACTTCAGAAGACTTTCGATACCTGCATTGCACACAGGGGCCAGGAACCACCACTTATCCTTGCGGTTCAGGTACCCCAAAAGGCTCGCAAGCTCCAGCACGTTGCTGACTTCGACGTGCCGATGTAGAAATGTGACTTCAAGCATCCGGGGTAATCTCCTCTCGTACGGGACACTCGCGGGGGTCAGTACACCGATGGACGATTAGTTGCAACACGAAGGCCACCGGCATGGGTTTAGTCGGCTCGATGTTCCGGGGGTAATTGCAATTGAAGCGGTCTCCGACTTTGGATCGCCACTTGCACGTAATGGGATCGGCCACCTGATCTCCGTTCTAGAACGACGCCAAAAGGCGATCTTTGGGCAGACCGAGAACTGTAAGCAACTCGAAACGCTCGGATACTGCTTGCAGTAACTCTTCAGGAGAAGGGGGTAACGGTTCGAGTTGCAATCGGCCGTGTTTGACCTCCCAGGCGCAGCGGTGACACAGTATGCGCCCCTGGAAGCCCTCGCAGATGTGCCAGGACTTCCATTCACGGCAGCCCTCGCACCACTGCGGGGGTCCGCTGTAACTTACGAAGTTCGCAGGCAGTTTACCGGAGGCGGCCATCTTTGATCACCTTGGCTTTGCGTGCAAACTCGACGAAGCTTTTCCAGACGTTTTCGATATTTGGCTGCCACGCCTCTAACGGATGCAGCACGAGGTAATGATCGACCTCGCTGTATGCGATCTCGTGGCAGTCGTCCCAGGAGGTTTGACGGTTCAAGTTTGTTACGTACAGGGCATCCGGGGCGCGTTCGATGAGCGATTCGTAGAACAGGGCCAGCTTCGGGGCTGTAACTCGACGCCATGCCTTCGGCAGTACGAGTCGTGCCGGGATTTCGAGCTTCAGGGCGGCCTCTATGCTCGCCGCCGCGAAGCCGGGCGCGGGAACAACGATCAGCCGCTCGGGACGAAGCTCTGTCAGCCGCGCTAACGCGAACAACCGAAGCCAGTGATTAAGGTCATCGTCTTTTACGTCGAGCTTCCGACGCAGGACGCTCATGGAGCACCCTCGGGTTCCTAGAATCATTCTGACAACTCGCGGGACAGAGGTTTGAGGGGGACAGTAAGTACAGTCTATCGAGGGTTGGCAGGATCCGTCAAGATAAGAAAGGTAAACCGAAGAGAAGGTCGGCGACCGCCCTCACTAAGAGATGTTAAGCGTTCCCCTCACGCTCATGGTCGTTATGCCACTGCTCATGGCAGATCGCGATAAAGGGACAAACGTAATCGCGAAACTCGTTGTAGCAGGGGGAATTGTAGTCGGTCGGGCTGCGCTTGATGAAGACCTCGGCCTTGATCCCCTTGATGGCAGCCTCCTTGCGCTCTACGGCTTCGATGGCCAGGCCCAGATCGAAAGGGGCCATGATGATCGTCTTGCTCGGGACGTGTCCGATGGCGAGGTAATCCGGGAACATTTCGAACACCTCCCCGTAAGCCCAGCCGTAGGTGAGGAGCTGGCTGTGGTGGCGAACCTCGGTCAACGAAGGTGCTGCCTTGTTGATCTTGTGGTCATGAATGACGAGTTTGCCATCATGTGTCCGGTACACCGCATCGAGAATGACAGTGAGCGGCTCGGGGCGGCTCGTGGGCAGGTTAACGCGGAATTTCTTTTCGAGCGCGACCACCTCCCCGATAACGCTCGGGAAGGTGTAGCCTCCGGCCACGGCCCAGGAGTGAGCAAAAGTCTCGACCAGAGGCGTCCAGGCCCAGGTATCGTGCTTCCCGTACGTCGCCGCCCAGCGGTTGATCGCTTCGGCCTTAGCTTGGTAGCCCGAGGATGCCAGGGCATCCTTCCAGGCCCGCGTCTTCTGGTATGCCTTACTCGCCTGGCCCTTCCCGTTGCGGATCGCGTCCGAGCCCTGGTAATCAGGTTGGGCGCGGGCGATCAGCTCGGCACGAAGCCGCGCTAGGGTCTTGAGCTGGTCGTGGAGCTGCTCGAACCCCTGCTCGCGAAGCACGCCGGTCCAGATATCGTCCAGAATAGGGTCCATCGTCGCGGGCCGCTCGTTGACGGGGCGCTGGAGAAACTCTTCGAGCGCGGTATGGATCACGCGCCCCGCTACGATCTCGGGCGTAGCGGCGTCCATCTTGGGTACGTCGGGATCGATGTACTTGAGCCGGAATAGCTCCGAGCACTTCAGATAAGTGTCGATCGCCGAATGTGAGAAGTTTTTGAGTGCCACTTACTTCGCCCAGACCTTTCCGTACTTGTAGTCGGCTTCGCACTGCACGCGGCTAAGGAAACGCTGGCCCTCGCGGACCATGGCGGCCTTTACGTACTCACAGGCGTCCTGGATTTCGTTTTCACGAGCCAGGAATACTAGCTCGTCGTGAACGGCCATGACGACCTCGACATCGCGGCAGACGGCCAGATGGGCGCGCTTGGTCATCTCGGCCTGGGATCCCTGAATCCTGAAATTCAAGGATTCCGAGAATCCCGAATCGGGATCGATCCAGCGCCAGCGGCCGTCGAAAGTCTTCTCGATAAACGGCCCTGTGGTGCGCTTGAGGACTTCTCCACGCTTCTTCTGGTACTCGTAGATGCCGGGATACAGCACGCGGAACAGGTTCCGGTACTCGGTAGCCTGTTCTAGCGTCCAGGCGATGTTATATTCGCGCCAGGCGATTCCCTGGAGCTTCGCCGGCCCTGCACCGTAGCCCAGTCCGAAATTCAGAATTTTGGCAACCTGCCGAACAGTCCCGATCTCGAAGTCGTCGGCCTTGTACCGGGCGTAGAAGTCCTCGTACAGCGGCTTGAGCACTTCCCAAGCACTATCCGTGATGCTGTTGAGTACGGCCGCCCCGGTGAGGCAATGCAGATCCAGGTGCTCGTTGAAGGCGTTGATCATGTTCTGATCGCCGAAGTAATCGGCAATCAAACGCAGCTCGATGTTGGCGAAGTCCGCTTTACCGTACATGTAGCCCTCGGGAGCCTCGAAGGTGGCGCGTACGATTCGGCCCTCCCTCGTTTTCACCGGGATCTGCTGCAAGTTCGGATTCGAGCACGCCGGGCGACCTGTGGTCGTGGCCGTGATGTTGAAGTCCGGGTAAATTCGATGATTATCGGGATGTGCGTGGTCCGCCAGCTTCGTCGTATAGGTCGAAACGAGCTTCTTGATTCGTTTGTACTGGACAATCTTGCCGATGACCTCGTGCTTATCGGCAAATCTCATCAAGCCGTCGCGGCCGAAATAAGGTATGGCTTCCTCGGTTTCGGAGCCGTCCGGGTTTTTCGTGACCTTAATTTTGGTCGGACAGATCCCGAGCTGTGCCAGTCGAGGTAGCATCTGCTGACGCGAGTTGACGTTGAGCGGAACCTGTTTCGTCTTGCCGCGCCCGGTCTGCACCATCACGTCACCTGGCTGTTTGAGCGCGATTCGAATTTCCTCTTCTAGATCCTCCATATCGGACGACCAGATAGCTGTCAACTTCTGGAGTTTGTCTACGTTAACGGGCATTCCCTTGATGCGCATCCGAGCGACCGCCTCGGTATACTCGCAATCGAGCTTAAAGACGGACAGGATCTTCGATCCCAGCGTAGCCTCACGCTTGCGCATCTCGACCAGTTGATCGAGCGCGAGCCTCTGCGTCCAGAAGGAATCCGAAGCCGCGTAGCGGATTTGCCGGTCGGTCAGCGAGTCGCCCCGCTTGAACGAGGTCCGCAAATCGTGGTCTTTGTCGAGGTTGACGCCGTACCAGCGCAGGATCGACTTCCCCAGCGAGAGTTCCTGCCGAGCGCGCACACAGCCGGCCAGATAATCGTCAACGCCCTCGTCTTCGCCTTCGTCGTCCGAGTCGTCAAGTTGGCGCTTGGTCTTCTTGAGTTCCGCCTGGAGCTTGATGGCGTCCGCTAGTGCGGCGTTCTTGGGCGACGGTACGATGTATTCCAGCCGACGCGAAGTCGTGCTGCGCCCCTCGGCCAGGTCGTATTCCCCGACCTGCGTGTCATGCACCGGGGCGAGCTGGAGCCACTCGCCGAGATGGTAGATCAGCCAGGATTGCTCGAACACGGCGTTGTGGATGCACTTTACGACGTTTATGTTCGTGAGGTAATTGATGAAGTGTCCGATTCCCGGCAGATCGCCGATAACTTGGCCGGCGGGAATCTGAACGACCCAGCAGTCGCTATTGAGCTGAATCTGTACAGTCGCGATGTCGCCATCTACCGGGTTCAGCCCGGCTCGGCGACCGTTCTCCTTGAGGTAGACTTCGGTTTCGATGTCCAGCCCCGAATACGCGGGGCCGATCCAGTTGCCGGCCGCGTCGAAGAAGGGACCGAGGAAGTTGAAATCGTGCCCGTAGTGGATCAGCCCCCGAAGATCGGCTTCCGCGTACGAGAGCGTCTTCATTGTAGAATTTAGCGCGGCGAAATCTAGCATTACTCCCCCTGCATCGGATGCTTGTGTTTGCTGTAGACTTCGTAAGCGCTGAATTGCAGCCAGAGAAGGGGCAAATCAGGCACCGGGCACCTCCTTGGCGGCACGGATGGCGGCGATGCAGTCTAGCAACGCTCGATTTGCCACCCGATACTGCTCTTCCAGCGCCTCGGCCCTGGCCTGCTGGCGGGCAGGGGCAAGTGCGGCCTCCAACTCCTTGACTCTGGCCTCGGCGATCTTGAGTTGCTCCCAGATCACGCCGATTGAGACGGGGTTGTTCTCGTCACCGGGTGGACGCCAGTAGTTCTCGTGCCAGCGGAGCTTGTCCTCCAACTCCTTGACTCTGGCCTCGGCGGCCTCCAGCCGCTCCCTGGTCGCGCCATGCTCCAGAGCTTCGTGCTCGTATGCGGATTTCATCCCAATATCACCTTGTGCAATGTTGCGCCATTTTGTAGCCTCAAATTGGGCATCCGCCAGGCGAGCCTCCAGGGCGAGGATGTAAAGGCAAAGCCGATCGATCGTCGCGTTGGTTCCGTCATATGCCGCGTCGCTGTCCTCATCTTCCTCGACCAGCCCGATCAGCCCCTCTACATCCGGCCTCTCCGGCCACCTTGACGCAGGCGCGTCGATCGTCTCCGGCGTGATGCCCGGGATCACCGGGCGGCTGTCATCAGACATTAGGGGTCAACCTCCATCTGCAAATCACGGGGATAACCGGCAAACTCGATTCCGTTAGCTGTTATGCGAATCGTCTTCGCCCCGTTGAGATTGGATCTGCGCCGCGTGAATTTGTGTTCCCCGGCGGCTGATTCGATGTAGCCCCGATCGGCCCAAATCTTCAATTCGGTTTCGTCCATGCCGATGTCCTTCCAGAACTGACGCACCGGGGCAGTTTCGTAAAGCACCTCCATCGGAGAGACCGGGCTGCATTCCGTGAGGCCGCGAATTGCGACAACGCCGCCGCCTTTGCCGTCGCCCGTCGTCGGGCTCGTGGGACTCTCCCAGATGGACATCAACCAGTCAAGCGTACGCTTGAAGTGCTTGTCCACTTTGTCTTCCACTCTGGCTCTTTCCTCTTCCAGATAGTCTAGCAGCCACTCTTCGATGTCGTCAAGGGGCATTCTGCGGCCCGTTAGTGCTCCAAGAATCTTACAGCCCTCGTAGACTAGCGCGACCGACTGATGATCCTCACCGGGAAGATTCGGATGAACCGATTTGATGCTGTCAGCTTCGAGTTCAATTTCGACCTGAATAGTATCGCGATTATCGGTGAAATAGCGTGCCAAAAGCGGCGCGAGCGCACCGTAATTATTGGCGACGGCCCGTTGAAGGGCTTGCACCAGTTGTGCGCTGTTCGGCGGAAGAGGCGCCTTCCGCATCTCGATGATGCGCAGCGCAGCACCCTTCTGAAAGCGACTCGTGATGGGCTCCTCGGAGGCCAGGTAGCGTACGCCTCGGCTGTATTCGCCACCAATGGCTTGCTGCTTTGTGTTTGAAGTAACTCTCCGCGTAGCGTTGCCCATCGAGTAGACGATGTTTTCAGCGTTGAGTGGTTGTGATTTCACCATCTGCTGCACTTCGTCGAAGAAGGCGACCATATCGCCCATCTTCTTGAGCATGTCCTGGGCGCCCTTGGGCGTCGATTGCACCGTGATGGTGCAATCACCCGGTTTCGCAAAGACGGAAAGCGCGTACTTGATGGCAGTGCCCTTGCCCTGACTGCTTTGGTACGACAGCGCGACAAGTGGATTACGAGGATCCGCCAGGAGGGCGAGCGCGGGCGCAGCGCACGCTAATCCGACGCACATGAGCGCCACGTAGCCGTCGCGTCCCAGAGCCAGCAGATCGTCCAGTGGTTTCGCCCAGTCGTCCACCGTTCCAAGCGTCTCGAAGGGCTTTCCCACAAACTCGATGTCGGCAGCATCGGGCCAAACGTAGATAGGCCGTCCCTGACTGTCGATCGTCCAGCCCAGGCCGCTCGCGACTTCCTTGTAGCGGTCATCGGGCACCTTGTCGCGAATATCGCTCAACCAGCGACTCATGGCAGTCCAGGTCTGCTGGTCGATAGGCGGGTCGTTAAGTCCGATCAAGGTGTCCTTGTGGTTGCTCACGGCGCTATCATGCCACTCCGAGTAGAGCTTGCCCCGGACTCCGAACCAGCTAAGCTGCACCATGAGCCGTCGCGTAGACAGGTCTTCGCCAACCGCCGAAAACCAGACGGGATGAGTCGTCAGGAGCTTATCGGGCACCATGAAGCTATCGCCTTCTTTGGTCTTGATGCGCTTTGTGAGCGTTATCCCCGTCATGTCGAGCGTATAGCCGTAGTTACCGAAATCCAGCACGGTCGGGATACCGAAGTTGAAGTTCTCGACCGGCGTTGCAGGGGCGTTGCGAAACGCCACGACCTTTACCGCCGAAACGGCTTCCGCAACGAGCTTCGCCATCTCGTCGGGCGCAACCTGCGTCTGCTGGATAAGCTGCTCGACCAGAGCGGCGCGGACGCTGGGCTTATGCTTGACGACCTCGATCAGAATGTCTTTCTCGGGCGTGCCTGCGGGGAGCGTCCCGATGGTCAAGGCGATGTCCTCGGCCGGGGTGAGCCTGTCTTCTGGCACGAGCGGATCGTCAGGAATGATGCCGAGGAACGTATTCACGTCAGCTTTGGCTTGCGGGAAGGTCTTTTCGTACCGAACTCGCTCGTACTGGTAGATATCTCCGCCAAAGAGCTTACCGTTCCCTAGCTTCTGGGCGCATTCCGAAAAACATACCCACTGTCCGGTAAGAAGATTGATTTGAAAGTTAGGATTGTGCCCGTTGTGGATAGGACAGGGCATCCGAACTTCGTAGTTCGGAGCGGGCTCGTACTGATCGATTTCAGGACAGCGATCGGTCCAATACTTCGCTACCTGGGCGATGCTGAAACGGTCGTCCTTTCCGTGGACTTGCCGGATCTCCTCGGGCTCTGGCTCGTCGATCTTGAGCCATTCACCCTCGTTGTGCTGAAAGAACGTCGGCGCCCCTTCCTGCGCGGACGGAAAGTAATAAGGCTGGGTAACCGTATGAAAACAGGGATCGATCCCGGCAACGCCTCGGAGCCCTAACTGCTTTAGCGCCTGCTCGGAGTACTCCATCCAACGGGACGCCGCGACGGGCTCGGCCAGAGGCATGAACAGCCGGAATCGTGGGTTATTCGGCCGCCGCAGGTGCGAATGCGTGCTAACCAGCACGTACTCGTAGCCTTCGAGCAGCATGGACACCTCGTCCGGTGTTAGGGGAGCCTCCAAGTCCTGCTTTACGCCATTAACGAGGACCGTGTTATCTATGTCAAGGATAAACCCCGTAACGGCGGACGCAAACGCCTTCTGACGAGGCTTTCCGTCCGGGAACTTGACAAAATTAAATAGAGGAACGTCGTCCTTATTGTCAGCGACGACGATATTACGCAGAATTTCTACAACTTCAGACCACTCGACATCCCGCTGTTCGATCGGAATGGAGTTCGCGAAAGTCGCGTAGACCGAGATGTGCAGCACGGATCAGCCCTACGAGATAACCGGCGGCAGCTCGAAAAGCTGGTCTGTCGATATCTCTAGGGCTCTGGCCAGGTTCCGCAGCCTGGAACTTCCTGGCACATGCTGACTGCGTTCGTAATCCGAAATCTGCTGCGCATCGACAGGATCCTCGTAATCCCTCGCGATTTTCAGCGCTAGGGCGGCCTGCGTGAGACCGCGCAGCTTTCGGTAGTACGTTAACGCCTCGGGTTTGAACATGGCTCTCGGCTTCGACAACAGGGGACAGGCGACTATCGTACCGCTCGACCGGGCACGTTGTCAAGGGAAGTTTCACTAGGAAACAGTTCATACTAAGTTGTAAAGAAATATGGCGAAGCGGGCGCGGCTTAGGCAGCGACCCCGAAAGGTAAGGAATCGAGCAACCCCGACTCTAGCTCCGCCGCTTGCCGGTTTTCCAGGAGCCTATCGACTTTCACCGCGCCGGCTTCCAGACAAGTATAACCCCCGATCTCTCGACCGGGGGTTATTTGGCGCGAGAACTTTCGCCGGTTTACTCCTCGCTGTCGGGAAGCGCCCCGCGAATGGCCTTCATCTTGAGCTTCAGCTTTTCCATCTCGGCCTTGTACTCGTCGAGGGCGGCCTGCGGAGTCTTGCCGGCGGCCTCCAGCTCCTTGAGGGCCTCGTCGGCGGTGAGCCGCTTGCGGAAGCGCACCCGAGCGCCCTCCAGGCGGGCGTCGATCTTGTCGATGTCGGCCTGGGCCTTCTCCATGATCTCGACCTTGCGAGCTTCGAGGGCCTTGACCAGATCGGTCGGGGACTTGCGCGTCACCTTGACGAGCTTTCCGAGCTTCTTGTCCCAGCGGTGACCCTTCGGGGGCAGCGTGCCATCGGGCAGCGTCCGCTTCTGCACCGGGACGATCTTCTGGTCCTTCTCGGACCAGCGATGACCCTCGGGAATGATCTCGCCGTTCGGGGCCTTCTTGGGCTGGGCCACTCGGCCGCGCCCCAAGGGGCTCGGGGCCTTCTCGGGGGTCTTTGCCTTGATCGCAGTCGCCATGGTTCTTCCTTTCTGCTGAAAACCTTCGCAATCGAGCGTGCGAAGAGTGTAGCGCAACTAGATTACGTTGACAAGCGGTTGCGGTACCTGCCAACGAAATTTCCCGTCCGGGGCACGGGTGATGGGAATGACGGTGACGACGAAGGCGGGTTCTGTATGATAGATGCGACGCCGTTCCCTGCTCTGCCGCAGGAACATGAAGTCGTCCACCGAAAAGTCTTCTACGAAAGCTCCGTCCTTCCCCTCGTGCAACCGCAAGCACCGCCCGATTCGCTGGAGGGCCTTCGTCGAGCTGCGTCCCGCGCCAGCCAGGATGACGGCGGCAAGAATGGGAAGATCCAACCCTTCGTCGGCGACCGACGTAGCGATCAGGCACGACAGCTCGCCGCGCTTGATTCGTGCGTAGTATTCCTTGCGCCGCTTCGGGGTGACCGCACCGTCCACGAATTCCGAGTTCGGAATCATGGCCGCGAGTTTCTTTCCGTGCTCTACGATCTTCACGAGCACCAGCGTCGCCCGGCCCTTGGCGATATGGTGAGCTGCCCGCTCGGCGACGAACGAGTTGTACTCCTCGTTGTCCACGATCCAGGCCCGGTACTTCTCGTGCAGTTTCTTGCTCAAGTGCGCCATCGTGCGCACCTTCGGGCCGGGGAGCTGCCATACCGTAATGTAGGGCTGCACGAGGTAACCGCCCCGGATGAGGTCCGTAGCTGGAATCTTGCAGACAACCGGCCCACAGGTGGCTTCTATTAGCAGATCCTTGCCGTCGTCCCGCCAAGGTGACGCACTGTAGCCGTTTATCATAATCGCGGAAGTGCATTCCTGGATTGCGGTGTACATGGTGTCTGCGGCGACGTGGTGAGCTTCATCGACATCAATTTTCTTGAATTCGTTGTGAACCATCCAGCGAAACTTATCTGCCGCCGGCCCCTCCTTGGGGACTCTCCTGGTTTTCGCCTTACTGTTTTCGGTTTGAATTCCGAAAATCGCGGCAAAGGCGTCGTCGATGCAGACCGTAACGAGTTCCGGTTTACACTTTCCATCGCCCACGATTCCGATGGGGATCCCCAAGAACTCCTGCAAATCGTTCTGCATCTGATACATGAGATCGGCCGTAGTAACGAACACGAGCGTCGGGACTTGCATGATCTTTGTTGTACGGGCGATCACGGCCGTTTTCCCGAATCCCGTAGCGGCTTGAATCACGCCGCCCAGCCTGCCCTCGCGGGGCTTGACTAGAGCGAGCGTGGCGATGTTCTGATGCGGTCGGTTTTCGTGCCCCTCCTTAAACGGGGTCGCACCCTGCAACGCCGCCAGCCTCGGGTCTTTCGTCCACGTCGGAATCCGTACGTCGAGCTTCAAGATCGCGTGATTCTTCGCTAGAATGTCCCGGACACGAGACAGCAGCCCCGTGGGAAGCGTCCAGGCGTTGCTGTTGCTGTCCCAGGCCATGAGATGCACGCGGCCGTCGAAGTAGCCGAACTTATACTCCTCGTTGGGCCTGTAGTCCAGCGGGAAGTAGCTAGTTTCCTCGCGCAGCTCCTCTGTGAGCTTCCCGTTATGCGGGAGCCCGTAAAGGTACGTCCGCAACGGCTCGACTACGACTGTGACGTGAATTCCTTGAACCACTGCGCGAATTCCTCCTTCGAGGGCTGCTGAATGACGACCTTACCTTGAGTAAGCCGTCGAAGTATTTCAACCGCGACGGTTTCGGTATTCGGTGCCTGTACCTGCGCGATTACGTTTTCCAGCCCCCGAGCCAACGCACTGACGAAAACTTCGGTTTCCCGAGTCACCGCCAGCCTGCCATTTATCGCGGCCTCCTCGTGGAATCCCTCCATGAGAGCCTTGAAGAGGTCTTCGTATTTCATTTCTTCCTCGTCGATAGCTGCTGAAGGATAGAATAGAGGCAATAAATTGCCATATCCTCCTTGTCTACCCCTTCCAGTAGACAGAGATCGTAGTTGCCAATGGCGCCTACTTTGCCCTCGTCGTCTTCATAGACTTCGAGGACAATTGTTCCTAATTGTTTCACTTTCTTCTCCCCTCTGCGGCCTTGATCATGTCAGACCATGCGATGAATCGAGGCTTTACGTCGCCGCACATGCAGATTACGGCGTGAAGCTTTCCAGTCTTGGGAACCTTGAAGGCGGCGAGGACGTGATATTCGTACCACTCGCCGCAACTCGAAAGTTTCAGCTCTACGGTATCTCCGATTTGAATTTTCACTCGAATATCTTTCTTACTTGCGCTTCGTGTTCGAGCTTGAACAGGATAAACGTGCGGTGCCACTGAATCACGCCGTAGCCTAGGTCTTGGATCGCACGACTGGAGCCGTTGTCCAGCGCAGTCCGGCACATGCGCTGAATGTACTCCTCGCGGTAACCCGTTTGGTCAGCGACATCCTTCGCAGTTAGGGCGACGGCCACGATTGCAACTCCTGTTCCGCTTCAGCCAACGCCTTTTGCAAATCTTCGGCCGTCGCCGTGAGTAACTCCAGTTTATAAGCGTAGAGACCCATAGCTATACCGTCCGAAAACTTTAGGTGTATGATCACGTCGGATGAGCCGCTCTCGGCAGACACGACGCAGCCTATTTGACCTATACGGGCGCGTTGCTCCTCGTTCTCTCCAGCGATCACCCTTACGCGGTCCCCCGGTTTGAGTTCCAGAGCTTCTTCGTCTGTCATTCAGCAAACCTCTGCACAAACAGGGGGAGGGTCGCCCCTCCCCCGCCTGTATTCGTTCACCGGGCTACGGCCGAGAACGCTGCCTTGGCCATCGCGACGGCCGCCGCAGCGAGTTCCTCGTACGTCACGCCGCCGCCGGCTGCCGCTTGAAGCAGCGCAGTGACGACCGGCGCAGCTCGGAGCGCCACCTCCGGCATCCCCAGAGGGGCTGTGCTCGGAGCAGCCTCCGCAAAGGTCGCCGCCTGGGCCTGTGTCGGGAACTGCACCACCTGGGCGGGTTCGGCAGCCCGGAACTCGGGCTGGGCCGCCTCGGCATCCTTGGGCTTGTTCTTGCTGCCCGGTGGACGCCCGCCCTTGCCCTTGGGCTTCTCGGCCGCCGCGCCGTCTTTCTGCGCCTCTAGCGCCTTGTTGACCTCGTACAGCAGGTTGTCCGGGGCGATCCCGTTGGCCTTGCAGTAGCCGAAGTACATCCGCGCCACGTCCTGAAGCGCCCAGGCGTCCTTTCCTGATACGCCGTACTCGCTTTCGAGGGCGTCGAGCGCGTCGGTGTCGAACGGCCCGCTGATGCCCTCGTACGCCTCGAAGAACACCTGCGAGAGCCGATGAGCGGGGGCCTTTTCGAGGAATCGGGCGGCGACCTCCATCTCGGGGTCATCCGGGATGGACAGTGCGAACTCGACCTCGGAAGGAGGCTTCGCAGCGGCAGCCGGAGCCTGCGAAGGAACAACGGTTGGCGTAACGACGACCTCGGGCTTTGCGACCGCGGCCGGCGGCGCGACAGGCACAGGCGCCGCCCCGTCCCGAGACAGCGACACGGCGCCGTTGTCGAGAGCGATCTTCTCGACGCCGACGCTCGGATCCTCGGGCACCAGTGTCAGCAGGAACTTGTAGGTGAGCCTGCTAGGCATGGGCATGGACGCCTTGACGATGAAAGCCGTTCCGGCGGGGAATTCGTTGTGGTCGGCGATGAGGTACACCGTCTTTCCCTTGAAAGACGCGCCGAGGGCCTTTACCTCCTCGTTGCTGATGGGATTCATGAGGTTTCCTTTCGTTGTGAGCAGTTTCGAGCTACGCTACGGGTTCGCCGAGAACGTCGAGGCAGACCAGATCGAATTCCACGTTCGTCAGGTCCGTGGGCGCGGTCTTCTGCCCATTGGTGAGCTGTGAGCACTTGGCCTTGAGAGTGGCGTAATCCACGCCGATGGCCTTAGCGGCCTTGGCGAGGTTGTTGACCCGCGCCGGGAGCACCTTGGCCTGCTCGTCGCCTGCCGCAGGCACCGTAGCCTCGGCCTGCTGGGGCTGCTGCGCGGGCGCTGGCGGGGTAGCGGGAACACCGCTTCCCTGACGGCGGGCAATTTCCGCCTGGAAAATCGCGACACGTTCCGTGTCGCCGATATCGTACTGCTGGGTCTGGGGGTTCTTCTTGTTGAGCTTTCCTTCCCGGATATGCCACTCCAGATCGGCGACAATGTTCTCGCACGTCGGATCGAAGATATACTTGCCCTTGTTCGCCCCCATGTTGATCTTGAACTTCCAGTCCTGCGCATTCGGGAACTGGGCCTTGAGGGGGTTGCCGCTCGTGGCGGGAGCGGCGGTCGGTTGCTGCGTCGGCTGGCCAGCAGTCGGTTGTTGCGCGGGCGCCGCAGCGGCGTGACCGTTGTACGCGGCGTTCGCGCCACCTTGGGACTTGTCATACAGCGACAGCCCGAGCCCGAACTTGGCCAGCGCCCGGCGCAGGGCCGTCGCCTCGGAGTTGCTGTACGGATCGCCGTAGAACTCCTTCTCCCATGGCTCGTAACCCTGGCCGTCCCGGACGATGGCGCCGTCCGAAGTCGGAATCGTCAGCCGGATGAGCGTACGGACACGACCGAAGCCGGGGCGCGCAGCACGAGCGCTGCTTCCCGTCGTGGCGGGCATATCGGCAACGTGCAGGTCGCTGGCGAGGATCTGATAGTCGTATCCGGGACAAACCGCGTCGAGGGCCTCGATGCACTTGTGCCACGGAATATAAGTGATGCTTTCGCCGTGCTCCGTTACCGTGGCGAACATATCCGGCCGCGAAGCCGGGGTGATCGCCTTGAACTCGGCGCGAATTTCGGCCTCACTCTTCAGGCCGGGGTTTGACTCGATCACGATGTCATCCTTTCTTACTTGTGGACGTATGCCCCATCTGGGGTTACCTCGCCCCAGAAAATCCCCTTGAACGGGACGATCCTCGATGCGTCATCGCTGATCATAGCGTAAACGACCGTCGCGTGAATCACGGACCCACGATCGCCCGTTTCGTTGAACGGGAGTGCCGGATCTTCGATTCCCACGAGAGCGGTCTTCGGCTTGAAGGGATCCCGTACGATCCAGGTAGGCTTCACCAGACTACTCCTTTCGGATGAGCTGTCAAGGGCTAATCTTCGCCGCGAACGATTTTCTTGTCGGGCTTGGTCGGGTGCCACTTGAAAACATCTTCTTCTGGCACCTCAACGCAGCCCTGGGGAATTTCGTGATTGTTCTTGTAGAGTTTGGCGAGTTCGGATACCAGAACTCGTTCGCTGGTTCTTACCGCCTCGGGGTAGAAGGCTTTCGCCCATTCCAGGGCGCTAGACTCGTCAGCGATTTCGATATGTGCGGGTGAGTTTCGCACTGCAAGCTTGACGCCACAAGGCAGCGTGAAACTCTTACTGCGAGTCCCTTCAATCTTTTCGAGGGCGAAAATCGCAAGCCCCGTCTGGAATCGCGCTTCGAGCCAATCGATCTGGGCATTGAGCTTCCGAGCCTCTTCGTTTGCCACGGCGAGGATCAAATCGCGGCGGTTGACCAGCTCGTTCAACTTTTGGGCGACCCAGTTGGCCGATCGGGCGTCCGTAACCTGGAAATTGTCATCGGCCAGCATCGCATCCATGCCGAGGGTTTCCAGGTAATACTCTTTCCCTTCTTCCGTGAGCTTTGCGAAGGTACGGCCTTCGTTATCGTCGTCAGCCATCTTGAAACATCCGATCTTGCTCCTCGATCCGGCGGTACTTCTTGTTGCGCTTATCGGGCACATAGAAGCGCTTGCCCTGCGGGAGCGGCAGGAAGGGCTTGCAGCGAAGTGCCGCGTCGATTGCGCAGCAGACCCCCTCATCGGCCTGCGGCTCTACGCGGCCATGCTGACAGGCATGGCACGGGAGAATCCATCGGGGAGCCATCGGCACCAATTCTACGGCGGCTAAGCCGTCGATGTCAACCAGCATTACGCGAACACAGCCTCCAGAACACCGCGATCATCGCGAACATCCACGTCGATCGCTCTGTCGAGCAACGGGGCCAAACTGGAACCGCCTCCAGGGGTACCGATGAACAGCCCGAAAGCGCGAAAGTTCTTTTCTTCTTTCTCGCGAGTGTACTTCTCGCGAAACTGCGGAGAAACGGGAGCCTGACCGTCCGTGATGATCACCACGTCCGAGCGGGACCACTCATCCCCCGCCGTGACTTTTCCCAGCGCCCACGTCAGCGGGCTCATGAAATCGGTACCTCCGTTCAGAAAATACTCGCCGGCCTCGAACAGGGCCTCGGGGCGAACCGCGTCCCGGTGGGTCTGGTAGGGAAAAACCCAATCCCGGTGTTCGTGCGTGGATCCGAATTGGCGAACGTATACGTCTCGCTTTTCGCGCTCGGCCAGCGCCAGAAAACCGAGCATGGCCGCCTTGGACCAGATTTCCGGGGTGAGCGCGCCCCGGCGGCCGTAGCCTCCCGCCATCGAGCCTGAGCCGTCGATGAGCAAGACAATTGGCCCTTTGCCTACGTTATCCTCGCCTTGCATCTCCCACTGCATCAGGTTGCCCTCGACGAAGTTCTTGAGAAACACGTCCTCCAGATCCGGGTCCGTCAGATACATGAACTCGCTGGGGAGCATCCGCTCTAGGTCCGAGCCCAGCTCGATGCCTACGATTTCATGGGGAACGTCCTCGACCTTGCGCTGACTGGAGGCGAGCGCGAAGTGCTGAAACCTGCCCATGACTTTGAAGAGTTGCTTCCAGCGAGAGCTGTTGGCGATCTTTTGGGCGAACTGGAGCTTTTCTTGCGCCGATCGCATTTCGGGGGTTCCGGGTGCCGTTCCGTAAAGAGCCTGTACGAGTTCGAGCTGTCCGCTGATCTCGTCAGCGATTTCCCGATACGCCCGGCGCAACTTGTCGCCGTCGAGCTTTTCGCTGCCGGCTTGCGCGAGCTGTTCGATTTGCTGGTCGATTTGCGCGATCTGTCCGCCAAGTTCCTGTTGAGTTTGCTCGTCGGTCGATTCGTCGTTCTTGGCGAGTTCGAGGGCCTCCCTGTCCTGCTCCAGCATTCCTTGCGCGAGCGTCTCGGGTTTGATTCTGTCCAGAAGCTTCTCGTCGAGGATCTGGGTCGCAATCGCCGAATTCACCAGGTTTCCCGCCGAAAGCGCGTGGAGGTCATGGTACTCTTGCGTATGCATGACCTCTTCGAAAACCTTGCCGATGTGCCCGAAGGCTTGCGCCTCCGGGTCGATCTCGGGAATCGCTTGGTGGTGAATCTGGAAAGCGTCGTTGACAAGTTCCCGAGCGACGAGCCCGAGCGTCTCCTGCTGCTCGGGCGTAAGAATGTCCTTGAGCTTGTCTGCGGTTTTGGTCATCCGCTTCTGGATGCTGGGGATTTCCTCTTCGGCTCGATCGAATACCATTTCGTCGAACCGATCGGCCCTGATCGAGAGGCTCATCTATACCGGCCTTTCCTGGTACTTGCCCCGGATGTTTGCGAGGAAATACTTCCCTACCGAGGGCGCGGCTTGCAAATCCCGGTACATGGCCGGCGGTACCGGCCAGTATTCCCAAATCGGGCCGCTGGCGAACTCGACTTCGAGCGTCTGGGACGCCGGATCGTACCCGATGCTGTCGATCATGCTCGATCGGACACTGGTTCTGTTCACTGTTGCGCTCCTTTCAGCGGCAGGTAGATGTTGATCGTATCCGGCACCGGGGAGCTGTAGTCCCCGGAGCTGTGGGGGATCTGGAATACCAGCGAGGGCGGCGATGCCGAAGGTGAAGGCCCCGGAGACGCCACGAGATCAACGATAGCGTTCCCGAGATTCGGCGGGACGACGATAACGCATCCCGCGAGCAGAAGAGTAATCCATAGGCCCTTTCGCATGATTACACCTCCCCGGTAATGTGATCGTACACGGCCTTGTGCCTAGCGCGGAACTTGGCGAACAGTTCGGCGAGCTTCCTGTTGCCAGGGTTCTTGCCCACCAGCTCCTTGAACTCCTTGCTCATGCCGGTGAACTTCTGCGTGTTCTCGACCTGGAACTGGGTTCGGCCTGCGCCGCCCAGATCCTTGACCTTGGCGAAGTAATCCTCGTAGCGCCGGACGGCCTCGTCGAGCAGCTCGTACGCCTTGGTGAGCGTCGGATTCGCCGATGCGGCGACGATCCGCCGAACGGTGGGTTCGTCTTGCGGGCGTCCCCAGAGCATTGAAGCCAGGATGGCGGTGTCATCTGGATCCGGTGCCCGGTCGTTGTATACCGCGTTCGCGGCGATCAGATCGAGGGCCATCATATACCGCCGATCGCTGATCGTCATGTTCTCGGCGGCGAGTTTTTCGAGGATACTCTCCATCCCCTCGAAGACCTCGTTCGGAAGGTTCTGCCGGACGAGCTGGGCGCGAGTATGCAACTCGTTCAGCTCGGTCAGGCTGATCTTCGGAAACCCAACAGGTTGGGTTAGCGTGCGCAGCCGTGCTCGGCCCGTCAGCGTCAGCGGCTTGACGTTCAGGCGCAGCTCGAAGCGATCGTAGAATGCGCCCAGGTCGCCGGAATCGGGCACCTCGTTGCTGGCGCCGAACATCGAAAGCAGCGGCAGGTTCACGATCTGCGTCCCGTTGCGCATCTTCTTGTCGAGCATGGCGGTCAGGAACGTATTGAGCAGGGCCGACGAGCACTTTCCTACCTCGTCGATGAATGCGACGTGCGCCGTTCCGAAATAGTCGTCCAGCAGCCGCTCGAATCGGCCGGCTTTCAGGGCAACCATGTCGTACGGCCCGAAGACCTCCTCGGGCTTAGTCGTCTTGGTGAGTTGCAGCGAGAAGATGTTCGCGTTCTCGATGCAGGCCGTGAGCAGATTGATGCTGTAGCTCTTGGCAACGCCCGGAGGGCCGAGCAGGATGGCGTTCTTCCGCGCAATTAGCGCGACGAGCATCACGTCGATCTCGGCCCCACGCTCGACGACGTGAGCGTTCAGGAAATCGCGAATCGCGTGCAACTTGGCGATTGCGGTGGACGCGGCGGGAACTTGAGCGGTCAAAGCCATTATTCCTTTCCCTCCTGTAAATACTGGGCGAGCGTGATCTCCACATCGACGAGAACAAGCCCGCAGTTCTTCAGAATGTATCGAGCGTCCGCCGCCCGATTCTTAAGTGGAGGCTTTTCTGGAGCCCCCGGATAACTTCCAGTAAGAAGCCGCTGCGCCTTATCGAGCGCCTTTATGCAGCGCCTAATAGTCTTGGCTTGAACATGTGGATCCATGGAGTTACTCCATCTGCTCGAAGATGAACTCGCGGAGTTCATGCAGCGTCGTTTCGTACTCTTCGGTCTTGAACTGGAGCAGCTCACTGAACATGTTCAACTGCCCCATCTTGCTCATGACCTGCTCTATGCGATCCTGGAACGTTCCCTTGCGAACGTTCGTGTCGCTCGTTACCATCTTGACGATTTCCTCGCGAATGTCCTCCAACTCCTTGTTGAAGTTCTTGTCGAACGTCGCGAGCAGGGTTTCCCGGTCCTCTTGCAGGTCCGGGATGTTCAGCACCCGGAAATCACATCCCGGAATTCCATTCAGGAATGTACCCATCGCCTCGACCAGTTCGAACTTCTGGCGAGGGACGAAATAGACGCCGCCCCGATCCCGAAACGGTAGCCCGCTGGCAGCCTTGACGGCGCGGGTCATGAGCGCCCGGATATCGCGGGGCAGATACAGGTCGCTGAAGTGCTCGACGAGTTCGTTCAACTCCTGCTGAACAGCGGGATCGTTCGCCTTCAGCGTCTTCGCCGCCACGATCTCGGTCCCTGTAGCGGGGTCGATCACGGCGCGCTTGAAGTACGTGAACCTATACTTCTCTTGGAAGTCCACAGTTTCCGTACGCTCGTCTACCTCGTCCTTGACGAGAATCCAGACGGCCCGCTGTTCGTCCTCGGTGACGGGGTGCAAGAACCCCTCCTTTTGCAGCTCCTTGAGTGCCCGGATGACGGTTTCACGCTCGCGAAGCTTCTTGGTGACGACAGCGGAAGGCAAGCCGGCCTGCGCGACGCGAGCAATCACGTCCTTTCGGCGGAGCATCACCTTGTCGCCGATCGTCCAAGCAACCATACGAGCCAGGATGCCTACTTTCTCGGCCTGCTGACTGACGCGCTGTAGCTCGCTGTTCAGGTGACTGGGCTTTTCCATGGTCGCCAACATGGCGGCTCCTTTCTTGGAACTCTCGGGAACTGTCAGTAAGGAACTTTCCCTAGTTTGGCAGGCGCAACCCCGAGTGTCAAGAGTACGCGCCCAAGTTATCCGTGAAACTTACTTCTTCAGTCCTTTCAGCAGCGCTTGCTTGGCGCCGTGCTCGGTCTTTCGAGCCGGGCCGGTCGCGCCGCAATGCGGGCAATATCCTGAAAACCCATCAGTTGGGTTTCCGTCCTTGGCATAGGCCGTCGCGAGCACATCCTCGGCAGGATGCGTCTCGCACGGAACGCGCTTAGTCAGCTCGAACGTCCCAGCCACGACGGTGGAGAAGCTCTCCTTCGGGAAGACACCTAGCTCGTCGTCGAGGAGGGGCATGACGGTTCGGATCTTGGGCAACTCGGCCAGAACGCCGATCTCGAACGACTCGCCGGCCTTGTCCACGATGGACACGACAGCGCCGCCGAGGCTCTTGGCCGTGGCGATGTAGCCGTCGCGTTCGCAAAGGCGCACGAGTTTTCGTGCCATTGGCGCGAATACTTTCCTCGGCATGCCGTACGGTCGGTCGCCAATCGAGGCGACGCCATTCGTGATCTCCAGATAGGGCAGAAGTTGCTTGAGGGCTTCGGATCTACGCATTGTCGCTGGTTCCTTTCGTTTCCGCGAGAACAGGCCAAGGGAGCGCCACAGCCGCCGCCCCGTGATGAATGTACTGAAGCAGTCGAGCTGTCTGTGCCGCTCGCGCCGCCGACCACGCCGCCGACCACGCCGCCGACTCCGCCGCCGACCACGCCGCCGACCCCGCCGCCGACTCCGCCGCCGACTCCGCCGCCGACCACGCCGCCGACCCCGCCGACCGCGCCGACTCCGCCGCCGACCGCGCCGCCGACCGCGCCGACCGCGCCGCCGACCCCGCCGCCGACTCCGCCGCCGACTCCGCCGCCGACTCCGCCGCCGACCACGCCGCCCTTACCTCCTCTAACGAACATTCGCCTGCGGCAAACTTTCGGGCGACTTCGATCGCCTGACGCGGGCGTTTGTCGTCGGGGAATGTGCGCTCGAAGCTTTCGAGACTACGTTCGGCGCAATCTGCCGCAAAGAGCGGATAGCAAATGCGCGTCCACGCCGTAACGCGAATGAGTCGCGCTTGCTGAAAAGCGATCTTGCCCTCGTCGCCGTTATCGGCAGTTCCGCGTCCTTCGGCGACGAAAATTTTCACGTCGCGATCCATCCACACCAGCAGGGCCATCGGCTTGAGAAGATGGTAGCCGGTGTAACAGACGCGAACTTCGTTTACTTTTGGCATCCACTTTCCGGGACGGTTTCCCTGCGGCAAAAACCAGGTGCCGGAGCCTCCGTGGATTGCTTCCCCGTTTCGGCCGAGGATTTTGTAGAGCTGGTCGGGCATTGCGGGACTTTCCTTTCTTGTTAGGGCTTCGCCGGCCCGAAGTGATGGGATGCTTTTCAGTTTCGGCTGTCACGATTCAGTTCTCCTGCTCGCTTTGCGGCGTCGTCTAGAGTCGCAAAGCCGAAGATATATGTTCGACTTCTGGAACAATATACCGCCGGCTCCCGATCTTCGGCGTCCTCGTAGGGATACCAACAAAAGCTGTAGTTGGGCCACATGTTCACCACCTCGCCCATTTGGGCAGACTGTTGTAGATTTCCTCGCAGACATGCTCGTGGTAAGTCGCCGATGCGGTTTCACCTATGCGGCGATCCTCGCAGGCGATCGTCTTGTGTTGGCAATACTCCACAAGCTCGTGAAACACATCTGCATAGTGTTCGCGGTCCTCGTCGCTGATGTCGTCGAGGTTCGGGAACAACTTCTCGTCGTCGCCGCCGCAGATGGGGCATTCGTCTTTCTCGCCGAGCGCCTTACGTGCTTTGGCAAGTGCTTCGTCCATCTTTGCGTGAGAGGGCGTCCCTCCCGGACAATCGGGATGCTTCGAAGCATGAAACTCTTCGATCACTTTGATGCAGAGATCGAGCGCGTTGTTGGCGAAACTCATGAAACGTACACCTTTCCGTCGTCGCCGACGTAGAGATCGCACTCACCGAACTTATCGCAGGCTTCGGTGAGCCGATCGAGGGCGCTAATCGCGTCCGCGGCGATTTCGAGATCCTCTTCGTTCTCGGCCCAGAACTTCTCGCAATCGGCGCGCATTCTCTCGCGGCCTTCGTCGGAGAGTTCGTGATCCGTGCCGTCGAGAAATTCGGCATCTGAATCACAACAGGGGCCGTAGCCCTCCGGGTCCGGCGTGTGAGTAGATGACCAGAGCGCGGCCTCAATGTAGGCGTTCAGGAAATCCTCGGGCATTCGGCTCATGGGGTGTTCTCCTGATATTTCGGTTGAGCGTATCGCGCTTCTACGTCCCCGCGAAGATGGAAACGCAACGGATACGAATCGAGATTGTCGAATCCGTAATACTCCCCCACTTCCCGATACGCTCTCGCTCGTTCGATCGGGTCGTCCGAGCAGAACATTTCGATCAAATCCTGCTCGGAGTACCCGCAACTCTCCGCGAGGCTTTTCAGGCGACCCTCGGGGTTCCACCTGTCCGGTGCGCCGGCCCACCAAGCCGCGTGTTCGGGGTGGAACTTGTTGTCAGACAGGATGCCACCAGGAACGACCTGCGTTTGGGGCACGAATTCGAGTGAGACAGGATCGATCGTTCCGTAGGTGCATTTGTCTAACACGAATCGGTAGATTTCCCAGCCGATAGGCGAATCGTCGCCATCGGGGCTTTCGAGTAGCTCGGCTTCCTCGGTGTAGACCCCGGTTTCGTCCTTGAAGATGAAGTAGCCACCGTAGTCTACAGGGCTCGCGTCGCCGAGGTTGGCGATGAACTTCCAAACTGGCTGTTCGGTGCTCATTATCGCCTGCTTTCGTAGCGTGACAGGCCCTCGCGCCGAATGTCGTTCGTGTACTGAAGCGAGTCCTCGATGCCGGCGATTCGAGCCAGATCCTCGATCAACGCGAAAACCATGTCCATCCCGCAGCCGCTCACTTCAAAGCAGCGCTTCTTGAGGCTGAAGTGCATGTCGCGAGCTGCTACGCACCAGCATTCGTGCGATTCGTCGATACCTGCACCGATGTTATCGACATTCGGCCAGCAGAGATCGAGACTCGCTTTCGCGCCGGGCGGATCCCACTGGTCCCGCTCACGCATCGTGTAAAGCGTGATGCACCTCGACATGCCCGACGTGCTAACCTTCTCGACGATGTAGTAAATCGTTCCGTGCTCTTTCGCGGCTTCAAGCCACTTGCGAAGGTGGGCACGATTGACGGAAAGTGCTTGTCGTTGGAGTTCTTTTCTCATTTAGTCCCCCTCTTTGAGAGTTTCGATGCGGTGGTCCAGGATCGTATACTCGCTCCCGGCCATTTCCTGTCGAATCAGGTGGCTCTCTTTGATCAGCCGCTGTTCCCGCTCTCGCAAGCCCTCGCGAAGCCAGTCGGACGGAAGCGAGTACGCCTGAACCCAGTGGCGGCCGTCTTCGGCGTCGAGATCCCCGGCGTTCGGGACGCACGGCGAGCTCACCGGCGCCATTCGCGAGATTGGGCTCTTGAAGACCCAGAGGCCAAGCTCGCTGGTCTGAACGACGATCCCGTCGTCGGTCTCGTAATAGCGCGGATCGTAGCCGTCGCTTTCGTAGTTCTCCAGACAGGCATCGATCAGATCCTCGATCGCGAAGTCGATATCCTTGTCGTACCAGTCGCTCACGGCGCTCTTGATGGCGCTCCTGAGATCGTCTCGGATCTCGTTGTAGCGCAGATCCTCGCCGTTCTGGTATACTTCGTCGAGTACCCAATCGGCGAGCGAGTGATTGCTGATCATCCCGTAGTGGATGCCCGTTTCGGCGTCTACGTTCGTGTTGCCCAAGAACATTGGAACCTCCTAAAGAACGTTTGTGGTATC
>JAEHJW020000189.1_pt1 | contig 33475 bp, 47 predicted proteins | sample 9271431 | NCBI WGS metagenome assembly JAEHJW02 | reverse complement strand
TATCTGAGTGACAATTCTGTCATCATAATAAAACGTTTTGACCTTTACCCTGTTGGTATTGCCTTTGTCGGTAATCTCCTGCTTCTCAAGCCTTACCTTTTCAATATCTGTAAGAGGCCAGGACTGGTCATTTACATCCTGATTATTCTTATAAATACCGCTCTGAATCCTGTCCTTGAATTCCTCAGGGGTTATATATGTCCTTATACAAACACACTCTGTATTTTTTAGATCTGAAGCACTTGGAGGAACAAAAACATTGAAAATATCAGTAGTCTCATACATAGGAGCATCGTAAACGACACTTTCTATGTTTACAGATTTTCTGCCTATTTTTATTCCTGTTAATGGTATTATAATGTCCTTCCACTGCTTAACCGTCTTCTTTTCAAGCTTCCAGTCGGTAAAGGGAACGCTGGTACCATAAAGAAATGTTTCAAGCAGCACATTCCACCACTTACCGACTATGTTTATCTTATTGTCAAGTTGATGCTCAATAAGAGATTGCATATATTTAGCCTGGTCTATCTGGCTTTCGTCCTGTGGAGAAACAACGACATAAGGCTTTTGACGAAATAAAGCCTGGAGGCATCGGGATATTAGCGCATCTATTGTACGTTTAGTGTAATTAATAAAAAGGTTTGCCCCGTTTTTCCTTCTTTCCTCCGGGAGGATTATACCATTATAAAGCCTGTAGTACTTTATGTACTTATCGTGCCTTGGCTTTATGCTACTCTCCATGGTTTGAAAGTCTGTGCATAGCTTATTGTTTATTATTTCAGAATCACTTTCCCAAAACTTCGGGTCCATATTATCACCTCAAAAAGAAGACGGTATTAGTGTTATTTTTGGATCTGACTAATAAATGCATCCTTCAGGGCAGTTATAGCCGGATCACCTGTTCTTCCGGAAGCCTCAATGAGAAGATTCTCAAGTTGCTCAGAATCAGATTGTGTAAGCTCTACATTGTACTTAACTTCTTTGCTTATAAGCCTCATAAAAATTCCCTCCACAATATTTTTTAAAAATAAAAAGCCTTTAGCATGGCTTTCCTCCGCCTTTTTTCCTTTTACCCATCTTATACCACCTCCTTAGTGTTTATTTTGTCTACGAGCTTTTCAAGCAGTTCTTTACTATAATCCTGCTGCACCTTTTCGATGCGGTTAGGAGGACTTACCGAAAATTGATTATTGCATATTTCACAAGTGTTAATAGCTTGTCGCTGCTCCGATGGAGCACCACACCAGGGGCAGTTAATAGGTTGATATACCATATATTCACCAACTTTTTACATCATAGATATTTGAAGCAATTTAAAGCAAATCAAAGATTTCAATTTTGCAATTTTGCACGTATTTTTATAGCATTTCAAAAAGTGAAAATCGGCTCTCACGGTCTAAAATCGTCTAAAATCAGGTTTCACTTGTGAAATTGTGGTATTAAATAAATATTTCGCGTAATCAATGTATGAAAACTAAAAATAAATTAATTAAAATATGTAATGCTTGGTCGATATATAAATAAGTTGTTAGGGCTTTTTCTTTGTTTATTGCTGTTGCTTTCAAAAAATCGATATAAAAGTGGCTTATAAACAGTATGAATAATGTTCCATACCAAAAGTGTCCTATATGATGCAATACAAGTCCCATTCCAAAAGAATAAATCATACTATGTGCAAATAAACTGTACCAATTCTTTCCCTTTGTGATTGCCAGGAATTCGCCTTGTAGTGGATAATCTAAGACATAATGAGCAAATAATATCCATGTTATTTGAATTGTTAAACTCATAACCAATGTCACCTCATATCCTCTCAAAGTAGAAACTTTCCTGCCAATATTCCAAAAATTACAATAATAGTAACAATTAAAATTATTACTATTGCTGCTATATCGAAGGATCTACCAAACATACCAGACGAATCACTATTTTTATAAATTGTAAAACACCATAAAAGGCTTAATGCTGAAATGACTATTATAACTATTAACCATAATGGCATTAACTACATCACCACCTACTCATCACCATTCCTCTTACATATAACCGGTAGTAGGACTATGCTGGCGGTTAGGTACTTTATATTGCTTTGCAGTGCCGGCACACATATATTTAAGCTTTGTTCTTACTACATACCTTAAAGCATCTAAGGCATGGTCATTTTGTTTTATGGGTTTATCCTCACCCTTAAGCTGTGCTTTCTCATCCCATATATAACTTGAAAACTCTTTTCTAAGGTTTTCACATCTTCTGTGTACAAAAAGCCTTTTGCCGGTGAGCAAGGTACCAACATTCCTTATTCCGTCCAGGACTTCATTTTCTGCATCCTGGATACCCTTTACCCCGTCACGCTTAAGCTGCAAAATAAAAGACGCTGCGGACGGATCCACGACTATACCGTTAGGCTCCCGGCCTTTTATAAACTCCTGTAGGTCTTTGCTATACTCGGAATCAAGCTTTTGATGAGCATATTCCTCTTCTTTTGTTGCTGTTTTAGGTCTACCTTTCTTGCTGTCCCAGTAATACTCATCAATAACATAAACGTCTTGTCCTTTAACACCGACAAGTATAAATGCTGTAGGGTTACCTGTTGCATAGTCAATACCAATATATAACTTGTCAAATATGCGTTTTACATCGGTTATTTGCTTGCCTTCGCTGTCATATACTTTTGGTAATTGGTCATCATTTATGACATGTATTTTCTCATCCCACATGTCATATATGGCGCCATCTGCTACAACCCATAGACCTTGTATCATACGTTTATACCAAAGCCCAGAATACGCTTTCTGAATATCATTCTTGTAATCATCATCAAGGTTAGGATTATCGTCAAGATCAAAATGTATTACCTTTACAAGTCCGCTCTTAAGCTTTTCCTCATCCGTTATGAACTCCGTGTAAAGGAAGTGATACTGGCTATCCGGGTTTGTTGTACCGTACAGCTTGGCACCTTTTACGCTTAACCGGTTAAGCAGCTGCTTAAAAAACCGTTCCGGCATAAGTGAAAGCTCATCGCAGTAAGCTCCTGCAAGTGTCTTACCTCTTATGTACTTCTCAGATCCTTCATCCTTTGCACCTATTACCTTAATGTCTCTTCCAAACAGCTTTAAATCTCCACTCTGGCGGTTGTACTTATAATTTCTCTTGCCGGCAATGTCAAAAATGTCTCTTAGAACGTTGTCATATATAGTGTCTTTGCTGACTCCTGTTATTGCAAGCAATCCAGGAGGGCCTTGTTTTAAATAGCTCAGCCACTTGGGTATCATGGCCACGGTTTTACCACTGCGGACGGATCCTTCGAGTATGTTTATCCTGGCGTCCTGGCCGGATATAAAATCAATTGCTTTTTGTCCGAATTCGCCCCACTCAATCATGCAGCATCAAGCCTTTTTACAAGGTTTGCATAAATATTTTTGATAGCAGCTATAAAAGCTGCAAAAATATTTTTACGTGCCGGCTGCCGTCTTGCAGTTGTACCGCTGTGTATGGATCCATACTCCGGATGCAAGTTCCGTCCTGGTGGCTGCCTCTCTGGATTCAGTAAACTAACATTTTTTTTTGCAGTATTTTTACTACGCCGCTTTTTCTTTCGCAGGAGCTGCCGTGTTATGTTGCGAACAATCGTTCTTTGCAATGACATGCTACTCACCCTTTTCAGAAATGATAGTTTTCTTACACTACTATCCAATCATCAGCTAATAAATCAGCTTGATTTGGTAACCAACCAGGCTGCCATTTGCTTTGAGCTGTCCACATTGCAATATAAGGCTGAGAATCTAAAGGTGTATCAATCCCAATATGTTTAGCTGTCCTATCATTTACCCTTGGACCTAGTTCTTGGCTAGAATTTGGAGGCAACTTTAATTCTGGCATTAGAGCTATCCACATTCCTTTACCGTTCCATCCCAACCTTGCAACTTTAAAACCTTTTTTTAAGGCTTCGATAGCCAAACCAAAAGTCATTGTCATAAAATTATTCTCCTTTCAAACATTGCGATTACGCGAAATTATATTTTTCAGTAATCCATTAAAACCTTGTAACCCTCTATATTTAAGCCTTTCGGCAAATTCAAGAAATACACAAAAATAAAATATATATAAAAACCACAATATGTTGTGGTTCTACTCATGCGATTCCTGAGATTTTTTATTTTTTGTTAATATATCAATGGCATTAACCAACTTATCAAGGTCACCACTTGTATTTGCATTTTCTTCCATTGGTTTATCCCTCCATTTGGCAGGCTGTCTATTTTTTAGCCAATATATTATGGCGGTTGGATCTGGAGGATAATGTTCAATGTATTCTTCTTTGTCTGTTATCTTACCCTCAAAGGTTGCAAATTTTGTAGCCTTCGCATCATATCCCGTTGCTCTTTTGTATAGCGATTGTACAACGTTTGCATCTGCTACGTCTTTGCCTTTTTTTAAGGCCTGTAAAAAACTTGGGAATTTCTTTTTCCACAAATTAACTGTTTTTTCTTCTACTTCCCAAAAATTAGCCATTTCAATATCGGTATGCCCTAATAGAGCAAGTTTATAGGCCTGCTCATCATAATCAGGCTTATATTTAGTTGGTCGCCCTATAACACACACCTCCACTTCATGAATAAAAAAAGTTGTCCACCACCACCCTGGGGACAACTTTTTTTTTGGGGAATACACACGACTGGTTAAATAAACCAACATAGCGATTATATCACCTATAAAAACACAAAAAAATGACAAAAAAATGACAAGCCAAAATGAGTTATCCATATGTATAAATTGTGTCAAACTCATAAAAATTTTTTTCTTCCTAATAATGAAAAAATTTTTGTATGTTGAGTTTGACACTCATAAATTTTGATAAACTCTTAAAAAAATTTTTGTAAACTTTATTTTTTAAAAAAGATTTAAAAAACCTCTTGCAATTTACCTAACAATAAAGTACAATATTAATTGTTAGGTAAGGGAACACAAATTAAAAGCAGCCCGTCACCCTCGAAAAGTACGGACTGCCACAAAACAAACTACAACCCTAAGGCTGTATAATAAGCATAACACAGCCTTAAGGGAAAAACAAGGAGGTTATGCTAATGAGTTTATTTAAACTTGGAAGAATAGTAGCAACACAAGGAGCATTAGAGGAGCTTACGGCTGACGATATGCAGATAGGACTTATGAAACACAGTATGGGTGACTGGGGCGATATGCCGGAGGAAGATAAAATTCAAAATAACAAGGCTCTGGAGTGGGGCGATAGATTAATGTCAGCTTATAAATCCGGAGAAACAAAATTTTGGATAATAACCGAGGCAGACAGGAGCGTTACAACAATCCTGCTTCCGGAAGAATATTAAGGTAATAGGGGCTTAAAGCCCCTCCCTTACCTAACATATTTTATTTTGGAGGTAGGATTATGAAAATAATATTTACAATGGAAAGATTAAAGAAGTTAATTACTTGTTACGGCAAGGATTGCCTTGTTACAAAAGTAATATACCTGGAGGGACTATATGGACATAAAGGATATGAGCACGGAACAGCTGCAGCAGCTCCGGAAAGAAATTGATCTGAAGCTTAAAAAAAAACGTACCAGGAAGCCGAAGCCTGAAGAATCGCGAAAACCTTCTTTACGAGCTAAAAGTGGGAAGTACCTGGAGGTTTACCAAAGGGACATGGAAAGTAACATGACATGTAAGTACCTTGGCCGGATCGGCGAGCCTGACACGGAAGAAAAGGTTAAAAAGCTAGGTTTACTTAAGGAATATAAAAAATTTTTAAGCAAGTATAATAAAAATTGAGGCCAAGTCTTCTTGAAAAAAATTTCATGAACGCAACAAAAAACACTCTGTCATTCAGGTTCAGAGTGTTTTTTGTATAAAGGGTGAAATATTATATTTTTATTTATTATATCACATTTTGACCAACCTAAGAAGGTTTTGAAAATTTGTTCGTCCTTTATTGTAGCTAAGTAGTGCCTTTGCAACCTCTGTAAGCCTGCCTTTTTGAGATTTTAATATAATATCCCTTACATCTGTCGAAACATATTTTCTTAATCCTTTTTCGGTCTTTATCTTAAGTCCTTTTTTATTTAATTTATCTGCAATTTCTGTAGTGCTTTGTATTTTTATATAAGCTTTGAGAACCTGGCATACAAAATCATTTTCAGGCCAATCAAGAACACCTAAAATAAGCATTTTAAGCAAGTAATAATCTTGTATTCTTTTATCCATTTCTGCAACTGTTAAAGTTTTGTGGCGCATATAATAACCCCCCTTAAAGTATCTTAAGCTTTTTAATAGCCGTGTCCTTGCTGTCCTGGCTTATACCTATGTACCGCATAGCTACGGCCTCGCTAGACTGGTTTAACATTTCTTTAACCAGTGTAATATCCTTTGTCTGTTGATACAGGAAATACCCAAAGGTCTTACGCATGGAATGTGTTCCAAGGTTTTTTATATTATACTTCTTGGCTGCAGCATTAAGTATCTGGTACGCCCTAGCGCGTGTCAAAGGTTTGTTGCATCCCTGACGGGAACAAAATATATAATCATTGTCCTTTAAATCCTTTATGTTATAGCTCTTTAAAGCTTTTTTAATTTCATCATGGATTAAGAACTTTTTTTCCTTTCCTGTTTTCTGCTCCCGGAGGGTTATATGTTCCAAATTTCTTACATCCTTTACTTTCAATTTTAAAATATCGGTAATTCTAAGCCCTGAATATATGCCGAATACAAACATTGCATAATCCCTTACATTCGATTCTTTTAAATAATCAGCCACATTATTTACAACATTTTTATCTTTGATTGGTTCAACAAATTTCAAGGCTAAGACCCCCTAAATCCACGTTTCAACAATTACTGGATCATCAAATGGAAATTTACCCATATTAATAAATCCATCAGGAATGGCGTTTCTGATATTCTCAATATTGTCTTTTAAAATAATATATTTAGTTGGCTTATCTAAATTCCAAAGCCTGGCCACAAATTTACCTTGATAAACAGGCAACTTATATACGGTAATAGTAGGCAAATCAAAAAGTTTATGTATTTCAATATCATAAAAGCTTTCTAAAATTTCATCTTCCATCAGTGCCTCCATTTATTAATGCTTTTTTAATCTCCTCCATAGCCCTTATAGCTCCATACACTGGCATATTTCCTAAAATAATAAGTTCAAAATCCTCTATAATATTTTCCGTTTTTTTATATACCAATGTTATTACTCCTTCACCGCTCATTGTATTAGTTCTTTCCAACGTAGATATAGTTATTTTTACCGGGTCACCATCAAAAACATTTAATAATTCCTTATGTAAATTACTATCTTTATCAATCATGTCTATTCCCCCTATTCATCCTCATAATCCCTTATAAATGCGTTCTTTGCAAAAAGACCAACTAACAGGCTTGATATACTTCCAATCACAATTGCTACTGCTACAATCACCAGAGAAGTTATAAATGCAGCTGCTCTAATTATTTTATTCATCACATCACCTTCTCTGGATCCGTACCGTCTCCCCAGGGCTTAAGATTATAAACTTCACCTTCAGGCATTATAGGTTGTCCCGTAATTTTGCTGTAAAATAATCGTAAATGTTTCATGTTGCTACCCTTATAACCTGGTTCAAACCACAGCCATTTAAGAGCGTCCGGGTGGAGATCTTCAAAGATTAATTTTGCCCATTCGTTAACCTCATTTGCCGGCATTTCCTGCGGATCATCAAAGTATGACCATCCGTTTCCTTTTCTCTCTCCATTCACCGACAAGCTCAGGTGCAAGCATCTGTCATAATCTGCATTTTTCCACCATCCGCAGGCATGATGGCCAACGTCAAACGAAAGCACTATTCCGATCAGCACATCCGGTTCAGTTATGCCGGTTATTTTGTAGCCATAGATGTGAAAATTTTTTAAAAATTGTTCATCATCTTTTACTGGATTTGTAAAAGCGTCAAACCTCCATATTCGCGCTAGTTCCTTATGTGTTTTCATTCATATTCCCCCTATAACAGCATATTTTTAAGTCTTTGTATAAGCCTGTCTTTATGTCGTATAACAGTTCTAGGATCACATTTCAATTCATCAGCAATCAAATCATAATTCATATTTTTAAAATACTTTAAATCAATAATCCTGGCGTAACTGTCACTTTGAATGATTTCCAATGCAGCTTTAATCTTTTCTGCCTCTAAAATCATACCTTTAAGTTGAAATTTTATTTTAGCTATCTGAGCATCAATACCGACATATGCATCATGCTCAAAGTAACCGCCCTGAGAAGGAATTATAACGCTTGGTGACATATGTATTTTGTCAGGAAATTCAATACTTTCAAGCCTATCAATATCTTTTTTATATTGCTCAATCCGAAATAGCAAATCCGGATATGACTTCAGCATCTGTTCAACCCTTTTGAAATCCTTATCTTTTTTATGAGCCAAACGATTACCCCCTTAACCTATAATTCAACTCAGCACCTTCAAATTCAAAAATATAACCCTTGGCTCTCTCAATTATCCGGCTGCCTATTGCTTCATCAATTTTTAATATTTTTTTTAAGTCAAATTCTGATGAAACAATTGTTGGAGAATAATTTAAGTATCTGTGATTTATTAATTCAAACATGATTTTTATGTCTGACTCAGACAAACGGCCTTTGTAAAGGTCATCGACATATAAAACATCTACATCCTTTAACTTTGACATGCATTCCTGGAATACATTATCGTTAATCATGTTTTGTTTTAAATAATTTATTACTTCCGTATACTGCATATATGCAACCTGTATACCTTTTTTCATGAGCTCATGCAATATGGCAATACAAAGATGTGTTTTCCCTGCTCCAACTTGTCCGGAAAATATAAGACTCTGCAACATGTTAAATTTTTCAACATAACTTTTCGAGGCTCTTTTTGCTGATAAAATTTGATAAGGCATATTTTCCGTTTTAAAATTCTCAAATACCTTATCCTGTAAAGCTATGGGTATTCCAGACTTTTTATAAAGTCTTTTTGCGATTCCGCAATTACATATTTTTGCAGTATTTGTTGTTATATCATAAATATATTCCGCATCCTTACATTTTTCACACGTATATGTCGATGTATCTCTTTTTGTTATTGTGTTGTATAGGCTATCTATATTGCTTTGTGTTATTTCCACCAAGAGACACCTCCAGCATTGTTATTTTGCAAGAAATTTTTCCTTGTTAAAAAATGAAAAGTCCTTTTCCTCAAAATCTTTTGAATTTTTACCCTGCAGGTATAACGTATCAAATTTTTCTCGAAGCTTTGATGCGCTTAAAATATTACATTTCCAAAAATTATTACTTTGACTAAATCTTATAACATTTTTTATGTCCGGAAGTGGCCTTTTGTCCAGCCGTATCATCTTGTCAAATTCGCGCGCCCATCCCTGGAGGTCATCCGGCGTTTTCGCAATGGGGTTATTCTTTTTAATTTTGTCTCTTAGATCTATTGCAAGTAACATTTCCTGTGAACTGTTGTTAAATATTTTTTTATTATCAGGATGGTTATTGTTAACATCATCTTTTTTACCACCTGATAAATTTTTAGAGGAGGGACGTTTTTTATTACTGTTATTTTTAAATCTTTTTTTATTATAATTGTTTTTATTAATACTGTTATTATTATGTCCCTCATTTTCAGTCCCCTCATTTTGAAGGTACTCATTCCCGAGGGTCTCATTTTGAAAGGACTCATCATGCTTGGCCTCATTTTCAGTATACTCATTAGATACAGGAACAGGATTTAATACAATGGTATAAATTAACTTCGAATACTTTCCACTAACCTTTGGCTGCCTCGTCTTAATGTACCCATATTCCTTAAGAAGGTTGAAATGTCTGTAATATCTACTTTCACTCATGCCAAGGTGATGAAGTATGAGTGATACAGAAGGGAATGCTTGTGATCCGTTGCCGGCATATGAACAAAAATATGCGTAAATACATTTAGCCTCAGGTGTAATCCTCAAATCCTGCATGAGAAGTTTTGAAATCATACCGTAACCTTTAGCATATATGCCCTCAACTTCTAGTATACTGGAAAAATCTTCGTTAGTTTCTATGTTTGACATAATAATACTCCCTTCTAAAATTGCTGAATGCCCTCTAAACTTGTTAGAGGGCATTCCTTATAATTCAATATTTTTATTCTGCAAAATCAAAAAAATTAATTCTCCTTACGTTTATATGGTTCTCCACAAAACGGGCATTTAGCTAATCTTATAAAGCGTGTTATTCGTTTCTTACCTTTTGTTACAGAAGGAATATCGTAATAATATGGTATTAGTACATTACCATTATCTTTATACAAATTTACTTTACGCTTATTAATTTCTGTTAATCGTTCCTCATGCTTTTTAATACAATCACACATACTTAAAATTCCTCCAGTTTAGCGCAGAGCATACCCACTATACTTACATCTCCGATATCCTCATCAGCATCATCAAATACGTTAAATTCACATATACATTTTTCCAGTATCTCATTATTGGTAAAATTAGAAATTGATAAAGTATTACCTTCATACTGCCTTAAAACAACACGCTTTTTGCATTTTAAAAGCAGTATGTCACCTAATTTGATTGGAATAGTTCCAAAGGCTTTAGTATCTATGTTTGTATAGCGTAAATCTTTAAAAATTAAAGTACTGTCCCTGTATTTTTTAAAGCTGTATGGGTCAGGATTGTATATTGCAAAGCATCCTGTGTATTTAAATGCATTCATAGGAATATAGCCATTTTCAATTATGTTATAAATTGAAAATAAATCATCAATATTATTTGGTTTTATTTGTTTCAAGAGTGGAACATGTACAACTTCCGGATAAGGGGAATCATTAACAAGTTTTATTGAGCGCGCCATTCCGGTTTCTCTTGTTATAACGCCTTTTTTCTCCAGTCGGTTTAGTATACCTTGAACTGCTCCAGGTGTTTTTTCTCCTATGACTTCACCTATTTCTCTAACTGTAGGTGGTATGTTATTTTCATTTATGTAATTCGTTATTGCACTAAATACTAATTTTTGTTTAAACGTAAGCATATTTTCACTTATTCTGCTCATCTTCATTTTCCTCTCTTTTTTCAATTTTTGTTTCCGGCTTTGGTGCCGGCGCCAGATTCGCAAACTTTGTATACTGCGAAAGCCAGACAACTTCCACGGTACCAACTGTACCGTTTCTATGCTTTGCAAGTATTATTTCAGCAATACTTTTTTTGTTCGAATCGCAGTTATAATAGTCATCCCTGTAAATAAACATAACAACGTCCGCATCCTGCTCTATGGCTCCTGAATCACGAAGATCTGAAAGCATAGGGCGGTGATCCGCTCGCTGCTCCGGAGCACGGCTCAGCTGAGAAAGAGCTATAACCGGAACATTTATTTCTTTTGCGAGAACCTTTAAAGACCTTGATATATCTGATATTTCTTGTTGCCGGCTTTCTGATTTTCCCCCGGAACCTTTTATAAGCTGCAGATAATCAATTACAATAAGTCCTATATTGTAATCAATTTTAAGCTTACGGCACTTTGATGATATTTCAATTATCGTGGCTGCCGGTGTATCGTCTATGTATATTGGGGCTTCATGCAGTGGAGAAAGAGACCTGGCAAGTCTATTCCAGTCTTCATCATCCAGTTTCCCTGTTTTGGCTTTTCTGCTGTCCACCAGAGCTTCAGAAAATAAAATTCTGTTTGTTAGCTGGTCACGTGACATTTCAAGACTGAAAATTGCAACCGGTATTTTTTTATATACAGCTGCATATTGTGAAATGTTAAGGGCAAGGGATGTTTTACCCATTGCAGGACGTGCAGCCAGGAGTATAAAATCTGAATTCTGAAGTCCGGCCGTTATCTGGTCAAGGTCGTTAAGTCCTGTTGGTATCCCGGTGACTCCTGCATCAGTATTGTTATACAAGTACTCAAGCTTTGAAAAGCTTTCTGTTAATGTGTCTTCAAGCTTAACTACATCTTTGCTACGGTTCTGGAGCACATTAAAAAGACTTTTTTCAGCCTTGTTGAGTATTGAATATAGCTCATCATCACCATAGCTTGATGTAATTATTTCAGTCGAAGTTCGTATAAGCTTTCTTCTTATAGCTTTTTCCTCAACTATTTTTGCATAATATTTTACATTCGCCGTAGTAGGAACATTTGTTATTATCTTTGTCATATACTCAAGATCAATTCCATTTTCATGATTTACCTTGTCATATACGGTTATGACGTCAACCGGAAGACCATCCTTATAAAGTCCGATAATTGTGTTATATATTAGTTTATGGTCTTCCCGGTAGAAGTCATCAGCTGTAAGTATGCTTGCAGCTGTAGATATGGATTCCTTGTCAATCATCATGGACCCGAGTACCGACTGCTCGGCCTCAAGGCTCTGGGGAGAAACTTTACCTAAATCCATATTTTTACCCCCCCTATGCTGCCTGTGTAAGGATGATTGAAAGTATACCTACCATCACATATTTAAAATAATCATAAGAAGCATCTTTCTGAAAGCAAAAACTATTTGCGTAAATGTCATTAAAAGCCTCTATTTTTGCGGTTTCCCATTGTTCAAGAGATATATCAATGCTTTTACCAAACTTGTTTCCAAGCTCTTCTAATATGTCTTGCTTTATATATCTTTCCATATGTAAGCATCCCCCTATTCAAGAGCCTTGAGGGGACAATTAGATAAACGGGTCTGAAAATTTCCGTCAACTTCGAGCAATGGACAAAATAAATGTTCACCTGATTCTCCTATCTCATAATCGCTTAATTTGCATTTAAGGCAGTTTTCAGGCATGTCCAATAAAAGAAAAGCCTTTTTAGGTGTATTTTCTTTTTGCATATAAACACACTCCTATGATATACTTTGCTTGAGTATTTTTTTATGCGCTTTAACCAGCGCTATTTTTTTTGACATTCCCTGTCATATAACTATAATTCTCTTTTAGAAACCTACCGCAATAAGGGCAATTTGAAATAAATGACGTTTCAAACACTATGCCATTATCTGCACGTATTTTAAATGGCTTGCTCTTTTTATGATCCTTGCATACCTTACATGCTGAAGTATTTTCTGACACCTTAATCATAACCTCCTATTAAAAAGCGCCTTGCTCTCTCAAAATCAGATAGTCCTTCACGATTGTATGACTCATAAAATTCCTGTCTCGAGTATGGAGAAAAATAAATTGCCTTAACAGGTTTACTACATCACCATCAAGATCATTTATAACTTCCATTCGAACGCGGGGCTTGGAAAAGAACACTGACCCGGCACCGAAAAAAGGTTCAAAGTATGCTTGATGCTTTGGAAAGTAGCTTATTATCTTATCTGCGATACCCCATTTCTGACCAGGATAGTTTGTTAGGCGGTCCATCAGATCACCTTCTTATTAGCCTTATAAAACGCTTGGGCAAAACCTGGTGGAGTTATTGCTCTTATCGCAGCTCTATCAAGATTAAGGTGTTTGTACTCTTCAGGACACTTAGGGCAAGCCATTAGACGTCCGTGTGAATGCTGATCCTTATATTTGACTTTTAAGCCTTCAGGCCTTTCTTTTGTCGTTGAAACAGGTGAATTAAAATATCCCCATATGTCAGTAGGCTTTATTCCTGCATCCCCAAACTGCCAATGCTCAAATGTAAAATGAGGAACACCTAAAAACTGCCTCAATAAGCCTCTCGGATTTTCCAACGCCCAAAACTTCAAATTGCCTTTAAGCCGGCACCACCAAATAATATTCAAACATGCTTTTACTACCTTCATTGCAGAATCCAAATCTCTTTTTCTCGCTCCTTTTGCAAGGCTGAATTCCGTGCATGGTGGTGCCGCCAATATACCGTATATTTCATCAATCATAACTGTTTTGGAATCGTTATAATGCACATCCATGCGCTTGAATTCAAGAGAATAATCATCAAGATCAACTTTTGTAACATCATAGCATGGAAGTGTAATAATCTCTGTTTCAAAACCCGCTTCGTTGTAAGGCTTAGACCAAGCACCAGTTCCGCCGCAAAGATCAAGTATTATCATATAACCACCCGACTTCCTTCCTCGGTCGTTTCAACATATAGCTGCTGTGGAAAGTTTGCTTTCATGTTCTGGTCATGGCTTATTGCAAGGATTCTCATATCAGGGTATTTGCTGTGGATTTGTTGCAGGGCAATGCAGTATTCTTGTACTCCGTCTTCATCTAAGAAAGGAGGTTCATCAACAAACAACATACCAAGCTGCATTCCAACCCTTCCGGCTTTTATCATTGTTAATGCGAATGTAACCGCCAAAGCCGCCCTTACTCTTTCACCGCCGCTATGAGATAAGTAAGGAAGTTTTCATGAAAGTTTTCTTCAGCTATTTTTTTTGTCTTCCCGGTTATAGTTTTCAATTTTTGCGACTACATTTTCAATGTCGATTTCATCAATACCCGTAAAGGGGTTTATCTCACTTTCGGGTATTGTTAAAAGTGCTTCTTTTACGGTATTCGTGGAAATGCCAGGCAACACGGAAGAAATAATACTGGAGACCATTCGTAGCTTTTCAACATAAAGATGTTTTAAGGCCCAGTCTTTTCTTTCCTCGGCTCCTCTCATCAGGTGAGTGGCTTCCAATGCCTCTTTAATTACTTCACTGAATAGTTTTAAAGCAAATGATTTTAACGTAATGTCGGTAATCAATGTTTTTCACCCCCTTTCTCAAAAATTTTTCTCCAGTCTTTGTCTTTTGTATCGTTTATGGCCATGCGTAGCCAACAAAGAACTGGCTAAATTCCTTTATTTCTGTCATTTTAACACCCCCATTATATTATTTTCTTTTTTGATGTATATGGGTAAACACCCATTGCTTTAAGTGCTTTGGTGACAAAACCTGCATAAGTGCAAATTCGTTCATCTTTGGCACTGTTCGCCCAGTAAACTGCAAGCAGTAAAGCAGACCAATTATCGGAATATTTCTGCATGAGTTCTTTATCACTCATGACTTCCTCCTGTCTCTCTGGCTGCTATCATACCTTTTATGTAACTTATAATAAGCTCCCTATCACGTTTGCTCATCATTTCAAAAAGTTTTTTTATTTCTGCCAATTCGGTATCTGATAATTCAAAAAAAGGCATAATAAATTTTTCCTTTCGTTATTTTGCTAAATTATTCTATAATATAACAATGTTTACTATGTATTTTCGTTTGTTATGTATATATTATCGTTCGCAATGACGACAATGTCAATATAAACTTACATAAATAGTTATTATTTTTTTATTTTAGGGTTTACAGAGTGAACGTTCTTATCTTATAATCAATATGAGGTGAATTTAATGAGTACTATTCATGACAGACTTAAAGAGCTCAGAACTATTACAAATCTAAGCCAACGTGAGTTTGGAGAAAAAATAAATCTAGTTAAATCGTGTATATCTAACATGGAAAAAAGTAAACGAAGTGTTACAGATAGAACAATAAAGTCAATTTGTAATGAATTTGGTGTAAGCCGTGAATGGTTGGAACACGGAGAAGGTGAAATGTTTAAAACTGAAAGTGATTTATTGGAAGGTATTGCATTAAAACTTGATGATTTTGACGATTTAGATAAAAAATTTATTTTATATTATACAATGATTCCTGATAATTTAAGAAAAGTTGTTAAAGATTTGATGAAAGATTTTATAAATAAAATGGGAACATGACTTATGAAAATATTAATTTTACTATTAGGCTTCATATCTTGTATAATTTTTCTATATGTACATGATTGGTTCAATAAAAAAAGATTCAAAAAATAACGAAATAAAAAAGGCCAGGAGGCCCTTTTTTTATTACTTTTTTCTTTGTAACTTTATCAATGCTGCTAAGAAACAATAAATTCTCTCCCGGTTTTTCAAAGAAAGCTCTTTTACAAGTGTAAATATTTCATTTTCAGTATGTATCATATCAGATTCATCCTTCCTTGAATTAATAACAAATATCGACATAATATATTATAATTCGTAAACGCTTAGTTGTAAATATAAATTAAATTTGTGTATTTAATGAATATATAACTAAAATATGTATATTTACGCTTAAAATATAAACACTTTGCAACGTTATAAAAGTCCCAATTGAATGTAATTTTATAAACCATACATTTTTTGCTACGAAAATACGTGATAGAGAAATAAGCGAGCAAGGTTCTTATTTCCTATAAGTTTACAAATAATAGAAGCAGTAATAAAGAAGTATGTGTAATTATCGGGAATATATGTTTAATATTTGCGTAAAAACCGTAAATTTCATGATATAAAAACTCCTTTTTCTCTGTATGATTTAACAATATGTTGTTAAACATTGTTTTATATTGTTATATCGAGTCTTGAAACATGCATGATTATTGGGTTTTAGGTATGTTACTGTCACGTATTATCGTTTCTATATCACGTATTATCGTTTCTATAGCACGTATTATCGTTTGTTAACACGTAATTGTTGACATGTGATAGTGAAAAGAATAAAATTAATGCTGTCACGTAAAATAATTGAGAGGTTATTATATGAGTTACGGAAACGATAAAAAGTTAAATAAGTATTTGCCCGTAATAATGTCCAGCGACTTGAGCCAGGCAAGATTTACGATGTCACTATGGGAAAGACGATTGATGTATGTGTGTATGTCGAAGTTAAAACCAACTGATGAAAATTTCCCTGTAGTGAGTTTTGCAATTTCAGAGTTAGCAAAGCTTTTAGATGCTCCAAGCCTTTCAAATAAAGAATATAAAGCTGTAGAAGACGCGGCAGAAAATCTAGTAAAAAGAATAGTTAAAGTTAAGTGCGGTGTAAAATACGAAGTATTTAACTGGGTTCCATATTTTAAAATAGATGAGAATAATGAAATAACAATGCAATTTAATGAACATTTAAAACCATTTTTACTTCATTTACTTGAAGACAAAGGGTATGTAAAGTTTTTACTTAAATTTTCAATGCCTCTTAGCAGCACATATGCCCAAAGATTTTATGAAATGTTTCGAAATATAGTGTATGAAGGCAAATACAGATCTGTTCAAAGGATTGAATTGACGGAAATAAGGCAAAGATTAGAAATGCCAGACGAAAAACTTAAAACTTTTGGGCATTTTAAATCTCGTGTATTAGACGTTGCTGAGCGTGAAATTAATCAAAAGACAGATATATTCATTGGATTTAAGGAAATACGGTCTTCTGGTAAGGGTAGGGCTGTGGTAGCTCTTTATATATCAGTAATTTTAAAGTCTGATATGGTGCACGAATGGGACAAGTTTATGCTCTGGCAAAAGGATGACCTGCTTGAGAAACTTGCACAGTTGGTAGAAAGAAAAAAGGGACAAAAAATTGATATTGAAAAACTTAATCAGTATACACATGAAAGCATTGCAAGATTAGTTTTTGAAATATCCGATGAAAAAATAAATTTGCAAAAGATAATAAGTCCACAAAACTTTATCGAATGGCAGCTGAAAGAATGGCAAACGGATATGGGTATGCAGCAAATAGGAATTTCTGAAATACCATAAACACATAAATATATATTTATGTGTTTATTTATTTATGTGAATATATATTTACAATTAAATATCAAGATGATACAATAAAATATATTTATATATTTAAGTGTGCATATATTCATATACACATATATGCACAAAGAAAGGATGATATAACAATGGGTAAAGTAATTAGTATTTTCAATCAAAAAGGGGGTGTCGCAAAAACAACTACAGCCTCAAATTTAGGTAGTGCCCTGGCTCGCATGGGTAAAAAGATTTTGCTTATAGACAGTGATCCGCAGGCGAATTGTACAAATGCTGTTGGGTATATGGACGAGGATATTAGCAAAAGCTTGAATGACCTTTTAACACTTAAGAAAATTACAAGTGAACACGTAGCAGCTGCGATTATGAAAACAAAATTTGAAAACCTTGATTTGTTACCAGCGGATATTAGTCTGGCTCAGGCTGAAGACATATTGAGAAATGCTATAGGAGGTTCAACATTTTACAGGGATATAATAAAGCATGTAATAGATATATATGATTATATCTTTATTGATTGTCCTCCATCACTGGGACTGTTGCCTATAAACGCACTTACAGCAAGTGACCGTCTGATAATACCGGTATATCCATCTTATTTTTCAATTAAAGGGCTTTCTGACCTTATGAATACCTTTGAACTGGTGAAGGAAAAGTTAAATACCAATCTTAATATTATGGGAGTAGTTTTAACCAAATATGACGGAAGGAAAAATATATCAAAGAGTATACGCAGTTCTTTAGAAGAGGTATTCGGTAATAGGGTATTTAAGACAAATATCAGAGCAAATGCTCAGATTGAGTATGCTCAGGATAATCAAATGCCGGTAATATTTTTTGATGAAAAAAGTAATGGTTATACGGATTATATGAATTTAGCCCAGGAGGTATTAAATTATGAGTGGCAGTAGTGATATTATAAAAAGTATAGCACAGAAAAAGAAACAGTCAGAGGATAAGCATTTGGAAGTTAGTACGCCTCAAAATGAAGAATATTTAAGGCGCACTTATGTTTTAAAAAAATCTGCTGTTAAAGGTTTGAATGAATTAAAACTTGACTTTTATAGTCCTGGTACAGATTTAAGTGAAATTGTAAATGATGCTATAATGTTTCTTTTAAATTCAAAGAAAGGTTGTGGTACAAATGAGTAAAACGCCTAAAATAGAAAAAAATATAGACGAATTTAAAAGGCAAACTTATTATATAACAGAACTTCAAATACGGGCATTGGCTATTATGGGAGCTCATGAAAATATAGATAAGTCGGAAATCGTTAGACAAGCATTAAATCAATATATACCTCAAAAATATATGAAATTTGCCATTTTAAATATATATGATGATGATAAATAATGATAAAAGTAATTACAATCATACATGTTCATATACTTATATATTTATATGAACATGTATTCACTTATGTATATATGTAAAATTAAGCCGTTCAATTTATCCTACTTTTACGAACCATAGAAACAAAAGTTCATAAACTTTATTTCAACAATATATGAACGTTCGCAAATGAAACACTATGTTTTTGTACAGGAGTGAAACAAAATGTCTAAAGTTGGTTATGTAAGAGTTTCAACAGCTGATCAGAACACTGACCGTCAGGAAATAGCTCTTGATGAAATTGGAATGAACAAATATTTCATTGAAAAAATATCCGGGAAAAATACCGATAGGCCGGAATTCAAAAAGATGATGGAATATTTAAGGGAAGGTGACGTTCTTTACATAGAAAGTATAAGCAGGCTTGCCAGGAGCACAAAGGATCTGCTTAATATCGTTGAAATACTTAAACAAAAGAAAGTTGAACTTGTAAGCCTGAAGGAGAGCATAGACACTTCCACTCCCCAGGGGAAATTTATATTGACTGTCTTTGGAGCTCTGGCTGAACTCGAGAGAGAAAATACATTGCAAAGGCAAAGAGAAGGTATTAGCGTGGCCAAAAATAAAGGTGTTCATTTTGGAAGACCAAAGGCTCAGATACCAAAGGATTTTAATAAATATTATACTGATTGGAAAAATGGCAGCATTACAGCTGTAGAAGTTATAAAAACACTTAAATTAAAAAAGACAACTTTTTATAAATTGGTTAAGCAACATGAAAAACAGGAAGTCTATTGACTATATATTGATTATCTGGTTATAATGAATATAAGGTTGTTAATTGTTTAAGTGCTCTGGGTTCTTTTGTCGGTACCCGGACAAAAAGCAAAAATCAATGAGCTACTAACTCATTGATTTTTGGAGTGTTTTGTTTAAGTGGTTATTGATGTTTCGAATGCTCCGGGTGATTTGTGGTCTCCCCGGGGCATTTCACTTTGTATTTCATATTTATGCTAAACAGTTTACAGACATTTACATTGATTTGTTCGATGTAAACATCACTCTTTCGAGTTGATATATACACCACAATAATTATAAATACTGCAATGATGCTTAATACTAAAGTTACATTCATCAACACACCCCCTTTCAATTCCCCAAGGGGGTTTTTGTCTTTCGTTTGAAAGGAGGATAACACACAACCTCCGCATTACTGCGGAATTTTATAAGTTTAGTATATATTTTGCAAGAAAATTTTTCAAGTATTATTTATAGCACTTAATTTTTTTACAAGATTAGAAGCGGTTTCTTTCGCAATCTCTTCTAACAATTCTTGAGATATTAAAGGCTGCTGTACTTCTTTACTCTCTGAAGGAGTATTATTATTATCCTTACTCTCTGCAGGAGTATTTAAAAGAGAATTCATTTCAAGTACAGAACTTTCTATGAGTTTATCAAGGTCATCAGGCTTTATTTTGCCCTTAAGCTTTTGTGATATATAGTTCTCTACCCATATTCTTTTGTCATTTCCTGTACTTTTCACAAGTACCTGTTCTGCATACTGTACAGCGGTTTTTACATAAGGTATGTATCTTGCATATTTGCTATGCTGCCACCATTTTATAATTATGGTTGCTATGGCTGCCCAGGGCATAACGTCAATCAAGGTTACTACTATTTGAGTTATATCAGTTTTCATTTAGATACCCCCTGCAAGTGATTAGCTAGTTTAAGAAGCAGTGTATCAAAGTTTTTAACATAGTTTGCAGCTGCAAGCCAATAAGCAGCGTCTATGTCTTCTCCGGATAGGTTTACCTGTTCATCAAGGTATTTTACAGCATCAATTACATTTGTTATTTCCACTCTTTTCACCTCATCATCGTATTTATTAAGATTATAAGACTGTATTATTTCTATAAGTTGTGTCGCATACGTAGGATCTGTTGCATATCCGCAGGCCTGTACCTGGATGCAGGCCTGTTTATAATCGTTTGCCTTGCAGGCTTCTATGACAGGCCTATATCTTTGGTATGTAAATAATCTTCCGTGGTCATCGATGCTTTGGTCGTAAGAAGTATACTTCCGGAAGTAATCTTTTACACTCGTTTTTTTACCGTTTATATACTCGGTAGTATTAAGCTCCTGGCTCTCATATCCGCAGCCATCAGTCCACTTGATTCCAAATAAATTATATCCGGGTGCAGACTTTCCCCAATCGCTTTCAAGTATGGCCTGTGCAATTGTGAGGGAAGGAAGTACACCATATTTTGTGTATGCCTTTATTGCTCCTGGAGCAACTATCGCTATAAAGCCCATATTCTCATCCCTTTCTATTTTTTTTATATAAAAAAAGGAACCTTGTTAGGTTCCTTTATTCCTGATGCCAACTATTTCATCTATTCGGTGATGCGCCGATTTTGCACTTTCCTCTACACCCCTCAGACGCTCACCATGTTCGCCTACGGTACGTCCAATGTCTTTTACATCTAGGCTTATCCTGTCTATTCCGCGTACTATGTATTCAATATTTGCTTTAATTTTACCTGATTCATTACCTGATTCATTGCATTCTTTTTTAAGTCCTTTTTGATATCCAATATATCCAAAAACAATGCTGCAAATTGATGCTATACCTGTTATTAAACCTACTATTTCTGCTGTGGTCATTTCTGAGATACCTCCTTGATCATTTGCTTTCTTACAGTTGTATTTATTCTTCCCAAGACATTTGACAGCATTTTTATTTTTGCTGTATCAGATGCAGATTGATATATAGGATTGTTCATTAAGGCATTGTATGCGTTGCTGGTTGTCTGACCCATTATTTGTTGGTACTGTACATACTGTTCAGGAGATAATATTACCTTTTGCTGTTTACCTCCTCCGGGAGGAGTATAACTTAATGTCTTATCAACTACCCTTGGAAATACATTTTTTGCAGCATTCTTATCATCAGCCGAATCATATAAACGCAATAGCTCTTTATCTACTTCCCCTCCATTGATTACAGGAACATTAGCAGGATTGATATAAGCATTAAAGGGGTTAGGGTTAGGTATTGGTCTACCCATACTGTCAACCTTTGTAGGAAGCATATTATTAAGCCATGGCATTTTTGCAAGCATGGGATTTACCAAAGAAGCCTTAATCTTGTCCGGGCTGTATGTTTCCTTTGAATAATCATTTGTAGCCTGTGTAGTCTGTTTAAGAAAAGTAGGAACATACTGTCCCGGATAGCTTAAAGCAGATTCAATGGCTCTTTGGCCAATACCCTTACTTTTATCATAAGAGCTGCCTAATAAGTTTTGGAATGTCTGAAGCATTGGCTGATCGGTATAAAAGTTAAGTGCATTCATTCCCCCATCCAGGGCGGATGTAACAACATTGTTTCCCTCTTTTCCTGATTGTGCTATCTGTACACCTGCACCAAAAGGAGTAGAACCAGGCTGCATCCAGTCATATGTAATACCGTTTATGCTGTTTGGAAGCCTTCCTGACGATTTTTCCAAAGCTGCTACATCTTTATCATCATTTGATTTTCCTGTTGCAAGTCCTATCTTTCCTGCTGCTATTCCACCTCCTAAAATTCCAGTGCCTACAAAACCACGCCCTAGTCTGTCCATTATTTCACGCTGTTTTGCAAATGTAAGGGTACCTTTTTTAAGGTTATAAGCAAGCTTTGCACCGCCTTCACCCAGACCAATTGGAGAATACTCAATTCCTCTTTTAAGTATATTTGCAGGAGTTTTAGCGTAAGGGATAAGGCTATTCATAGCAAATTGCGAAGCTGTTCTTAAAGGCCCTTCCTTAAGGCTTTTGTTAGGAATGTTTTTTAAAGCGGTTAATGCATTGCTTATGGTATTATCATCCTGGTATGTTCTTTCAGATGCAGCCTTTTTTACTGCATCTATTATTTCTTCCGTAGGTTTGCCTTTAAGTTGAGGATTTTTCTTAAGTACCTGGTTCATTAAATCGTCATAATATGCCTGGTTGAATGGCCTATCACCTACCCTTAACGCAGAGTTAACAGCGTTCTCCATTGCTCTTAGTACAGGATTTTTAAAAGCAAGTTTTTGACCTGTTTCAAATTTTGTAACCATTCCGGAAGTATCAATAGGATTAAGAAATCCTTCTTTAAGTGCCTTTGCCTGTTCTAAGGGTGTTAATCCTTTTAGATCTTTAGAACTTAACCCTCCAAAACTGTCTGAAACTGCATCTTTAGTACCTTTCCAAAATCCTTTTCCTTGTACGGCAAGATTAGGAATAGCGGTAGATTCAAGCCCAGTTTTTCTTTTCATGAACAAATCTACAGGCTTTAGAACTGTTGCTTCCAATGTGTTTGCTGCATTGTCCAACACTCCTGTTGCAGCATTGCCTACAATGTTCCTGGCATTAGTTTTTATATTTCCTAAAAGGCTTATGTTTCTCAATGCATTAGCCTTATCATTAAAATCTGAAGGTCTTTTATCAAGAATAAGTTGCTGAACTTTAGCCCTTAATACCTGTTGTTCTCTGCTGCCCTCCGGAAGCCTGTTGGCCATATCCATCATATTTGTTATGTATTCAGCATCTGACTGACTTAGTATTGGAAGTCCCTTTTTAGCCTTAATAAGGTCTCTTATTTCACTTTTATTGTAGGCGCCAAGATTTATAAATTCCATCACACGGTCAATAAGACTTTTTGCAGCTGGGGCCTGTCTCGGCATAAGTTTTTGTTTAAGTATTGCGTCTCTCTGCTTATCTGCAAGCTTGTCGAATTCTTTCAAGGCAGTATCAAGTATAGTTTTCGAGTCTTCAGGGGAGATCCTAAGACGGTTCGATAAATCCTCCACTACTCTTGTCTTCTTAAGATCGGTAGCCTTATAGCCTTTACGCACTAAATCATTAAGATTTATGTCGCTGTCGCTGAAAAACTTTTTAAGATTTCCACTAAGTTTATCCATAACAGCATTCTTATACTTATCATTAACCAATGCTCCGGCATTTACTATCTCATTTACTTTTTTTACAGAGTTAAAAGCAGTTTCATTTTTAGGAGTAATCTTAAAATATGACTTTAAGAGAGCATCTTTTTTCTCTTTGGTCATGTCTTTCATTCTATTTTGTACGAATTCCGCAAGCTGTTCAGCCTGTTTACCTGAAAGCCCTGTTTTTTTTACTATCCAGTCTGCAAGCTCTCCGCGCTTGTCTATTCCGGTCATGTAATAGTCCTTGACTATTTGATCTATATTTGTGTCAAGAGCTTTCATGCCCTGTCTTATGGATGTATCAAGCTGGCTTATTGGAAAAGGTGGTTTGATGCCCTGGTCAAAATATTTTGAAAGTACGGCCATTACATCAGGATTGTTTTTATATTGCTCATATAAAATTGATTTTGCCTTATTCCAGGTTGTAGCGTATAGCTGCCTGTTTCTCATTGCATCAGCTATATTTTTAATAGGACGACCTGAAGGTGATGCTTTAGGTCTCTCTATTGGTGATTCCTTAGCACGTTTGAAAAGGTCTTCAACCATTTGCTGAAGCAATTCTTTTTCTTTCGGGTCTTTTGGATCTTTTGCTGCATCAGATATTTTTTTTACAAGCTGATCAACAGGATTTATAGGCTCTTTAGGCTGTGTTGATTTAGGACGTCCTCCGGATCCGCTGCCGGTTGTTGTTTTAACCTGAAGGTCATTGCCGGTAAATTCATCACCAGGAATGCCTTTAAGTTCATTCCCAAGCTTATCGGAAGAATCAACTTCTATCTGTTTTAATTTTTCAAGTATATCAGCTGTTTCCTTGTCTATCTCCTGTATAGCTTTAGGGTTTGTTTGTTTAATAGCATCTTCAGCACCGTCAACAACCTTTTGTGCATCCATCAAGGCTCTTTCAGGACTATTCTTTGGCCATGCCGCATCAATAGCCTTTAGTCCTCTACCCCATTCCCGGAATCTGCTTGAAGCTGTTTGGATCCAGTCAAGAGCTTTGCTGAAATTACCTGTATTTCTGGCATCATTTAAATAATCATTTGTAACAAGAGCTGCTTCAAATGCTTTTTGACCTCCAGTTATGTTTTCCTCATCCTTTATACCGCTTATAACTTTCTGAGGATCTGCAACATAATTATCATGTGCGTTTTTCTGCCAGTCTACAACTTTTTCAGGCTCATACTCAAAAGCCTCAAGGGGAAGATTTGCCCTGTCTGCATCAGTGATTGACTTAGCACGTTCTATTGTATTTGTACGAAACTTGCTTATTTTTTCAGGTCCTTCAGATATAGTTGCAGGCCTGGCATCTGTGACAGGATTTGCAGGAGGAGTATCAAATTCCATGTCGGCAGCCATGACGGTATTAGGCTCTTTTTTAATTTTATTTATTACCGGCACGTCTGAAGACGGCACAGCTTTTGGAACTTCTTTTACTGTATTCTCAACAGGTGCAGGCGAAGGAATATAACTATAAGGCTTCTCAGGTTCGGTTACTTTATCCAGTACATTGTTATAAGTAATATCATTGTTTGATTTAGGGAATTCCGGTATATTCCCGTTTGGAGTATTTACTTTTGGTGACCATTCAGGAATACTTGCAACAGGTGATGGTATTCCCGTATCATTATTGTTTATTGGTATATCAGTGGGTACTTTGCTTTTACTAAACATATTCTTTATGCCTTGTACAGCCAATTCAGATCCTGTACCTATTACGCCATTCAGCAAAGTTGTTTTTACTGCATCTTCAGGAGACATATGTTGTGTGACTACTTGATGCGCTGAATAAGGTATGCTTTCCAATGCTCCGGTTGTTGCTTTTTTCACGAACTGATTTTCTAAAAAAGTTTTAATTGCTGTATTTGTAATCTTTGGAATAAGTTTTTCAATTGCTCCTTCAGCCCCTGCTCTTATAATCGTTGTAGCAGCTTTACCTTCACCTATAGGTATTATGTAAGGTGCAACATGTCCACTAAACCCTAAAAAATTATCAAGATTAGGGTCACCTGTAGTCTTTTCAGAACCGCCATAAAGATCTGAATTGCCTAATGCATATTTATTATTAGGGTCAGGTTTAAAAGGCTGTCCAAAAACTTCTTTTCCTGCAACTCCGAGAAATTTTTCAACAGGGTTTATAGTTCTTTTATGAATCATATCATCTTGTTTATTAAGAAACTCAGCAGCTACATCATGCAATGGCCCACCATACAAAAAATCATGTTGTGCTTGCTGTGATAACTTTGAAAAATTTTTCATTTGATTTTCTACATTAATTTTTTCATCATTAGAAATATCTTTGCTATCTATAGGCATACCTTCAGGTATTGGAGCATAAACAGTCGCTGTGTCATAACTGTTTGATGTAAATCCGTCATCTTTATAGTGTTTTAGATTTTTTAATATAAAATTAGTTTTTTCCCCATCTTTATTTATAATGTTAAAATCATTGTAACGATAACTTAAAGGATTTCCTTTTTCATCAACTTCTACCTGAGCCCACGGTCTGTATTTCTGCCTGTATGCATTAAGATAATCTTGATTCAAATACTCCTTACTTCCCACAACATCAGGACTTTCAATATATTCTTGCTGTACTTCTGGCTTTGATTGATTAAATAACTCAATTTGATGTCTCATAAGCTTATCATAAGAATTTAAATCCTGTTCTGATGATTTAGGTGTAATAAATGAGTTAACATAGTTTCTTAATTTATCTCCTGCTTGCATCTCAAGAGGATGTTCTGAAGCATATTTTGCATAATCCGCAGGCGTATTATTTGTAAATTTACCTTCCATACTACCAATTAAATTACTAGAAGAATCATATATTGCTTTAGGCCCAAATTCTCGTTCTTCAAGTGTTTCAGGTACAGTTATGCCAGCAGGATTTGTGAATTCTCTGGGGCTAACATCATCTGATGGTTGGGGTTGATATGGGTTAAGTTTAATAGAGTGTATAACAGGCTGTGTATTTTTATTCATTTCATCTGCTCTGTTTTTTGCAGATTCAGCCAGTCCTTTTGATCCTCCCTGACCATAGAAATATTCCATCTGCTTTACATCATCGGCAGTCCATGAGCCTTGACCTGTTGAATACCCTTTTCTTTTTACACTAGTAGATATATTTGTATTTTGAACTGGTGTAGGCGTAGGCGCAGGACTATTTCCCATTAAGTTTTTTACATCGTCAACGCTCCATTGTGCCATAAAACCAACCTCCTACGGCTTTGGTATATTCAAATCCGACAATAATTTAGCCTTGGATTCTAAATCAAGTGGAAGGCTCTTAACTCTTGCTAAAACATCATCAGTTGAATATCTCGGTACCCATGTTTTTTGACCTGTAGCTGTACCATCAGGGCCTTTAACATCTACATATGTTCCTTGCCCTAACATTGCGTTTAAATCAGTATAATAATCTTTATATGTCAACTGGCCTGCTGTAGAAGCTGCTCCGCTTGCCTTTGTTCCTGCTGCATTAGCTTGAGCATAATTTAAAGCTGTGTCTGATTTTATCTTATCAAGGTTAGCTGCTAACGTCTGAAGTTCATATTGTGCTTTCATAGGGTCGTACTTTGCTTCAAGTGCAATCTGATCCATTTTTGATTGATACTCTGCAGGAATCATCTTCATATCGTATTGAGCTTTTAACGCTGATACCTGATCCTGTATTGATTGTGCCCTTGCTGCTGGAGTTAAATATTGATCTCCATACTGCTGTTCTAATGCAGGATTGCTAGAAACTTTCTGGTACCTTCCTTCCTGTAATGACGGCAACAGTTCTTGTGATAACTTACCTGAGCTAACATCATTTATTGCTGCTTGCCAATCTCCATTATAATTTTTATTGATCATATCATATACAGATTGATTAATCTGTAATCCTGGGTATGGTTCTGCTTTCCCTGTAACTTGCATTCTCTGTAATGCTATATTTTGGTCTTGTGCATACTTTGAATTATCCTGAGCTTGCTGATTTAATCCAAACATAGCCTGCTGATATGCTTTATTGGTATACATATCATCGAGGCTAAGTTTCTGTTGCTGACTGTCTTTCAATGCACCCATAAGCTTGTCATATGTGGAAGCATCAATGTTACTGTTGACCTGTGTTTCATCAGATGCCTGCTGTGTATTCAAGTTGGCAAGTGCCTGCCTTAACTTTGCTTCCTGCTGGAGCTTGGCTGTGTTTACATTGTTCTGATTATTTTGAAGTGCAGTTATAAGCCCCTGCATTCCGTCAACCATTTGACCGCCCTTGTAGCCTCCAGACTGCTCCATTGCTGCAAGCATCTGAGGCTTATACTTGTTATAGTAGTCTGTTTCATTCTGCGTAAGGGCTTGCTGTGCTGTTTGCTGCAACTCTGGTATCTGACTGTTTATATCTGCCCTCTGGGTATCATACGCAGACCTAAGTCTGGCAAGCTGTGATGTTCTATTAGCATCGGCCTGTTGGTTGGCTAAGTCCTGTTGTTGTTTCAGGTTTGCATCTGTCTGAGCCTGCGCTTGTCTTAGTGCAGCTGCTACATCGAAGGTATTTGTGGTATTGGCTGTGTTTTGCCCAACATTTTTGTATAAGTCATATGTTGGCACAACTGAACCGTTTGAACCGCCATAATTTAACCCTCCACCGGGATAAGAATCTTTTTGATTAGCCCATTGGTCATACGTTGTACCTGATGTTATTTTCCCGTTTAATATATCTTGCGCATAGCCTTCATAGTTTTTGTTAGGGTTTTCGTATGTTGCTTTATATGCTGCTTTGGTTGCTGCTTCATTTGCCGCAGTGATCGCAGGACTTAAAGCCGCACCCACAAGTCCAGAATATGGGAAGGCTGAACTTGACCCACCACTTGAATTACTTCCAGAACTTGAAGAACTATTTGAACTTTTAGGTGATGCGAGCATAAAAGATGGCGTTTTTGAATTTACTGTATTCCCAGTGCTTTGAGTTTTATTTGATGCGTTACTTACTGCTTTCCACAGATCAGTATAACTTGCCATTGAAAGCACTCCCTTTCCATTAAAAAAGAGCCTTACGGCTCTTAGTCTGATATTGATTTTCGTATATCATCAATCGGTATTGAAAAAGCATTTTTTACAACTTCATTGCTTCCCTCAATCATACCAATAAGGCTACCAGATGAATCAAATACTGCTCCGCCAGATGACCCAAGTTCTGTATGTGCATCAATTATATTCACATATAATTTACTTGAATCCTCAAATGTAATCTCTCGGCTACGTGATTCTATTACTTTTCCTTCCGTAACAACGTTTCTTTTAGCTTTGGGACAACTCACCACATAAACCTTATCCCCAACCTTTAATTCGTCACTGTCACCTATCTTAACTGGCTTAATATCCTTATTCTTCGACTTAAGCACAGCAGCATCAACGCTTTCAACATCCTTTACTATACTTAAGTTATCTTCCTGTTTCCCGTCATTCCACGTAACCCTGTTTATATGCTGCCCCTCCATCACATGGTGGCATGTGAGCACCTTCCCATAATCTATAACCACCCCTGAACCGCTGCCCTTGTCCGTCTGAACCATGACACAGGATTGCTTTAACTTTTCTATATCAGGCTTTCCTTTGTCTATGGTTATTGTACCCGAATCATACCCTACTGAAAGACCAAGCTTTTCAGATACCGCCCTCAGGGGAACATAATTAGTACCATTGTACTTATAGAACGGAGGGTCATTTATTTTATTCGTTCCAACGAACAATGTATCATTGGACAGCATAAAGGGAAATGTTCCACCTGCTTGTACACCTGCAGGTATAAGTATTATTAATGCAGCAAAAACCGCTATAAATTTCTTTAACATAAAATCACCTCTATTAGATTATAATATTATGATACATCCAAGGTAAAATTATGTAAAGAATTATGCTATTTTAACCATAGATAAACTTCTTGTACCTACGGTTACGTTAACACCTGAATTTTGTCCTGCTCGAATTTGTATATAGTCATTAACATTCAGTTTGTAAATTGATGAAAGTGTTGTAGCCCAGTACGCTCCGTTTAATATAATAAGTGAATTTGATATTGCGCTTCCATTACGATATATAGTTGTCTCTCTGTAACCTGTAGCCGATTCTGTGCCCCAGTATACATAAGCTGATACTATATAAATTCCTGCTGTTTTGCAAACAAGCTTTGTTGGATCTGTATTAATGTCAAATATATTATCCGTGTCAAAATCTTCATTTGTAAAAGGCAATATCAATGATGGCGTTACTGCTTGTGCTGTGCCTGAACTTATTCTTGCTGCAGGAACATTGTTAAGCTTTAAAGCAATATCATTTATAAACCCTAATGCTTCAGCATGCTGCTCTTGTAACAATGATCTTGTTTGTGCTTCACTTGCAGGAGTCGTAGGAAAATTAACTGAATCATTCCACCCATCAGGATGTGTATATGCATATGAAGTTGGTAACCATGCCATTTATATCACCTCATTTTACTTTATTGTTTACAAGATATCTTACAACCAAATCAAGTATTGACAGCTGCTCATTAAGCTTGTTGTTTGAAATCTCTATCTGGAAGTTTACAACCTTCTTTAACTTTGGTTTTTTCTTTATTGTAGGTGGAAATCTTACTACACCAACAGTAAATTTACTTAAATCAAGCTTTGCTAATGAGAAGGATGCAATAATAGCAGTTGCAGCTTCCGTTTTCTCATTTCTTTCTGTGTAATATGCTATGTCAATTTCATTGTAAGCGTCTGCTCTTGTAGAAAGCCACATATCATATATTGTTTTAAGCATATCAGGTAATCCAAAATTAAACAGCTTACTTCTCCAGGCTGAATTGATTGAAGTTCCAAAGTCATTTTTAGCATCCTGAAATTTTACAAGCTGTCCGGTGTCAAACCTGGCATAGTATATATCCCTGTTTATAGAAGCCCACTTTCTTGCGTATATCCCGGTATAGTAATACCATACAAGATTGTTTTGGTCTCCCTGGTACGATGCCTTTTCATAATCCCACACATAGCAGCTTGTACCGATACGCAGATAATATTTTTTACCGTTATTAAGGCTTGAACAATCCTGCAAGTCTGATACTGCATTATCCAATAACCCCGGTATATTACCTGTAGCAGATGTATTGACAAGCCTGGATATCTGCTCTACATTTTTTTCACTTTCAATAAGGGTTGAAACTATCATATACAATCCGCTTTTACTATTACAGAATATAGGATAATTCTTTATTATCTGAACACTTCCAGGCATATCACAGCCAACCTGACGGTTCATTATGGACACTGGGAATGAAACGATACCATTATCATTACTATAACTTATCATATACAGTCCATCTTCTTTTAGTGCTATAAGCTTTGAGTAAAGATAGCTCCATCCGGTAATGGCCTTTGCATCCGAACCTATACGGTTAAAATATGTGTCAGGAAAATATGTTGAATCATCCATTGTATTACCGGTTAAGCCTGTATACCAGAAAATATTGGGGTAATCAGGACTACCGGCACAGAATAACCTTGAATCGTTTGTACCGCCTCCAAAAAGTGTTATTAACTTTGACTTTAGTATTTTTTCCTTATCACCTGTAATAGTCTTATAGGCTGTTATAACTACATTGTTTATTCCACTTGGCGGAGGACTTCCCGATGGAAAATATACTTTACCCAGTGATCTATCTACCGTGAAGTCAGTACCTTCTGTTTTTATTGTTCCTCCAACTGTTACTTTTACCGTAGTTGAATCAAGATTTTGATATGACAAAGTAAAAACTGTACTTGTTCCGTCAGCGTTGAAAGTTTGCTTGAATGCCGGTTGTATAAGATTCTTTTTTTCGCTGACGGTACCGCCGCCGGTAGGAGGACAACCGACGGCAACCGTAGGGATATACGCTGTTGTCAATACATCTACAGCGGTTAATCCATCCCATTTAATAAACTGGGACCCGTTTTTATAGAATATAATATCGTTAAAATTATAAAATTCGCCTCTTGCATTGGTAAGGCCGGAGTAAATCTGTGTTTCAGTATGGGTGCTTTCATCATAGGTGTACAATCCGGACCCCCAGGCGTATACATGTTTACCTTTGTACAAATCAGGATAATATCCGTTCATTCCTCCAACACCATGTGATATGGAGTTTCCTAAAGAGTCTAACAGAACAAAAGTTTGACCTTTACGCTTTGTTGGCTTTCCACCATCATAAAGGTTAACGTTAACCATGTACGGGCTTTGGCCATCTGCTATTGATGTGTCCATGTCACATATATTAAGACCCATGAATGGTATCTGACCGCCCAGGCGTAATTCCTTATAGTTGTTTTCAAAGCTTGTTTTAACTGGAGTATAGGCCATACGTCACCTTCTTATCTCTCAACCTTAAACTGCATATTTTTTCGCGTTCTTCTAACCGGTAGTGTATTATAATCCCTGTTGTGAACCTCTGCCTTGCTGTATTGGTTGTCACTCTGGAGGTAAATATACTTTGCACCGGCAACAATCAGATCATCATTAGCCTGGTTGGTTAGAGGCGTATCTGTGTCCCCTAAATCAGCAGGAATATAAAAATACAGCATGTCAACATCACAGGCTGTATCATCGTTTATATCGAATGCAGGAAGTAAAACATATATGTCTGAGCCTCTTTCTTCAAATTCCATACTGCAGTTATTATAAAATATGTCTGAAACATCGTAATAATCTTGAGGCTTTGATATAATCCCGTTAATAGCTGTAATAGTAATTGATTTCTCAAGCTTTTCTCTTATAGCTACATCCTTATAGGCTGTATTTATAAATTTTTTCAATGCCCCGGTGACTGCAGTATCACCGGGGTTCTCATCCAACTCTGTACAAATTCTTGCAACTAAATCATTTAATGTTCGTTCCATAATATCACCTATGATACTTTAACATTTATTGTTAATGCTGATGGATCAATCGCTGATGCTGTAATATTTGTTGCTCTTACGGTAACCGTGTCTGAAGCTGTGACCCTTGCATCAAACAGTAAACCTGCAGGGATTGTTGCAGGAAGTCCTAACTTTACAGTTTGTCCTATTGTTGCTCCGTTTACTGTTATAGTTAACTCAGCACTGCTTGCAGCTGCTATACTTGAAAAGTCTAAAGATGCTGACCCTACAAATTCTGATGGAGAATTATGTTTACTTGCAATAGATTTGATTATATAAGATCCTACTTTATCATAACCTGTTGCAGTTAAATGATCATGACCACCGCTATCATACCAAGAGTTATCATTTAGCATTTTACCAGGACATATATTAGGTATCAGTATGCAAGATGAATTTTTATATTCTTGTGTCAATTCAACCGCTGCTTGCCTGTATAATTGTAATTTAGGATCATCAACTGTATCGTATGGATGTGAAGGTACAAAACATATATGCAGTTCGTAAAGCTTACATCCATTTGCCTGCCATCCATCCTGCAACATCTTTATTATACCTCTTAAATTATCTTTATAAGCTTCTGGTGAACTTCCTATGTTTACAGGTTCAGGGCCGACAGATGAATTTGTTTCGTTTCTGTCATTAATTCCACCATTTATAATTATTAAACATGATTTCGTGGTACC
>JAEHJW020000519.1_pt1 | contig 33503 bp, 56 predicted proteins | sample 9271431 | NCBI WGS metagenome assembly JAEHJW02 | reverse complement strand
TGGTCCCACGTGGGTGTCCCCACGTCGATGGTTACAAGCAAGTCAGGCGATACAATCGCCCATCCGTTTTCGGCCGCAGTGTTGCCGCCGATGATGGCCCCACTTGACGATGCGGGCGCAACGAACACAAGTTGGCCACCCGTAATGTTGACCGTGCCGCCCGCTTCCCAAGGCGAGCCACCGCTAGTGACGTTCGGCACGAAGCTGGTTATTTGACCGGTGTCAACCGCAAAATTGTCTGTAAGAACTGGCATGGTTAGACCAACACTACGGATATGTCGCCGGCCGTCACGGTCGGGGCTTGGTCAATTCCCATCTGTACCGATGTGAGGGTGGCCGACGATGTGCCAATGAGAATTGAAAGGATGGAAACTTCCGGGCCGATGGCCGACACCGGCCCATAGAACTTCGACGCGAGCACCAACGACGCGATACGCGCGCGCAGGGAACCATCGGTGCCGTTGAATGACGCAATGATGGCATTCTGTACCAACGTCACGATGTTGACCGGCAGCGACGTGCTAGACGCGATTTGCACGGCGAACTTGATAGGCGTCGATGCCGGTTGAATGAACGAAACCGGGTAAGTGGGAATCGGTATGGTGTACGGTGACGGGTCCGTCACTTGCTCCGTGACCAACGTCGCGCCCACGGTGCTGCCCGCCACCAACGCGGTGCCGCTGCCCACCGTGGCCGAAGTGTTCACGTTCACGGTGCCGGTGCCCAACGCCACCGTGTAGGTGCCGAAGCTGGTAATGGTAGCCGGCCCGGAAACGCCCGTGCCCGTCAGGATTTGACCAACCTGCAAATGTCCTGCCGCCGTGGCGCTGATGGTCACGACGCCGGCAGCCTGCGAGGCCGGGCCGGTGAACGTCGATTGGTATTCGGCCCCCACGTTGGTGTTTTTCCAAATGGCCGTCGCCACTGCGAGCGCGTCGCCACCGACCACAGCCACGTACACCGACTTGGGCGCAACGGGGAAATTGGTTGAACCCGTCAGCACCGTGGACAAGGTTTTGTTTTGGGTGACGTAGGCGTCAATAACGCCCGGCACAGCAAAGACGCCGGCATAGATTGCCGGCAGCGAACCCGAGGCATTCGCCGCCACAGAATTCTTGCGACGAAACTCAAAGGCCGCGCGCGTTTCGACGTTAGACCCTTCGACGCCATCGGCCGGGTTGTTGATGGAATCCCAACCCGGTATCGCCTGATAGATTTGCGTCAGTGTGTTGGCCGGGCACGCGATAGGGCCAAGCAACGCGTTGGCAAATGACAACGTAATGTTGCCGGTGTTCGGAATGGTGCCGGCCTGCGTACACACGTACAGGTTGCCGCTTGTGTCTTGTGCCTGCGCGCCCACGGGTATGACCGTGCCAAAAAGGCCGGTGCAAAGGCACTGCACGGCCGTGGGTGTGCCCGGCTGCCGCGTCAAAAAATAGATGCGCGCGATTGCGTCTTGCATGAACCCGTCCGCCGTGTCGGGGTCCACTTGGTTGACGAATTCCGCAAAAGTGGCGTTGGCGTTCGCTATGCACGCCGTCTGCGACGTGGCAAGCTGGCCTTGCGGAGTGTTCAACGCCGGGTTGAGATTGCCACCAAAGGCCGCGTTTTGGTCATCCTGCACGCCCTGCAATATGGCGCCCTCGGACGGCAACACTAGGCCCGTAAGGGTGAATTGGACGGGGGGTACGCTTGACGTGTTCGCCATGTTACAAACTCACTGTGCCGGTGGTGCCGTTGGAATCAACGAATTGAACTTGGCCGGTGACGGTCCGACCCACAAAAGATTCTATCACGCAAGTGGCGGAAACAACACCCGGAACCGTCAGGGCTGCCGCTATCAAGTATTCTTCAAAGACGGCGATGGGTGGGACGTGCCCGAGGATTTGCGCGAAATACGGCACGCCCAAGGTGGTGTCGTAATAGACTTCACCCAAAAAGGTTTTGATTGCGCTGGCCACATCCTGCGCGAGCGCATACGGGGCCGTGGCGCGCGCGATGTTCCGCGCCGCGTCTATGCACAAATCCCAATCGTTTAACTCAAGCAACAAAGTGTCCATTTAGTATTCCCTGAATAAATCCGCCACCATGAAACACGATGGGCTGGAATTAGTGTTGACTGCGATACCCACATGTGTGACCGCTCCTAAAAAGCTTGATATAGTTTCTGAGACTACATTAACAAAAGAGCCTTCGGCCCCCGTCGATGATATGGCCCAAGTTAGTGTGGTTCCATCACTGCGAATTTCGTACCACATGAAATTAAGCAACTGAGAATAGGCAAATCCATGCGGCAAGCTATTGTACCCGGTATTGAAAAACACGGTTGGGCTAGTCCATCGAATCAAAAGTAGGCTTGACCCTTGAGCGTATGGCCCCACGTCGATTATTTGGTTAGTTCCGCTATTGTAGGCGTACAACGCAATTGTATCACCCGCGCTAGAAGCTGGAGTTTGAAAAGCGTATTTAGACCGGTATTTCCATGGGGTCGCGGGCACAGCCTGCATAGCTCCATGGAATACGCCATCCGCAGGCGCTTTGAAAACAAGACTTCCATCCCCGGATTGCACTGCGGTACTTGCCCCTTGATTCAGCCACACCCATGGTGTAGCTCCCGCAAAACGTGTGCCCGCCGTATCAATAGCTGTGCCTTGGGATTGTTCAAATTCATCATTAGCCACAAAAGTGGGGGTATTGGTGTGTAGTTCCGGCACAATGTTGAATGCTGCGCTTCCGCCGCTACCATTTGACGCAGCCGTCACGCGGCCTTCCGCGTCCACGGTTATGTTGGCTGTCGTGTAGCTGCCCGCCGTCACACCCGTGGCCGGCAAATCCAAATCCACCGTGGGGCCGGTGGGGTTAGTCACGGTGATGGTGGCACCGGGGCTTGCAATGGTTATGCCGCTAGTCGAACCATTTGACGCGGCCGTCACCAAACCTTCCGCGTCTACCGTAATGTTGGCGTTCGTGTAGCTACCGGCCGTCACGCCCGAGGGGGCCAAGGCTGTGCTTGGAATGCTGCCAGCCGGCACCGTCACCGGGCCGGTGGTCACTATAAGTTCGCCGAAGGCCCCAATGGGCGCCGTGACTTCAACGCCCGAACTGATTTCGCCGTCTACATTCAACGCGCCGTCAATCTGTGTGTTACCAACAAGGTGCGTGGTTTCATCAACCTTCAATGTGCCGGTGACTTCGGTCGCGGGCGCATCAAGGGTGACTGTGCCCCCGGTGTGTATCTTGATGCCGGCGCCGGCCGCAAGCATCTGTACGTACTGCGTGGGGGAACCGTTCAAGTAGCCGCCGAGGTAAAGGCCGTCAGCCCAATCATACGTGCGTTGGCTGCCGGGGTTCGCCGTGGCTTTGTTGGCCTTCACGCTCGAAATGTCGCGCGAGGCAAAGCCGCATAACCCGATGTCCCCCACCACGGGGTCGCACACGATTGCCGAGGGACCACCCTGCAACCGAAAAAACGGAATGCCGTAGATGGTCCCATGGGGCACAGCGGTGCGCGTGCCGTTCGGCCCTGCCGCCATTTGGTTGACCATCGGTTGCACGTCCACAGTTCCCGTGGGCGCGACGCCGGCCCCATGCACACCCACCACCTTGACCAAGGTAATAGTTTGCATCTTCAACAACGCTTGTTCGATTAGGAACGACAGCGCGTTAAATTCGTTGGAGTCTGTGCCGGCGTCGAATTGACCGTAGCTCATGTCTATTTCGCCGTGGGTTGGGTGCCGAGGGGTTGCAACAGCATATCAGTAAACCAAGCCCCGCCGAACTTCTGCGCTTCAAGCGTATGGTGGATGCTGCCCACAAACCAATTGCCGTCCGCGCGTGCGTTGAACGTCTGCAACTTGTTGTTGGGGTCTATCACCACATCGCTGCCGGCCACGGTAATGGGGCCACCGAATCGGAACGCCGAATTAAACAGCGCGCGCACATTGATATACCCGCGCGCCTCGGCGACGGGATACCCGACAAGCCCGGATTGCGGAGTCAAGGTAAACGACGGCACGTTGCGCGGGGTGCCCTTCGGCGCAATCGACAGCGTGTTGTTTTCGATGAACAGTTGCGCGCCGATGGCCGAAACAATTTGCTTGATTTGGTCGCCCACGGTGCCGGCGCAATATGGGTTCGATAACTGCGCCGTCACGCCGTTGTTTTCAAAGTGATACCCGATTTTGGTACAGATATTTTGCAACATCGTGGCCGCGTCGGTCGCACCGGTATAGCTCACAGCCGGCGACGATTCGATGGATTCGAGATACAGCGCGCGACACTGCACGCGCATGCAAACGTCGGGTGCGCCGCTGTAGTCGATGAAGGCGGAAACAATCTGCCCGTTGAACACGGTAGAAAATCCGTTGCCGCTATCCGCGTCAATCTGCACACCGTTGCGCGTGATTTGCTCCAATGAGAAGGCCAGCGAAGACAGCGCGTTCATGTCGTTTTGCTTCATGCCATATATGGCCAAGTCGGCCTCGGGCCACGCGGGAAACCCGCTGCCGCGAATGCTGGCCACGGTGCGCAGCCCTTGCAGCACTAGGACGTTGGCGCCCTTGCTGTTTTCAAATACCGCGTTGTTGGACAGCGTGAAGGTGACGCGTAGTTGCTTCGCCGCGTAGCTGTTAGAGGCTGGCATAGGTCACTAGGTCGGCCGCTTGAAGGTAGACCAACTGCCACCGTGCGCCGAGGCCGGTATACGACGGGTCCAACTCGCCTTGAGTATCGACCATCACGAAGTCGCCAACGAACGGTTGGTATTGTTCGTCCTGCAACACGCGTGCGCCATCCCGCAGAATGCGCGCCGTGGCAATCGTGGTGCCGTTGACTTCCACATCCATAAAAATGCCGGTGCGCTCCGTGTACACAGCAAGGTTGCAATTCTGGCCGTCCAAGATGATTGCCAAGGTTTGCGAGGGCACGGGCGCGAGTGGTACGGACAACATGGCTACATCCCAGTGGTGAGTTTCGACGCCACGGCCGTTTGGGTTTGCGCCGTGGGCGGCAACGCCTGCACGTTGCCTTGGTTGATTGTGGGGAGTGCCGGCGCCACTGATGCGTTGGCCGTGCTTGTTCCCTGCGTCCCGCTCGCGCTGTACTGTGCATCCACTTGCACGATTTGCCGGAAGAACAATTCCACGATGACGAAGAAGGCGCCCTTAACATCCTTGCGGGACATTTCCATGCGCACACCGTTGACGTTCAAATATTGTTTTTCCGGGGTCAAGATGTTGAATAGATCAAGCCCGCGCGCGACGGTTTCGCATTGGAGCAAAAACGCGGTACGGTCCGCTTGCGACCCGCCCTTGGTCAAGATGACCGACGTGTCAAACGGGTGTTGCACTTTGTTGTAACTGGCGAAGGCTCCCGACTGCACGGGAAAATCGCTTATGCTCCATTCGTTGCGGTAGTCAAAGGCCATCACGTTGTCGGCATCAATGACCCGCTGCCCTTGCTGGTTGAACACTCCCCACACGGGTGCGGCCTTGGTCGCTTGGAACAGCACATCCACGGGTGCTTGCACAGCGAACACGCGCGCAATGTTTATGACCGAAGTCACGTCGATGATAACCGACAGCGCCGCGCGTGCGAGAAGCGGCACGCCCGGCAGGTTGGGCACGTCGGGAAATGGTGACTTGGGGATAATATCTAGGCTCATTGCGTTTGCCCCGTGTTGGCCTGCGCCGTGTACGTCTGTCGCTTGACGGCGCCGGCAAACCCTGCGGCCACACCGTTGGCGTCCGTGGCGTTGGTGTTTACGGTAATCGGCCCCGTGGTCACCGTCGTGGTGTTCGCCGTCGTGCTGCCCCCTGCGGCCGTCTGAGTGCGTGCCACGCCGGGGGACGCCGCGACGCGCGCCGCGTAGTTTTGGGTTTCCTTCGGCAGCACGTACTTGTGCCCCGTCTTCGGGTCAATGTCGCCCTTCAAGTAGTGGTCAAGATTCCCTTGGCCCCAATTGTACGCCTCGGCTGCCAACACATAGTCGCCGCCGTAGTGCTTCGCAAGCCGTGCGATTTCGGCCGCTGCCGTGTCGATATCCTTAAACGTGTCTTTGCCCACATCCTTGCCAAACGTGCCGGGCATCAACTGCATAAGCCCCGTGGCGCCCGTCTTCTTGTTGACGGCGCGCGGGTTCATGTTGCTTTCAATCTGCGCTATGGTGTGGAGCAACCCGGCCGGCAGCTTTGCGAATTCTTCGCCGCGCGTCAACGCCGCGTCTAACTCGCCCCTGTCTTCAACCACGCCACCACCGAACGAATTGCGTATGCTGTTCCATGCCTTCGAGAAGTCGCCGTGCGCGGCTTCGTTCAACGCTTCGAGTTGGTACCCGGAAGCCGTCATGCTTTGGTCCACAAAATCCACCACGGGTTCCGTGATGTTGTGGCCGATGTCCCGCACAATCGCCGTGCCGCGCTGTTTCAACTTTTCGATTTTGGCTTGCGTCTTCGCGGCCTCGGCTGCCGTGGCCTCGGTTACGTTGTTCAACTTTTCGGCCTCGGCAAGCATCGCCCGCGCGTTGTCGGCCGTCACCAAGTTGAACGTGGTTGCGTCAAGGCCCGCTTGCGCCGCGATGTTGAACGCCGCGTCCCGTCCGTGCTGCACCGAGTACGTGCGCAACTTGTCGCCAAGGTCAAGTAGAAACTTCGTCTTGTCCGTTACGTTGCGAATGTCCAAGCCCATGCGCTGCGCGAGTAGGAACAGCGGCGACACTTGCGCGTTGACGTTCAAATCCGTGATTGACTTCGAGACATTGGCGAAGGCGGCTTGCACATCTTCGGCCTTGCCGCCAATGCGCGTTGCGGCCAACCCCCACGTGTTCAATTCGTGGGTGTTGATGCCGAGGTTATGCCCGAGCCGGCCCAAGCCCGCTTCGTTGCTGTTCAACTCGCCAAGCAACGACACAAAACCTTTGATGCTGTCGAAGCCGAGGAACAACGCCGAGGCTTGCAGGGCAACGTTTTTGAAACCGGCCACGGTGCTGTCGGCCCGCTTCTTCTCTTCGTTCGCGGCCTCGCGCGTGCGCTTCTGTTGCTCGCGGTCTATCTGCCGGCGTTTGTCGTTGCTCTTTTTCTGCGCCGTGGTGACTTTCGCAGCGGTGCCCGCCGTCGCCTTCGCGGCCTCTTCCTCGCCCTTCTTATAGTCGGAAACGTCTAAACCTAACGTAACCAATAAAGCATCAATGATGGTGGCCATTTACGCGGCCTCCCACATATCGGGCCAAATCGTATTTGATTTGACCAAGTTGTCAATAGCGGGCAGCAGTACCAAATTATCTTCGCAATGAAGCCCGCACACAAAATCAGATTGCAAAGGCACGGCATGGTCAACATGTACCATCACGCCAAACAATTCCTGCGCGGCAATTCGTGCCTTATACACGTCTAATATCTTCTTCGAGTCTGCCCACTGCGGGATTGCGCGTGCTTTAATAGCCCGGCGCCGTACAACTTTTGCACGGCCTGCCGCACTTCGACCCCAAGCCTGTATCGTTGCGGCCCGTCGTTCTTTATTAGCTGCGTTCCATGCTACGTTCATTGCCTTTATTTTTTCAGGATTACGCCGCCCGTATTTTTGTTGCGCCGGGTATCCATGTTTTCGATGGTATTCTGCAAGGCAAAGCTTCATGCACGCTTTGCACCAATATGAATAGCCGCGTCGCATCGTGCGATTTTTCGCAAATGCTTCGGGGGGCTTATCGGATTTGCACTTCGTGCAGTTCATTTCGTTTGGGCCTCGGCTACGGCTCGCGCGTTGTGGGCATCCACGGCCACCAACTCGGCAAGGTTGTATAGGTCAAGCACGCCATAGACGGTTTGCAACTCGCGCAAGGTGGCATGCCTTGACGATACTACCATGCCGACCATGGGCGGGATATTCGCGTATTCAATCAGGCCGGCGTCGCTCGCGAAAGGCATCAACCCGAAGTCGGGGACACGTCGGCCGGCGAAAAACCCCAGTGAAGAAAAAACACAGCCTTGCGCAGTTGGAACCGCGTTTGCACTTCTTCGATTTGCGAGCCGTCGCCGTCAATCAAATCTTGCGCGGGTATCTTCGGGTTGGCCGGCTTGAACTGCACGCACGCGAACATTTCGCTAAGTAGGGGCTTCAAGGAATTTTCCGGCAGCGCCGCGAGGGCCACGAAGCCGAGCGCGGCAATTTGCGCCATGGCTGCCTTGTCCCAATCCGGGGGAAGTTCTACGCCGGCCGCTGCCGCCCCGCGCATCACTCGAATGGCCCACCACTCGGCTGCATCGGCGGGTAGTTCGGTCAATAGGAATTGCTTTCCAGCGTCACGGCCGGTATCGGCCGTGAACGTTTGTGTACGTCGTGTCATGGTGCTCCGTTTGCCATAACTACGGGGTCATGGCCGATTTGACTTAAATCTGTGCGGGCTGTACCGATTCCCACTTTATGGTGTAGGCCACGGCCTGCAACACCTTCTTGGCGTCGGGCAGCTTCTTGGCGTTCGTCAGCACGCCGTTGTTGAACACGTAGGCCCGCTGCACCGAGGGCAGCACAATGGTGGCCTGCGCAAAGAAAACCTCTTGTGCGGCTTCCTCGGCGCCTAGCCACGCATCGAACAACAGAATTGAGGGACTGTCAGCCATGAAGTGGATGGACTGCGGGGTGATGAACGGTGTAAAGCCGCCCGACATTTTCCCGTCCACACCCATGAGGGCTTCGGACACTTCAACGCTTTCGGTGTCGAATGCGTCATCCACGGCATACCCCTGCAACGTCTGCGGGACCGGGAACACATCGGGAACCACCAAGGTGAAAACCGAATTTGCCGAAGTAATTGTGCGCTTGGCCATGTGGGCAGTTCCTTACTGAATGTCGATTGAGGCAAGGTTGAGTTTCTGTATGCTGCCGCCATCCGTGTACCACAGCGTCATGGGCGGCGACGTGCGGGCACCGCGAACCTGCGGCGACGCCGGCAGAATTTGCAGGTACCAACCGACGTTTTGCAGCGTGTCGGAAATCTTCACGCCTGCCGCCGCGTTCACGCTCGCGGCCTGCGAGGCCGACAACGCAACGCCCGGCTGTATGCTGCCGAAGTTCAACGCCTGCGTGATGGGGTCCAAGCACGCGGAACGAATCAACCCATACCCGACATTGTTGTACGGAATGGATTTGCTGTTGACCAACAATTCCATAAGCGCCAACTGCAATTGCGAGTTGAGATAGATTTGATTGATGTAGGCGTCTGCCCACAACCACGGTCCCGAGATAAGGCCGGGCTGCAACATCTGGAAACCCTGCGCCGCCGTGGCGTATGCGGCATAGAAGTTGTACCCGTTCCCAATCAGATTGTTGGCCACGGTCGCGTCGGTGATTTGCGGCACCAAAAGGCTGTTGCCCTTGTACGCGAAAGTGATACGGCCGGCCGTTTCGTTGAAGTCGATGGATGCCGCCGTGCCGCAGATGAACGCCGCGAGCGTGCCGCCCGTGGTGTCATAGACAGGCATCACGCCGTTGTAGTCGTCGGTCAGTTGGCCGAACGTGGTTGGCTGATTGGCCGACAGTGCCAGGATGTTGGAATCTTGCACGACGTAGGCGTACCGCTCATTGGTGCCATTCACCCACGCAGCAAATTGCAGCTTCACCGAGTCAATGACTTCCGTCACCGTCATGAAGGTGGCCCAATTCTGCGTGGCGGCGACAACCTGCGCCATGAGGCCGGCCGGGGTCGCTGCAATCGCGCCCTGCGAAGTCGCGGCACCCGTGGCTTGCGTCAAGAAAATCAGGGACGACAGCGAACCCGATGCGAAGCCGATTGATGCCGACGCGCCCGTGTCCGGGCTGGAAATAACGAACGCCTGCCGCTGCGCGTCGTAGGCCACAACGCCGATGCCCGCAACGTCGGCCGCTGCCAACGACACGGTGGCCGATGTGGACACGTTCACGGTGCCGGTGCCGGCCTGCGTGGTGTACGTGCCGAAGCTGGTAATGGTGGCCGGGCCGCTGACGCCCGAGCCGGTAAGAACGTCGCCGACGTGCAGCGAACCCGTGACGGTGGTCGCTACGGTGACGACGCCGGCAGCCTGCGAGGCCGTGCCGCTCCATGACGTGCCGGCGACAAGCCCCGCCTGTATCAGCGTGGCCGCGTTGGAAAACGAAGTGGCGCCCGAAAAGTTGATGGCTGCCGAAACGACATCGCGGCCGTCAATGGTGATTTCCAAACCCCCGGAAAGCGCCTGCAACTGCGTCAACGTGAGGGCGGCAAGGCTGCCCCCGCGCAGGTACGCGGACACCGAGGCCGTGTTGTACTGTGCGAAATACAGGGTACCCGGCAACTGGTTGGCGCCTTGGAAACCCGAAAAGTAGATGTTGGCCAACGCCGCTTCGGGGCTGTTCGGACCGAACCATGCCGCCACATCGGCAGCCGTGGAAAATGGCATCACAGTGCCGAGCGGCACAGAAGTGTCTTGGGTGAGAAACACGGCATTGAGCGACAGGGGATTGCCGCCCGCGCCAAGCACACCGGGGATGACACTAACCAACTGGCTAGCCGGGATTGAATTTGTCATGGGGGGTAAGCCTCATCTACGTTGATTAGGGTCACGTCAAGTGTATTCGCAAACTGTTGACTTGTCGATACCGTGGGATTGTACTGCAACTGCGCGGGAACTATCCACTTGTCTTCGTATTGCTGTTCCGCGTTCGTCAGGGGCGCCCGGATGGGGTCATCCGAGTACAGGGGTTGGCACGTGTCCGCGAGGGCCGTACAGCCTACGTCGTCGCGCCATAGTGTCGAAAATATGGTAGCCCAATCCCCGGATACCGGGCCGTAAAAATCAACCTGCAACGACAGTTGGATGGATTGCGTTTGGTCCATCGTCGTGGGGGCCGGGTCGGTTTCGTCCCATGTATCCACGTTGGTGGACAGCCGCGCGTTGCGGGTCAAATGCATTTCAATCCACGGCCCCGTGGCCGGTGGCATAGATGTGCGGTTCGGGTAGCCTTGTATCAATTGGCCAGCCGCAAGCCCGAACGTAGCAACAAGGAAGTTGCCCACGTCGGTGTAGATTTGCGAAAGGGTGGTGTCTACGCTTGCAGGCATACAGTCACCTTACACCAATCGGGCCATGTCTCGCCGACTTCCACAATCAGCCAATTGAACGTGGGACCATTCGGCACCAACGGGAACGCGAGTAGGTCGCCGCCTTGCTGCGTCGGGCGCACCACGCCTTGCTTGTTCCCGTACATGTAGACGGTGCGCAAAATGCCCTGCAACCCGATTGCATCCGCGTGCTTCAAGTCGCCGCCCGTCAACGCTTGGTGTTGAATGCGGATGTTGACCGGCGCCGCATACGTCGGTGTCTGCGAAAAATCTGCGTTGGGTGTGTTGCCCGTGCTGCGCTGATAGGACGCCACCACGTCGGGGTTTACCGTGGTGATGGCGCCGCGCACTATGCCGTGTAAGTTCATTCGCTCACGCCTTCTTTGACTTCATACGCTGTTGCCGAGGGGGACACGGTGCCGAGCATCACGCCCGAGTCAACCAAGGGTTTGGCCGCGCCGTTCTTCATGTCAATGGTGTATTGGGCATTGGGCGGGGTGTTCGTGTCAATGATTTCCTGTTGCAACTGCCCTTGCATTAACTGCCCCATGAGGCCCAACGTTTTGTCTTCGTCGTAGTTGTTGGCCTTCAAAATCTGTGCCGTGGCATCACCCCATCGCGGCGAATTCTTCGCAATCATGTTGTTGAAGAAGGGTCGGGGCGGGCTGCGCTTGGTGCCAAAATTATTCCAGAATGCAACTTGCGCCACGGGGATGACCGGCACTTGCACCGTTTTGCGATTGGGTGTTTTGCCTCGGGTGCGCGCGGCCGGATACTTCGCCGATTCAAGGAAGCCCACGCGCACGTGCTTGCCTGATAGTTTGTTGCCTATGGCCTTGATGATGGACGCGGCACGGCGTCCCCCGGTCACGGTCGCTTTAACAGCCACAGCCCGGCCCGCCCACGAAGCCCCCAAACCCGCCCGGACCAAATCCCGCGCATGGGCCATTGGGGCCGAATGCCGGCGCCGGTATCGGAATGAAGGTACGGAAGTTTGACGTTGCCACCCAATACAGGGCGCCGTATCGCGTGGATGTGTACCAATCCTGCGTCGGGCCACCATCGCCGCCGAACGATGCCGCCACGCTCACGCTGCCCTCCGTGGCCGTGTCAATGTGCCCAATGATGCCGGGGGGCGGGGTGATATTGCCGGCCCCATCATTCGAGCCGTACAGCAAGAAAATGATGTGGGCCGTAAGCATCTGCAACAACGCGTCGCGTAGGTTGGCATCCTGCACAAGACTGCAACACGTGTTGTTCAAAATCGTTTGCGCGAGCGCGAAGGCTTGCGCCATCTGCCCGTTGGTCATGCCCGTAAATTCCGGGTACGTGGCCACGAATGTGGGCGGGTCAAAGGTGACGATGCCTAGCACAATCGGAGTTGGCGGGGGACACGGAATTACGGGCATGACTGCGGTTCCTTCTGTTACTTGGTTGCCGCTTCGCCTTCGGTCAACTTGCCCACGCCGGGGTGCTTCGTGGGGTCCACGGCTTCCATACCCGTGGGCTTCTGCATCAAGTCATTGGCCCGCGCGGTTGCTTCGCCCGCGTTCTTCGCCTTGAACACCAAACCGTTTTTGACGATGTTGGTATCCTTGTGCTTGGCCAACCATTCATCGAACACGGCTTCGTCCACGTTGTTGGTGATGCCCGGCCGCAACTGTGCCGGTGACGGTGTGCGCAACGCACCCGTGACGATGGAATGCTGATTGGCGCCCGCGAGCACTACGCGTTTGTAGTTCTCACCCTGCACCAAGTTGCCGTGCTCCACGCTGTACCCGACTTCGATAATCAAGCCCTGCGGCAGCTTGCAACCGACCGAAATTAAATTGCCCATTTGTTCATGCTCCGTAAAATGCTGATGTAGAAACAATCGCCAAGCCCCCCGGACCGCAGCCCGTGCTTACCGTCCATTGGGTTGGCGTAATAGCCCCGCCAGTATCGCCCGAAATGGCGCTGCCGTCCACATTGCTGGCATACACGCGCTGCCCGGCGACGGCGCCCGAGGCAAAGCGCAGCCAAAACGGCCCGGCGTTGACGACGGTCACCGGCAGCCCCGCGCGTATGCGCACGCCCTTGACGGTGGGGTCAAAAAACACGCGGCCCCATGATGCCCGCCACCCGACGATTGGCACCACCACGCCGAGCGTAGCGCCCGCCACGGGGGTGTTGGTCACATGGCCGGTGAATGGGTCGCCCCACCCGAAACGCCCTTGTATCGTCCCACCATTGGCCGGGGCGGCTACGAACTGCCCGGCGCCGGCCGGCGCTGATGGGTACGGGGGGTTGGACAGTTGGTACTGTGGGTTGGGCTGCGCGAAGGCACCTTCATACTGCGCGGGAAGTGCAAGGGACATTGGAACCCCCGGTAAAGCAAAAGGCCCGCCCGGTGTGACGGGGCGGGCCTTGGTTGCTGCGTGGTCGCTGCCTCTTAGGCGTGCATGGATGCCACGAAGATGGGCGCGTAAAACACGGTGCCCCAAGTGCCTTGGCTCTTTTTCTGCCGCCAAGACGAATCAAGGGTAATCATCGCGTGCGCGCGCATCTTCTCGGTGAACGCACTGTCAACCGTCTTCTGCCCTTCCACACTGTCGGCAATCAACTGCACCAACTCGGTGCCGCCAACGCCGGCCGTGGAAAACTCGGGAACCGTCACAATTTTGATGTTGGGAAAGTTCTTCTTGATTTGGTCGAACACGTTGACGTTGTACTGGTTCGTCTTGTTGAAGTTGACCACGTTCGCCGGGCTGATACCCATGCTGAACTTCTGTTCCGCATCAATCAAGCCGTTGGCCTGCACGACGGCCTGTTGCACCAAGCGCAGCACGTCGCCGTAGATCACATCCGCCGTGGCCGAATACCACGAAGACGTGACCGCAATCGCTGCCGGTAGGGACGGGTCATTCACGCCGCCGTAATTCTGCAAGCCGGCGATGCCGAACAGGTACGAAGCGTTTTGGAACTTGCGCAGTACCAGAATGGACGCCTCATTGACTTGGTTCGCCCAATCAATCTTCGCCTTCGCGTTACGCTCCAACTCACGCTCGCCCCACTTGGTGAACGTCTGGTAATGGTAACTCTGACGCTGCGGCCAATTGACGTTCGCACCGGTCACGCCGCCTTCGTTGAAGTCGCCGTAAGAAGTCGTGGTGCCGGTGCGCTCCGCGACGGGGAACGCCGCAGTGTCTTCGGTCCAATCGCCCATCTTACGTTCGCCGTACAGTTCCGCCGCCTTGGTGGGCTGCACCAAGATTTCGATGATGCGCGGGTCCACGTAGGTGGTGAACAGCGACAAAATGCCGGCGTTCGCCGTGGTCACAAGGGCGGGCTGCGCGTCCCATCCCATGGAACGGTCCATGGCCTGCAACAGAAGGGGTTTCCCGCCCGGCTGCGGCATAAAGATGATGCCGTAGTCTTTTGCGAGGGCTTCAAAGGCGGCTGCGTCGAGTGCAAGGCGGTTCATGTTCGTAATTCCTTCAAGTGAAAAATGATGCTATGGCCCGATTGCCTTAGATGCCCCAAGACGAAATGATGGCCAACTCACCGGGGTTTGCATTGCTGCGCACCAAGTAGTTGGTGGCCACATTGCCAGCCGGAACCGTGATGGCTTCCGACGCCGTGTGAAGCTGCCCGCCGCCCGGCACACTCACAATGTAGGTACCCACGCCACCCGTGCCCGTGCCGAATGCCGCCACGGTGGTGCCCGCCGTGATGTTGGTCCCGCTCAGTACGTCGCCCACCGAAAGGGCGCCCGTGCCGACTGCCGACACATTCAACGTGGTGCTTGTGGTGGTCGCGGCCTGCGTGGCAATCGTGCCCGGCGCCGTGCTCAAACTGTAGGTGCTGCCGACTGCGCCGGGGGTGCCCGACAACAGCGCGGTAACGGTGGTGCCGCCCGTGACGCCGGCCGACGTAACGGTGTCGCCAACTTCAATCAGGCTCCCCGCCGTCTGCGTAACCACGGTCATGACGTTGGTGGCAAAGGATGCCGTGCCCGTGAAACCGATTGAACCGGTCACACTGGTAGGGCTGCCCGCGCCGCTGATGGCCGCGCCCGTGGTTTCGTCGGCGTACACAGTCTGCCCCGCCGTCGCGCCGTTGCCGAAGTAGGCGTAAAACTCGCCTTCGTCGTACAGCGTGACCATGAAGCCCTGCGGCACAACCATGGTACCTTCGGCCAAGAATGCCGTGATAAGGGCCTGCGATTCGCGCGCCAAGAATCCGATTTGGTAGCCCGAGGCATACGACTGATGGACGGTACCATCGGCCGGATTCACGAACGCGAAGTGGCCGACAATCAGCCCGCCCGCAGGCGCGACCAACTGGCCCGCAGCCGCGAGCACTGACGCGCGGGGATTCTGCGAAGCGAAATCACCGGCAACTGCCGGGGCCGGTTGTGCATTGACGGAAGTCTGAAAACCCATGTTGGCGATTCCTTAACGTGAAAGACGGTTGTAGTTCGGGATTGCTTCCCGCAGAGACTTGACGCCGGCCGTGTCAACCGCGAGGGCAGGCGCAGCGGGCGCCTTACGCGTGGCCACATCGAACAGTGCGCCCAAGGCTGCGTCACCGGTCACGCCGTCAAACGTAATGCCCAACTTCTTGAGCGCGGCGCCGTAGGTTTCCCCGGCGCTGTCGAAGGCGGTAACGCCCACGACGGATTCAACCTTGCGGCGCGCATCGTGCAGCGCATCGCGGGCCGTGAGGGCCGACGCGATGGCCGCGTCCATGGCCTTCTTGTCCATGCCCTTCTTGTCGGTGGCGCCCTTCGAGCGGTCGCGCGGGCCACTCGGGCCGGCGATTTCGCCGTCTTCGCCGTTCTCCAAATCCATTTCGCCGTCGTTGGTGCTTTCGGGGTCGCCCGCTTCCACCTTGTCGTCCGGGTCGCCGGCATCCTTCGCGGCCTTGTCTTTCGCCGCCTTATCCTTCGCGGCCTTGTCCTGCGCCTTGGCTTGGTCGCGCTTTTCGATTTCCTTCGCCTCGGCAACGTTGCCGGCGTCGTCTTTGGCCTTCTTGTCGGTCGCCATCAACGTGGAAATGAGGGATTCAACATCGGCCGGCTTCGCATCGGTCGCGAGAACGGGGGCCAGCGCTTTGACAAGATTGGCGATTTTCATTTGCGTAAATTCCTTGGGTAAGTCGTCTGACACCATCACGTCCGGGCCTGCGCGTCCTGTTTCGACAAGTGCCACGTGGTTGCATTTCAACCCGCGCATTACACCGTCGTACTTCACCCCGTCGATTTCGCCAGGGGACATGTCCGCGACATATCGGTAACCACAGGATAATTGCTCTTGTGTTCCGTTGTCAATGGCTTCAATGGCCTTCTTGTCCCACACGGCAAGCGATGCCATCAGGTACGGGTATTGAAAGCGCACGTTGGAAATGGTGCCGACGATGAAGTATTTTTGCGGGTCATCTGCCGACACGGCAACGTGCTTCATCATCAAAGGCTTGTTTTCATAGGACGCGGCAGCCGCTTGCAACTCGGCGGCATCGCGGTAAAGCATGTAAACCTTGTTGGGGTCCAAGCCCAATTCGGCGCCGTTCGGTATCTCGCGGCCGTAGTACGGGCACACGTTGGCTTTGCTGATGTTCGCGGTTTCCACGTGCATGTGGCCGTCCGCGTCAATCGTGCGCATGCTACGGTCGAACACCACAGCGGTATCCATGGTGCAATCGTCTTCCAATTCTATGTCGTCCGCGCAGTCGTCTTCCAAATCCAATTCGTCTTCGCCGGCCTCGCGGTACGCGATAGCCACGGCCTGTTTTTGTGGTTTGCCCGCGCGCACTTCCGCGCGCACGTTGTGCGAAAACGCTTCTTTGGATTTTCCGGTAGCTAGGGGCATGCCCCCATCATACGCTAGTAGAACGATTCATCAAGGCCGGGTATCACGGCCTTGGACACGCACCGGCAATTGATTTCCGTTCCGGGCCAAATGTACTTGCGCGCGTCGGGGTCATACCAACCCGATGCGATGTTGTACCGCACCTTGTCGCGGCCGGCCTTCACGTGCGAGGGACGCGGGGTGACGCCGCCACCCGAGTGTTGCCAAATGGCTTCTTTGATGCCCAATTCCTTGCGCCGCGTGGCCTCAATCACGGCCTTGGCTTTGTTGTTTTGGTCGCGCGCAATCAGCGCCGCGCGGCGCCAGTTCATGCCCAACACGTCGTGCAACTCCGTGGACAACTGGCCCATGTCGTGGCCGTCGCGCACCGATGACCACACGCGGCCTTGGATGTCGTCCAACGTTTCGCGCCCGAGGTTGCGGATAAGGTTGACGTTCTCACCGACCACGGCGCCGTATGCTTCCATGCTCGCGGGGTTCGCTTTGAACTTGACGGCAAAGCCGGCATTTTTCAATGCGCCCATGAACTGCGCTTGGGTGGTGGTAAAGTTCTTCGATGCAAAGCGCCGCGCGAGGGCTTCGGATTTTTTGTTGAACTTCGATTGCCACTTGTCGCCGGCCTCGGTCAACTTGCGGCGCAGCCGGTCCGTGGGGGTTTCATCGTGCGCCATGCCCGACTTAGGGGGCGCCGCGTTCCACGTCGCGCGTATCTCGCGCACCATGTCGTCGTTGCATTCCTGCACCAACGCTTGCAACTCCGTGCGGTACCACGCCTCCACGCCGCGCGACGCATGGATGGCCGCGAGGGTTACGGGTTCCTTCTTACGGGGTAGGCGTCGGCGAAGTGTCATAGGGCTTGTCCGCGATGGTGTACTGTTTCGGCGTGTGGCCCGCGAACAATTTTTGCAAATGTTCCACGTGTTCTTCCACGTTCAACAGTGCGTCCATGTCCACGGCCGGGGGCCTATCGTCGGTCAGTTTACCGCACAACTCGGCATCAAGCACGATGCCCGCGCATGCTATGAGTGACGCAAGGTGCTTCACCCGCGTGGCCTTGTCTCGATTCTCGCCGTTCCACCAACGCTTCAAGTGCCGGCGCAGCGCTGCGTTGTATACGCTCGCAGACACACCGGCAATGCGCCAATTGTACCGGCCGTATTTCAACGCACCTTCTAAATAGGCCAAGGCCACTTCGGCGTCGATGGTGTCGGGCGCCAAACCAAGGTCAAGCTTTTTCTGCGCCACTATGTCTTTGGGATTCGTCGGTTTCGTTGCGGTGCTCAAGTCGTTGTGCTCCTAGTTAATCGCAGCCCTTGACCCACTTCGCTGATGCCCTCGGCGTAATAATCGGCCTTCTTGTTGTACACTTCGTTGTGGACCCATCCGCGATTGTCGCACCAATAGCCCCATTCACGGCGCTGCGGCCCGCGTATCCATAGGGTCCACACCGGCTTACCGTCACTCGGCAGTGACACCCGGTGCAGCGTTTCGGCCTTGCGGAAGTAGGGTACCAACGGCCAACGGAAGCGGGTCACGTCGCGGTAATATTCGCCTTCGCCCGCGTGCTCCCATGTGCCGTCACTTAGCGTAAGGGGGTCCGCGTCGCCGTCGTACCACTCGCGAATGGTTTCAAAATACCCGCCGTTGAAAATCACGCTTACGTTGTCGGCTTTGTGGTCGTGCGGCGCCCGGTCACTGTCCGAGCGCAACCACTTATGGATGGCAAACTGCCAACCGAACAAATTGAAAATGTGCCAACGCAACGTTTGCGGTGCGTCGCGCGGCCCGATTATCAAATCCGGTTTAATCATAGGCGGAACTTTCCATCAATGATGATGACCAACTGCCGCTTGCCGTTGGCGTGCAACAGCCCGTGCGCGTGCAGCCACGACGATGGGCCTTCGTTGTACTCCAAGCGCAGCCGCGAGGATGTGCCCACTTGCATACAGCCTTCATCTACGCCGGGGCTGTGGCTGTGGCCAATGATTGACTTGACGCCGAGCCGGCGCAAATTCTTGATGCTGCCGCGCGAGCCGTTCGGGCCTCGGTGGCCGTGCATGTCCATTTGTACGCCGAGCACGTTTGACCCTTCGCCGCCGTACCCGGACAGACACACCACCTTGACGCGCTCGCGGTCCCACGTGGTGTTCATGATTTCGTTGACCCAATATTCCCATGGGCTTGGGATTTCGGCGCCGCCCTTGCCCATGCGCGTACCTTCGTGCATGGCCAATGCGGTGCGCAAATAGAAGGCCCGCGCGATGGGGGGCACTTCCTTGCGCCAATCGTTGTTGATAATCCAACGCTTCAAGAAGTCGCCGTGGTTGTCGGGCACAATGTACGACGTGCAACCGGCAGGGGTCCGCTGTGCCACGAAGTTGACGGCCTCGCGCGTTTCCGCTTCCACGTCGTCTTGGCCGCTCATGGCCTTTGCTTGTTCGTTGAATGGGTTTCCCTTGTGATGGGGATTCGCCGCTGTGTTGTCGTCCACGTCGTGCCAATAGATGCGCTTCGCGCGCGTCGCGGCAATCAAGCCCTTCTTGCCAAACGTCGCCTTGTCCACTTGCGGGTCCGTCACGCGCACGTGGGTGTCGCCGAGCACAGCGGCTTCGGCCGGGTCCGCTTGGCCTTGGTAACCCTCGGGGGTGTACAGTTGGTCAATGTCTATGCCCACGCCGTCGTTGGTGAAGTTGATATGGCGCAGATAGAACTTACCGCCCTTGTCCAATTCGACCAACACCACGCCGTAGCAGTGGTGAAACTCGCCGCCCGCGCCCGCGCGCGTGTTGGTGTAGTTCGGTTCCGTGCAAACGCCCGTGGTGGTCATCAACTTGGCCATGGCCGCACCGGGCACCGGCACCGTTTTGAACTGGTAGCGGGTGTGTCCGATGATGGTTGATTCGCTGCCGGTGATGGCTTCAAAGCCGGTCAACGGCGTAGTGGCCGTGGGCACAATCTTGATGCCACCGACGCATACAAGGTTTTTGTTCACATCCATGCGTTGATTCAGCCAATACGGCCGCGTCTGTTCGTCCCACGTTTCCGCGTCTTCCTGCGAGCGCAGCCACACAGACGTGGGATTTTTGTAGCGCAGTTGAACGACGGAAAGGTGCGCGTTCAAGTGGTCATGCATGCCGAGGATTGCCGCCCACACCTTCGGGTTTACCGGGGTGCCGTTGGTCGCGGCCGTGAAGAGAAGCCGCACCGTGCCCTTGGGGGGCTTGTTAAAATGCACTTCGTGGACCCGCGACGCCTGCGCGAAGGGGTGATGTGACTTGACGAAATCGTCAAAGTTCTTAACCGGTGCGGCCTTACTCATTTCGGAACGTCCCTAAGTTTCTTCGCCAGTTTGGTGGACCCGCAAATAATCATCTTCTTGTCGGCCTCAAGGATGAAGCCGTCGAAGTCTTTGCGGTACAACGCGCCTTGCTGCGGGTTGATTTTGTATTGGCGCATGAAGTCGCCAAGATACATCCAACCATTCGGACCCATGCCCTTGATGCCTTCGCGGAATCGTTCCGGCACGATGAATGATTGGTCATGCGCCTTGCGGAAGTCGTCTACCGACTTGACCGGGTTGGCCGGGTTTACTTTGCCTTTCGACATTGTGGTGTGTGCTCCTAGTTGGTTATCGACGGACGCGAACGCCGCGAAACCAGCCCGGACGGTCGCCCGTGAAGCCCTCGGGCTTGCCGCCCGTGGGTCGCTTGTGTGGTGCCGTCTTGGCCGGTTCGTCAACCTTGGGTGCCGCAATGGTGGCTGCGGCTGCGTCCGTTAGTTGCCGGGCTGACTGTTTTTGCTGTGCCATGTACCTACCTTTTTCCGTTTATGGGGCGCCCAATATGCCCGAACTTGACGGCCCCGTCAATCCTTCTTCGGGGCCGTCTTGATTTTAGCCAATTCCTTTTCATGGTCGCGTTGCGCGTCGTTTTGTTCGGCTTCGTGTCCCATGGTCGCTTCGGCCGTGGGGTCCACGGTGGGCAACTCGGGTTCCGGGGGTTCGGGGGCATCACCCACAAGGTTGTCCCACCCGCTGTTCGGGTCGCGCTGTAGCTTCTCGCGCGCTTCGTCGGGGTCAACTACTCCCTTGTCGATAAGCACGCCGGCTTCGTCCGCGTTGCTCTTACGTTCTTCGGCCTTCTCTTTCGCCGTGGGTTCGTCAAGGGGCACCCACTCATAGCCGATGCTGTCGTCCACGCTGCCGAACAAGTCGAGTTGAATTAGCTTCAACACGATGTCCATTTGCGGGCCGAACAAGTTTTCTTGGCACGCCTTCACGAAGTCGTACCATATTTGGATTTCACCTTCGCCCGTCGCGTTCAATCCCGTGGGCACGACGCCGAAAAGTTTGATAAGCGGGATGTGGCACGGCGCCGCCATGTGCTCTTGTGCCTGCGCTTGCAGCTTGTCCAAGGTACCAAGGGGCACATTCTGCAACCCCAATTCCTCGGTGTTTTTGTTAATAAGCAGCATGCCCTTGTTGTCGCGCATGGCCGTGAATAGCTGCGCGCGCCGCGTGAGACTGTCGCCGCTGCCGCCCGCAAGCGCCGCGTTCATGTCCGTGGATAAGGTCACGATGCTGAAAATATTGACCAAATCGTTAACCGACTTGCGCGTGCGCAGCCACATGTTGACGTAGGGTTCCATCAACTGTGACATGCTGATGCCGCCGAAGTTGTACGCCGGCTTGAGAATGTCGGGCACTTCGCGCGATATGAACGGCAGCAACCGCGTGGTGTGCGTCTTGCGGCCCATGATGTACCACGACTGCGGCACGTAATAATCGGCCTTCTCGGGGAAACTCGCGTTGTAGCTGTACGGCGTCGTCCAATAGGGTTCAATCACCGTCAAGCCCTTCAAGGTGCCTTTGCCCACGCCGCCGTTGTCGTCAATCATCAACGGTTTTTGCCGGCCCATTTCATCGTCTTGCTTGTCGATGTCGATATAGATTTGGCCCCGGCCGTAGATGCCGTCATACCACGCGGCCTTGCGGAACTTGTCCCGCACCTTCAATTCGACCATGCGCGCGTCGATTTTTTCCATCTTGTCGGCCGCTGCGTCGCCGCTATCGCCCGGCTTCTTTTTTGCGGCTGCGCCCTTGCGTACCAACTTCAACCATTTGCGCGTCATTTCCGTGCTGATGACTTCGGACGGACTGCGGTACTCGGATATCTGCGTCAGGTTGGCAAGGTACGGGTACCCCGGAAACGTGAGGGTGCAGCCGAGGCCGTTGTAATTCGACAGCCACCCGAACGCCGGCAAATCCATGGTGCCGTCCATAACGATGTCGGGGGATTCATCCATGGCCAGAAACAAACCGGGGTCATCCTTCGTCAGCGGTTTGGCGGGGCGCACGCCGGGGGGCAAATCTGGCAGCTTGAGCGTGACGCGAGGGGCCGTGTCGTCCGCTTTGATGGCTTCAAGTATGTTGTTGAGCACCGACAGTTTGAGGCCGGCTTGGGGCTTTTCCGGGGCTTCCGTGGGGGCATCCGGGGTGCCGACTAGGGCACGCCACGCGGCTTTAAAACGTGAAAGCATGGGGTTGACTTCCTGCGGTTGTTTGGTGCGGCTTCCGGCAGATTACCACCTAAGCCATGGCCGGGTCCATATCGTCGCCCCGTCCGATTATGCCGAACTGGCGCAACAAGTCGTCCGAAATGACCATGGGCACGTACCCGAGGGAAAACGCAATCACCAACGCGTCCGCGATGTTGGGGGACAACATGCCGTCCGCTATTTTGTCCACCACCATTTTGCCGGCCAAGTCTTGCTTGTACACCGGCTGCGATAACTCGGCGCACAGCCGTTGCTTGTTCGGCAGCGTGGACGGAATGGATATCAACATGTCCGGGTCAATCACTTCACCCGTGGTCACGGCCTTGTATGTATGCTTGAACAAGTCACGCACGTGGAACCAATTTTGCGCCTTGGCGTTTTTATAATAGTCTTCGTTCTTTCGGTCGGTGCCCTTTACGAAGCCCTCGGGGTCATGCACGGCCGCGCTGCCCCGGTACATCTGCGCAACGATAACGCGCAACTTTTGAAGGTTGCGATTACGCATGATGGTTTCCACATCGCTGCGCGTGCCGGCGCCCATGCCGTCGCCGTCGTATAGAAACGTGTCATAGCCCCACGTATCGGAAATATCGAAGGCTTTTTCCGCCGTCACGGACAACTGCGATTCTTTGCCGCTCCACATGTCGGCGTACTCCACAAGGATACCGTGGCGACCCACAAACGCGTTTTTATCCTTGCCCAAGTCGGCAACGTCCAACCCGCCGCGCTTAATGCCCGTGGGCTTAATGTTCAATTTGACGTGCGCGTCTATTGCGGCTTCGACCCACAGACGCGGTATGATGATGCCTTCCGCCGAGGCCGTGAAGTTACAACCGTACTCTTGTTCCATCAACACCGGGTTGTCTACTTCGGCTTCCTTCTTCGCGTACCATTCTTCATCTTTGCGCGGGTCATCCCGCCAAGTGAAATCCATACGCGGAATTTTGCCACCCATGGCCTTGGCTGCAAACGGGTTCGCGCTGCCATTTACCGTGGACATGTCAATGCGGCAATCGGTGTTCGCCGACAAGTTGCCGTCGATAATCAACGGCCGTTCCACGAACGCCGCTTCGTCAACAAAGTAAATGGCCTTGCGACCACCACGGCCCATGTTGTCGCCGGCCTCGCCGGTGATGCTTGAGCCGGTTTCGGGGAACGTCAACCGCAAGTGTTGGCTGTTGCCTTTGAGGGTCCACCCCGCGCGGAATTCTTCCGGTATTGACTGCATGAACGCGCGGCCCTTATAGAACAGCGTGTCCGGGTCGCCGCTGCGGTCCAACTTGTCTTCTTTCGCGCTGCCGAAACCGGCCATAAAATCTTTGTGGAAGATACACAGCGCGCACGCCGTGGCGAATGCTACCCACGATGCGCCTACGTCGCGCGACTTGACCAACACGCCGGGTTCGCCGTTCTTCCACCGTTGGATGACCCAATCCACCAACTCGATTTGCTTGGGGAACAGTAGAAACGGCATCAAGGGGGACCGGCCCCGGCCCGACACGCGGGGGTCAATGGTCATGGCCCAATCGCTTATGAACTGTGCAATGTGGCCCTTGTAATAGGCTTTGACGCCGGGCAAGTCTTCCGGGTGCGCCCGCAGCCGGGTCAAGGCTTCCGTGCGGGCCTTGAACGCCTGCGCGTAATCGGGGTTTTTCCAATCTACGGGGGTGTACATGCGACCTATCATAAATGAGAACTGCGTCACGCACAAGGTTGACGGGACGGTCTAATATCGCTCCATCGACTTAGCAAACACCACGGAGCAAAGCAAAATGTTGTACTTCAAGATGAACGCCGGCAAGTTGATTGGAGTCACCCCGGACGGTCCGGGCAAGCCGGGAACCGCTGATTTCCTTTGTCGTTGGGATTTCAAATGCTTTTCCGATGCCGAAGTGATGGCCGCGCAGGCCACCAAACTGACGGGCAAGCTTCACATTGCCACGGATGCCGGCAAGTGGACAAGCCCACAGTTCGACGTAATCGCCGCCCCTGCGGTCGGTGACAAGGTTTCGCAGTCGTTCAACGGGGACAGCTACCCGCGCGGGACCATCACCAAGATTTCCAAGACTCTCAAGAAAATCACGACGGACACGGGTCACAGTTTCTACCGTCGCGGCAACACCGGTTCGTGGCTTATCAACGGCTACGCGTCGATGATTCCGGGCCACGTGTCCGAAATGAACCCGAGTTTCTAACCAACCACGGGGGGCGCATGCCGGCCCCCATCACTAGGAGCAATGACCATGCCGAGATTCTACGTTGTGTTGAAAAATTCAAGTGACTGCGAGTTGGACCGGCAGCGCGTCGAACCCGTAGACGAAGACGCCTTGACGGTTTGCGTCATGCAAACGGTTAAGGATTGGACCCTTGCGGCCGGCGACACCATTCACATTGAGGAAATCGTCTAATGCGCGGCGCCAAACCGGGCGAAGTGCTTGAAATCACCGGCTGTACCATCGTGGACGGCGTAAGTGTGGACATCCTGTTGCAAATCAATACCGTGCAGCTTATCCACAAACTTGGTGGCAAAGCCGTGTTGAACCGCAGCCGCAAGGCGCGCGGCTTCTCGGGGCTGGTAGTAGCGACGGCCGACAAGGAACGTTCGCAGGCCATCCGCGAGGCGCGGGCCTTGAAGCATGCCGCACGCCGGCACCGGGACGAAGAAGCCCGCAAGGCGTGGTTGGCGTCCCTCAAAGACGACGACAAGGAATAACTTGACGGGGCCGTCAAGGCCCCGTATCTTCCGCACCCTATAGGAGCACCAACCATGAACGACAGCCGACGCAAAGCCATCGCCGCGATATTGGTCAAGCTTGAAGAAGCCGCCAACAACGTGGCCACCGTGTACGAAGAGGAACAAGAATACTTCGACAACATGCCCGAGTCATTCCAAAACGGCGACAAGGGCGGCACTACGCAAGAAGCGTTAGACGCGCTCGAAGCCGCGCAGAATGGCATCACCGAAGCTATCGAAGGATTGGAGCAAGCGCAGTCATGAGCAAGCAATTTTACAAGCACTTTGAATTCCGCGCGGCAGCGCTGCACACGATTAGCTTAGTCAACACCATTGTGTCCGAGTACATCGCGCAAGGGTACCGGCTCACAGTGCGGCAGTTGTACTACCAGCTTGTCGCGCGCGGCTTCATCGAAAACACCGAGCGCAGTTACAAGCGCACCACGGGATTGGTGAACGACGCGCGATTGGCGGGCCTCATTGATTGGGACGCCATCGAAGACAGGACGCGCGAATTTGCGAAGCGCCCGCATTGGGACACGGGCAACGACATACTGCACGCCGTCGCCGGGCAGTTCTATACCGACATGTGGCAGGGCCAAGAAGCCCGCGTGTTCGTAATCGTGGAAAAGGAAGCCTTGGCCGGTGTGTTGGAACGCATCTGCCACAAACTTGATATGCCTTTGCTTGCCGCGCGCGGCTACCCGTCCGGTACGGTGCTGCGCGAATTCGCCAAGGTGGATTTGCGCCGCTGTTCCGTCGAAGGGCAGGGCGCCGTCATCCTGCACTTGGGTGACCATGACCCTAGCGGCATCGACATGTCGCGCGACTTGGAAGAACGGTTGCACATGTTCAACGAATACGGCGTGGACGTGACGTTCAAGCGCATTGCCTTGAACATGCCGCAGATTGAAGAACACAACCCACCACCGAACCCGGCGAAGTCAACGGACAGCCGGTTCATGGACTACGTGGAAAAGTTCGGCGAAGAATCGTGGGAACTTGACGCGCTCGCGCCGCAGTACCTTTCGTCCCTTGTCGAAGAACACACCCGCGAGCACATCGACACCGAGTTGTGGGACGAACGTCAATCATTCATTGACGATACGCGCAGCCGGTTGCAAGATACGGCCGACAACTTCTAGGAGCACACTTGAAACGCATAATGACATCGGTCGCCGCTGCCCTCGCAGCGGCCGGCTACTTCGGCGAACCCCGCAGCCCCGCGCGCGGCATCAACTACCGCACGGGATCGGACCCCGAGCGCGTGAAGGCTGCCGAGGAAAAGCGGGCACGGAAGAACGCGAAGCGGTTACAGGCCAAGCAATGAGCCGGCGAACAAAGATTGTCCACGCCGTCATGTGCGCACTGATGCGCCCGCAGCCGCGCGACGTGTGTACGTGCGGCGCCGAGGAAGCGGCCGGCGTCATGCCCACGCTACCGGCGCCGCACGCAAGCCGGCTTGACCAACACGTCACGGCTGTGCAGGAAGCCGCACGCCGTGGCCATACACACGATTTGCACGCCAGCACCACCAAAGCCCCGAAACACTTGCGCAGCCGCATGGTGGCCCGCGAATGCGCCGCGTGCGGCAAAGACACGCCGCACAAAGGGTTGGAGTGCATCTACTGCGGAACGCGCATCATTCCCCCACCGATGCGCCGCGACGGCAAGACGCTATCGCGCGGGCAGCGCCGGGCCTATGCTATCGGCCTGCGGCATGCACACCATGACCGCAAGGAAGCCGAACACCGAGCCGCCGAGCGCAGCCGCCAACAATTTGAGGGTACGAAATGAGCCGCCAACGACACTTGGAATTCTGCGCACTGATGGACCCGGCGAACATCACGCCGCGCGGCGCCATGCGCAAGGGGGTCGCTTGCACGTGCGCGCAGAAGCGCAAAGACATGGCGACAGCGCGAGCCGAGCGCATGCGCGGCGCATCGTCGGCCCACATCGAACTTGGCGAATCCCTCGGCAACGGCAACTATGTGCGCGGCATCGCGCGGAGTGATTACTAAATGATGCGCACCACTTTGAAGGTTGGCCAGTTCGTAGAGTTGACCAAGCTGCCGCCCGTAGACCCCAACACCGGCTTGGCGATGCGCGGCCTAGCCATCGGCCTGCCCGGCATCATCCGGCAGATTGGCCACGATGCCGAAGGCACAGCATTGGTGGCCGTGGAATTCAATTGCGGCACGGTGTGGGTGTTCACCACGTCGGTGCGCGCGGTCCACGTCGCACGGGACGTGCCCAAGTGATTGTCACCCGCTTGCCGGCTTGCATGCGCGGCCCGGCGTCGCAATGGTGCGAGGGGCCACACAACTGTGTGGACCCGGTGCCGATGCAACTGCGCTGCCCGGTGTGCAACGGGCAACACATAGATGCGTCCGACCCCGCCATCCAATGGACCAACCCGCCGCACAAGTGCGTCTTGTGCAACTTCTGCGGGCATCTGTGGCGCCCCTTCGCCTATCCCACCGAGGGGGTTGCATGAGCCAACCACGGCACGCGTGGGGCTGCGTGTGCGGGCTTTGTACGCGTCGTGCGGCTGACATAGCCAATGAGCAAGCCGCCGTCCGTGCGCACAACCGGCAGGCCCTACGGCCCGCCCCGAGCTATTACAACACCGGGCCGAAGGTGCCCGGCTACCCCGGATACATCCGAGCGCATGAGGCCCACCCCGCGTTCGATATGTACTACGCCTTCGAGTGGATGGGCCGACCCAAGGATGCATTATGAAAACGTTTATTTTGATTCTGTGCATGGTGCTACTCGGCAGCATCTATGACGACGTACACGCGTTGCGCGTCAAGTTCGCACCCAAGTTGCCCGACGTGGAAACCGAATACCGGGACGACGCTGCAAACCATCCGCAGCCGGCGCACAAACCCGATGCCCGCTAAACCACCCGAGACAGCGCGGCAACGGGCCGCACGTTGGCTGTGGTACGTCAACATTGTGATGGCCTACCTTTGTGTGATGGGCTTCGCACTTCTGTGTGCAACGTCGAATCCGTGACGTGCGACACGCTTTTAGTTGACGGTGTGGTCAATACTAGCCGCACATCAACCCGGAGCACGCAACAATGTTTGTCATCATTCGCAAATCCCCGAGCACTGGCCGCACCTTGTACCTGACCGAATCCCGCGTGGCCGGCGTCAGTTTTGAGGCCCCCGGCAACACCGTGACCGGCGTAGGCGTCGCCAACTTGAAGTCGTGGAAGACGCAGGCCGGCGCCCAACGCTGGTTGGACGCGCGCCCCGGCTACGTTGACGGGTACGCCAAAGCCGGCATGCAGGTTGAAGTCGCGCAGGCGACGGACGGCCAAGTGCAGGAATGGGTCAACGCCAAATGAGTGGCGACGTTTGCACCTACTGCGGCAAGCCGGTTATTCCCTTCGTAGAAGCCAGCTACGGGGATTCCGGCAACCACTACGACTGTCACGACATGGCACGCAAGGAAGCCGAGCGCGCACGCGAGGCCATCGAATTGGTGCAGCACGTGACATTGTGGTACCGCATGCTTGGGTCATCCGAGGCCGAAGCCGCCAAACGTGTGGCGCAGGAACGCCGGCTAATTGCACAACGGACGGCCACGTGATGCGCCGCGCTACCAGGGTCACGGTCGAAGGCGTCAACGAACGGGCCTTGTCATTGGACGCCGCCATCCGATTGGCCAAGGCGGAACTGTCGGCCCCGGACGATTGCATCACCATTGACGTGCGCGTGGAACGCGAAGAACACACAGCGTACCCGTGGAAGTGGTCCGTAACGTTTGCCATTCCCGTGCGCATACTGTGACGCACGTCACCGACAGGGCTTGACGGTCCGGTCAATACTACACGCACTTTCAACGAACACGGAGCGCACGACAATGGCAATTCGCACTTTCAACAACGACGGCACGGGCATTGCGGTAATGGTCGAAGATGTCGCCGGAGGCTATGGCGGGTACAAGTTGACGCACGCGTCATACGAAGTGGACGTGCCCGATTCCAACAACGTCATTGAAGTGCGCACCTACGGCGCCGGCCAACTGGTGGAAGCGATGCCGGCCGCATGGTTTGAACCGCCAGTGTGCGCCCCGTCACAAACGCCGCAAACGGTCATTGCACGCCGCGACAAGCTGCCTCAAGATTGCGGCCACTCGGGCAGCATCATCAACGGGCAATGCCTCACGTGCGGCGCCCATCTGTACAGCCACAACACCGAGGATTGGTCACTATGAAACGCAAAACCCCGCTTACCTTCGTACTGCGCACGCTGCTAGTGCTCGCGGCCATGTTCGGCACCGCGTGGTGCAATGGCCTTCTGTGGCAAGCACTGTTGCCCGCCGAGGCCGCGCAAATAGTCAGCGTCCCAACGGGCATGTTGATAGGCATGGTCTTTGTGCTGGTTTGGGTTTGGGTGCTTGACCTATGAGCACCCCGACAGCCGACGAAGTGGTGGCGTACCGTCAGGCGACATGCGCCCACGTGTATGCCCGGTGCATCGCGCATCCGCTGATGCCCCCACAGTGCGTTCATTGCGGCAAGGTGCAGCCGTGAGCCGGCGCCGTGTCCGGTCCGCTGCGTATCGTCTGCGCCGCAAGTTCCGCAACTATGCCAAGGGCCGGCGTGCGTCGCCGTTCGTGTCCTACGTTGACCCCAAGATGGTGGAGCTATTAACGGCGCCGACGTTGGCCGCGTCGCTGTACGCCGGGCGCATCCATGAGAATGTATTGATGGGGCAGATTGCGCAGTGCATCGGCGTACCCGAGCGCTACCTAACGGGTGAGGGCATGCCCGAGATAACAGCCGCCGAGCATGAGGCCGCGCGGCGCTTCTTCGACGTACAGGCCAATGCGTTGGTGGAAGACGTGGTGCGCGATTGCTGCCTGACGCACTGTGATGAACCGCACATGCCGGAATGCGGCTACGGTAGCGACGCAGATTTGTGACGCGCATCACTCAAGCCCCGCGCACCGTGGCCGATAATCTCACCATGGACAAGCGAAACGAACATGCAGCACATACCGCACTTAGCGCCACGGCGCGCATGCGGATGACCCCGGCACAACTCGAAGCCCTCGCGCGCGCTGCCGCCGAGCAAGCCGAACTACTCAAGAGGTTAGGCGTATGACAATGCAACGACTGATTGGCGGGCTTGTAATGGCCCTTGCGTTCACGGTGTTCGGCATGTGGCACACGTGGTTCGGCACGGTGCATGCTGCCGAGCGCGTCGCCGGGGTCGCCATCGAACTAGGCGCCGACATCCAAGACATGGGCACACCCGAGCTAGCGCACTACCTAAGCGGCATTACGGCCGCGCAGGGCACGTGCAACAGCGTGACGAACGCCCGGCGCATGGGTGAGGGTGTGCGCATCGCATGCGACCGTGGCACGCGTGTGTACTTCCTGCACGCCGTCAACGGGGTGCTGTTCGTGTCCGATATCACCGAGTCCGGCCGATGAACATGTACAAGGTGATGCCGCGCGACGCGGACAGCTACATGGTGACGGCGCGGTCAATCTCGCACGTCGTGACCTACACGCGGCATTGGCCTAGCGTGGTCATTCGTCGCATGGTGCTGTGCGACCGTGGGCCGTTTGTGGCGTGGGTCACGGCTGGGTGGGAACCGCGTTGAATGCGCGGGGGCTTGCACCCCCGGCACCACTTGACCCCGCCGCGCCACCATGGGGGAGCACCCAACGCGGCGGGGTCTAAGACTGTCCAATCATCCGTTGATATGCCTGCGCCGCTTCGGCTTCGGTCGCATCCAACGGCACCGGCTGCGCTGCGGCGGCCGGGTTCAACGTCACGTCTTTGCCATAGGCCCCGAGCACCTTAAGCATTTCGTTGATAGCGCCCATCTTGTCGTGCGTCATCACTTCAACGCCCGAGTTGGTTTGCTTCACGCCCTTGTAGGCTTTGCGGGCCTTTCCGGTCAATTGCGCGCTGTCGGCGAATCGAGTGACGACGACGCCGGCCCCCATGCACTTGACGCAATCCGGGTTCGGCGGGCGCCTCACAACGAACCCGAAGCCGCCGCGCACATCGGGGAACTTCACCCGCTTGACGCCTTGGTCAATTTGATCCTGCGCGGCCTGCGTCGCGTCCATCAATTCGTCTTCGTCGCGCCACTGGTAGCGGCCCGCCGCGCCGTAGCAGTGCCGGCAGTTGTAGGTCGCGACTTGCGATATCTCGGTGGCGTCGTGCGTCGCCACGTCGTGAAGGTCCGTCACCATGTCTCGCACCACGCAAATAGTGACGGCCTCGGCAGCCTTGCGCAGTTCATCAACCCTTGCGGAGACCGATGGGTGCGCTAGGACGCGGCTGGCCTCTTGCCACACCGTCGATGGCAGGGTGTCCACGCTCACATCGTAAGCCATCCGGTAGGCCGTGCTTGCGTTGCGGTATTCGATGTAATAGCGGGCGAAATCCTCTTGCTTCTGCGTCAGATTTTCGCTAGCCAAAACAACGTGTTGTGCGGGGGCGCTCATGGTGTCCACAGCCTACCGCGTCGCGCCTGTCCACACAACCCCCGGACCCAATGCCCGCACTTTGCCAAATTGCCGCCACTCTAATATACCTTGCGTTTTTTGTTTTAGATGTTTAGTCTATGTGTTGCATCTTGTATTCCTTACTAATACTGTACATTTGTAAAACAAAAAACTCCGCACATATTAGAGTGGCGTCAATTTTCAAAAGTGCGGGCTTTTCATCATAGGAGCATAACTAAATGTCACTAAATTCTGAATGTCGCGATGCCGCTTTCGCAGCCGGTCAAACCCGGTACAACACCGGCCAGCCTTGCAAGCACGGGCACATGTCGGACCGGTACACCGTCAACGGGGGTTGCATTGCGTGCGCCTCGCGGCACGTGATGAAGGTCACGCGCACGCGCGACGTGATGACCCTACAGCTACCCGTCGCGGCCGACATGTCCGAGGCCGACCGCGTGCGCATGGTCAACTATTTGGGCCGGTGCATTAAGACTTTCCATCAGTCTGTCGGATTGGAAGCGCCCATCAACGATTCGGCCCTCACGGTCGGCGAGGCCACCGGGCGCCGCTTCACCGAGTGCAAATGATGGACACCATATTGCGCCCCGCCCCCGGCATCGAAGTGCATCAGAAGCAATGCCCCGACGACGAACGCACACTGCGTTTTTTAGTTTGCTATTCGAGCAACGGGCAATGCTGGTACACGCAACGTGGAGTCACTACCTTAGCCGGGGCCGCGCAAGTAGTGCGCCGGCTGCGCAAAGCACATGGGGGCCGTTTTCTCGATTTGAAGCGGTTCCGCATTTGGGACACCACGCGGTCATGGCCAGCGTGACGCAACTAATCAAACGCCGGCCGCGCGTCGGGGGCAAGCGGCGCCCTTTGGCACGGTGGGAAGCCAATCGACTGGAACGCAACAAGCAACAGTGCTGTCGGTGCGATGCCTTGCCCTTTCCCCACCGGGCCGGCAGTGCGGCCACGGTGCGGGTAGGGCGCGCATCTATTGCAGTGCGATGCAACGGCACGCCTCGGCGTCGGGGGGTAAAATGGTGACACCCCCAACCCCCGAGGCACGCCGCCATGAACACGCGACCCCTGACGCCCACATGCGCGCCTGACTGCGACCATTGGCTGTATGGCGAGGACGACGACGACGGCCTGCAATGGGAAGGCAGCGGCGACGGCGACGACTATTAGAAACTGTGACGTGCGACACGCTCGCGCGGCATCGCGGCTCGTATATTGACCACGCGTTAAGTGTGAGAGTACACTTGACCACACCGTCAACTATAGGAGCACAACTGTATGTCGTTCATTGCTCGATTGTTCCAAGGCGAATTCGACTATGCGCACGCGTTCGCCGCCGCGCGTCAGTCGCTACGTACCACGCAGACGGGGGTGCGCCGGCATCGCCGACGTGTGCGCCGTCCAAAGGCGCAGGCCCATGGGTAAACGCTCCAAGGGATTGTATGGCCTCATACCGGACCCGGCGCCCAAAGCCGTGGCCATGAGTCTGTCCGAGGCCGTCACGCGCGCCGCGAAGCACGCCGAGGCCATGGACCCCATCGACTACGATTATCTACACGCGTTGCGAGCGGCCGCACTGCGTCTTGACCACACGCGCACGGACTTACTCGCGGATGCGTTGGAGCGCTTGCTATCCGCCGAGCCGGGCACCGGGGCCGCCGACGCCGCGCGCAAAGCACTTTCCAACTACCGAGGGACCAACACATGACCAACGCAGCGAAGAACCGCACACCCAAGTGTGTGCATGGCGTCGAAATCTTTTTGAACAAGGGGCACAGTTGT
>JAEHJW020002643.1_pt1 | contig 33510 bp, 44 predicted proteins | sample 9271431 | NCBI WGS metagenome assembly JAEHJW02 | reverse complement strand
AGCCCGTCGCAAATGCTAATCAGCTTGCAATGGATGCGCTCGATCCGCTGCCGAAACCGCTTCCGAGAGACGCCAGGGAGAAGCGCGCGATCCATCATGACAGGGCGCGGGACCGTGTGAAAATCCTGGAGCCGTTGAAATACAAGGGTCTCATAATACGCGCGCGTTTAGGGGAGTTTTCCAAATTCGGAACGATATGGTGCGGAAATGTTCCGGAAACGAATGTGGATTTCAATGCCCGCATTCTTGGCGAATGGGAGAGATGGAAGGCGGATTCCGATGCCGAGACGCGGAATTCATGTCTTCTCCAGCTTTCCCATCTTTCGATCGAATGCGGTCATGATGAAAATAAGGAGGATTGAAATGATGTATTGGAGGATCACGCCATTCTGGGCGATAGTCGCCATTATGGCATTTTTGACGCTTGGATGGATGGCGGGACGTCGCACCGTGTCGGACGCTCCCGTCAGTATGAGCGTAACCGTGAACAAACCCGAGCAAGTGGCTCCCGTGATCAAAACACTGAGTTCCGCCCTGCCCGAACTCAAATCCGCTAAATGAAAGGAGCGAGTAAAATGCCGCAATTGCTTGAGGATCCCAATGTCAAGGTGAAATCCGGAATATTCAAGTTCGGAATTTCCCCCCGCGCTTTGCGGGATGATCTGAACATCGCATCCCAAACAATACCGCGTTCCAAGTTTCAGGTGGTTCATCCGATTCTCGCGTGCGTTCGCATTCAATGCGACGATGGAGCAGTGACGCTGCGCGCGACGGATATGCAGACGTATGTTCGAATTATTGAAAAAGCGGAGATTTACACCGCAGGCGAATGCTGCGTCAACGCCGCGATCTTCGGGAAAATCGTTGATTCCTTCGCGTCCGGGGATCATATGACGATGGAGTGCGTTGACGAGAAGACGCATGATGTGACAATGCGCGCCGGATCTTCGCGTTATCATATTGGCGCTTTGAACGCCGAGGAGCATCCGGAGTGGCCTGAGATCGAATTGGAGAACGCCAAATTCCATTGCGAGTTTCCTGAGCATTGGCTGCGAAACGCGATCAGGACGGTCGCCTACGCCTGCGGAACGGATGAGCTGCGACCCGTGCTTCTGAATATTTTGTTTCGATTCGAAGATGGGCTTTTAACTCTCGCGGCGACGGATACGCATCGGCTCGCGATATCAAAAATCAGAATCGAGGGATTGATCGGAACTGCGTCCTGCATAGTTCCGCGCTCCTCGATTCTAACGCTTTCGAGAATGTTCTCCTCCGGGGGTGGGCCTGTCATTATGGAGGCTGACGGACAAACAATCCGCTTTCTACTTTCGCGAGGGGAGATGATGGCGCGACTTTATGACGGAACATTTCCAAATTTCGAGCGAGTGATACCCGTCAATCCGACTAAATGCATTGCGTTCCGTAGAGATGCACTGTTGGAGGCGGTCAAGCGTCTTGGCAACATGGCGGATGATTCCAGACGGCTGATAATCTCCATCCCGGATCGCGAGCGGTTTGTCATGAGCGTGTCATCGCAAGCGGGCGGTGGGGAGGAGTCGTTACCCTGTGAAATGACGATGGCGGAGGAGGATTTCACCCAATATCGGATGGCGTTTAATTATCGATATCTGATTGACGCATTGAGTGCGATCGGCTGTGAAAAGGTCATTTTGCGGATGAGCGAGCCGCTCAAGCCATGTATCCTGGAAGGCGAGGCGTCGGAGAACATACATATCCTGATGCCCATGCAAGTGATTTAATTGAAAAAAAGGAGAGGAATTTCATGTTAAAGGAGAAACTTCCCACGGAGCACCAGGAGCAGGCGGCTCTCATGGAGTTGGTGAGGATGCACGAGGATAAAATACCGGAACTCCAAAATCTGACCTCCGTTCCGTTCGGAGGATTCCGGGCCAAGCGGACCGCCTGCATTCTGGCTGCCGAGGGGGTGCGAGCGGGCTATCCGGATATTTTGCTGGATGTGGCGAGAAACGGGTATCACGGATTGCGGATTGAGATGAAGCGGGTCGGAAACAAGCCCACGCAGTTGCAGCGGGATTGGCATGAACGGCTTGTGGCGCAGGGCTACGCCGTGGTTGTTTGTTATTCGGCGGAGGAGGCGTGGGACGCCATCCTGAAATATTTGGGGGCGAGCGAATGAGGGAAATGCAAAATCTTTACTGCCCGTTATGCGGAAGGTGGCTTTCGGAGCTTGGAGGGTCGGAAAACCCTCCCCCCCTCATTCGCCTGCGTCTGAAATGTCCCTCCTGCCACGCATCGCTGACATACGAGCGCAATATTGACGACTTGCTTGTTCGGATGGCTTGCAATAGCGAGCAAAAGAGCGTAAAATTATAACCAAGGAGACGACCATGGATAAGTTTTGCCCGAAGTGCGGAACGGAGCGAAAGGAAGGCTTTAATTATTGCGGGAAGTGTTATTATGTATTCAGAGATGAGCAAGGCAAGCCGTATAAATCAAATTGGAGAGGCGAACTCAATTTATGGGCCAATGTGTTTCTTTGGCTAGGAGTTGTAGTTTTTGCGATATGGTTTATTTTAAATAATCTAAAATAAAAATATAAACTGGAGGAATATATAATGAGAATATATTCAATATTGTTTTTCATATGTTTAATTTCAATTATCGCATTATGCGGATGCGATAATTCAGAGCACAATACTCCTCCCGCGGTTCCAACTGTTCCGGATGCGGTCAACGCCACTCCTCAATCTCAGCCTATCAAATCCTATCCGATAGACAAGCGTTTCACGCTGCAACAACGACAAGCGATCTGGCGCGAAATGAAGAATCTTATGATGAAAATTGATCGTGAAGCGAAGAGGGCGGCTCCCATTAATCCCAATGCGCACGGATCGGAATATATGCGGGAAATAAAGCTGAACAATGAAATTGGAGACAGGATAGCAAATAGAGAGACAAATCGATTTCTGAGGAAAAATCATTTGACTCAAAAGGAAATGAATGATATTGCCAGTGAAGGGGAGGAGAACAACTGGCAAAATTAATATGCGGTAACCTTTAATTGCCGCAAACTGAATTGAAAATATTTTATTAACGCCCACCACGAAGCCTTTGCGCTCCTCCTCGGGATATTTCGAATATCAACGGGAAGGGGCGTTTTTTATTGCCGCATGAGGAGGTTGCCATGAGATTCAACGGACCTGCGGGAAGAACGGAGACGGCGGCGCGGCGCAGGGCGCTGGCTTGGGAGCTGAGACTTCGCGGAATGAGCGTGCGCACAATAGCCGAGGAGATAGGCGTGAGCCACACCGCCGTGGAGAAAATGCTGAAGCGCACGCTTGAGGATTTGCGCGGAAGCGAGCTTAGGGACGCCGAGGCGGTTCGCGATCTTGAGCTTGAGCGTCTGGACGCTCTCACTTCGGCGCTGTGGCCTTACGCAATGGCGGGAGACGCTCAGGCGGTGGGGCGGCTAACGGAGCTGATGAACCGCAGGGCGAAACTGCTTGGGCTGGACGCGCCGGTGAAGGGGGCGTTGACTGATTCGAAAGGGAACGATCTTGGAAACGCAATCGCCGAGGCCGCCGCAACGCTTGACGGTCGGCTGGCTGAAATCCTTGCCTGCTCCGAAACGGATGGAGACGCTGGCGAAGCTGTCGGTGGTTGAGAGGGCGGCTCTGGCGTATGATTGGCGTTTCTGGGCTCGGGACAAGCAGATTCCTCCGGAAACGTCCTGGCGCACTTGGCTCCTGCTCGCCGGGCGCGGCTTCGGCAAAAGCCGGACGGGCGCGGAGTGGGTGCGAAGTCTGGCCGAAAGCGGGAGATGTTCGCGGATCGCTCTGGTGGGCCCCACCGCCTCCGCCGTTCGGGATGTGATGGTGACCGGCAAATCCGGACTGATCGGCGTTTGCCCTCCGTGGAATCGCCCGAAGTACGAGAGCTCGAAGCATTTGCTCACCTGGCCTAACGGTGTCGTCGCCACGACGTACAGCGCGGAGGAGCCGGATCGTTTGAGAGGGCCCGAGCATGACGCCGCGTGGGCGGACGAGATAGCCTCCTGGAGATATCCGGAGAGCTGGGACATGCTGATGTTCGGGTTGCGGATCGGATCGGATCCTCGATGCGTGGTGACGACGACGCCGAGGCCCGTGCGTTTGGTGAGGGAGCTTCTCGCGGCGGAAACGACGGTCGTAACGCGGGGATCGACTTACGAGAACCGCGAGAATCTCGCCAGGGCGTTCTTTGACGATATCGTGCGCAAATACGAGGGAAGCCGTCTCGGACGCCAGGAGCTGCTGGCGGAGCTCCTGGACGACAACCCCAACGCGCTATGGCGGCGAAGCGATCTCGACAGGCTGCGAGTGTCGAACGCTCCGGAGAACCTGAAGAGGATCGTGGTTGCTGTTGATCCCGCGATTTCCAGCGGGGAGGATAGCGATGAAACCGGGATCGTGGTGGCGGCCGTCGGATTGGACGGTCACGGGTATGTGCTGGAGGATGCATCGATGCGGGGAACCCCGGCTCAGTGGGCGGCCGTGGCGGCGGATGCGTATCATCGATGGAAGGCGGACCGGCTTGTGGCGGAAACCAACCAGGGCGGCGAGATGGTGGAGCACACCATCCGAATGACGGATCGCAACATCAGCTATCGCGGGGTGCGCGCATCGAGGGGAAAGATCATTCGCGCGGAGCCGATATCCGCGCTTTACGAGCAGGGACGATGTCATCACGTGGGGTCGTTCGCCAAGCTTGAGGACCAGATGACGGAATGGACGCCCGGAGACGACAGTCCCGACCGACTTGACGCCCTGGTATGGGCTTTTACGGACCTGATGGTGTCGAAGGGCGGCGCGAAAAACTACCCGGGGATTTACTGATGCCAAATATATATCAAATTGCAAATCGATATCGGACGCAGTTGCTGAGACGCGAAAGAGCCGAGTCCACGGAGATGATCCAACGCTACGGCGACGCGTGGAGACGGCTTCGCCAAAATCTGCGCGACCTTCTTGACAAAATCGCGGAGGAGGAGCGAGCGGGGCTTTATCCGACGCAGAGCGAGATTATGATGATGGCGAGATATCGCCGGATGATGGATCAATATCGAGCCGAGATGAACGCGCTCGCGCGGTATGCGGATCAGTCCGCGGCGAACCAACAGATGATGGCTTTGGAGGACGCGAGGCAAATGTCATTGGAGATGGCTCAACGCTCCCTGTCCGCATCAGCTCAGGCTTCGCTTTCGCAGGCGCCGATTATGACCTCGCAGTTTGCGGTCGGAGCGCTGCGGGACGGCTCCCCTTTGATAGATTCGCTCCTGAAATACGCGGGACAAAGCGCGGATGAAGTCGGCAAAATCCTGATGACGGGGATATCGACAGGGACGTCATCCATCGTGATAGCCCGTCAGATGCGGGATGTCTCCGGGGGGAATCTGACCCATGCGCTGACCATCGCGCGAACGGAGACGATGCGGGCGTACAACACCGAGGCTCTGGAGCGATACCGCGCATACGGCTTTAACGCCTGGATGTGGCAGGCGGACATGAGCGAGCGAACCTGCTGCGCGTGCATAGCCATGGACGGCACGATCCACCCCCTGGACGAGGAGTTTTTCGGCACACATCCCCGCTGTCGATGCTGCTCCGTGCCGATTACGGATTACTCGCGTCCGGAGGAGCGTCAAACCGGATTGGAGTGGTTTGACGAGCAACCCGACGAGGTTCAGGAACGCATGCTCGGGCCGGCGAAGTTCGCGGCGTGGAGGGATGGGGAGTTCAAGCTTTCCGATTTGGTGGGATATCGCGACGACCCGAAATGGGGACCCTCGCGGTACGAAAAAAGCCTTCGGGACATTCTGGAGGAGAAGGGAAAATCCGGAAGTTGGGTTCGATACGATCATCTCGCGAGAATTCATTCGGTTCGCAATCCGTTTCGAGAGGAGATTGCGAAGACGAAGCCGGAGGGAAGCCGTATCGGCGACACGATGGATATTCATCTTGTTCGTTCTCAGCGATCCATTGCGAGACGAACGTTTAATGCGATTGATCGCGTGCATGGAGACGGAGAGTTGCCGCGAACAAGGATGGAAACCGGAACGGTTCCGGATAACTGGGATATGGAGTATAATCCGATGCGCAATCTAATAACGGCGAGATCCGGAAGAAACTCAAATTTCAGACTGGACACCATTCACGAAGTTGGACATATGCTTGATTACAAGATATTCGGCAACGGAGCGGGATACGGGAGCGCGTCAAGCGGTGATTTGGTTGAATGGCGGAAAGCGGTTCGGGAAAGCGAAGCGTATGAAAAACTGAAGACTGCGGAAAATGGATTACTGATTGGAGATCAGATTTTGCATGTGGAATATTTATTGGAGGAGCATGAATTATTCGCGCGAAGCTATGCGCAATACATAACGCTGCGGAGCGGGGACCGAATGTTAATCAATGAGTTGCAAACTCGATTGAATTATGATAAGATAGGTCCGTATTCGGAGCAGTGGGATATTCCGGATTTTGAAAAGATCGCTCATTCGTTTGACAATCTATTCAGGAAAAAGTCATGGCTAAGGTAGAACCTTTCAGCGTGGATGAATTGGGCTCCATAAAAAAAATGATGGACGCGGGTTACAGCAAGGAATCAGCCGAAAGAGGCATTTTCACTTTGCGGAGAGCCGTTCGGATGGCTCATTGCACGGACAGGTCGGCGCCATTCAAAATAAACGGTGCGCCAGAGAAAAAAAAGACTTGACAAATGTTCGCTCGCGTTGTATCATGAACGCATGAAGTGAATCTCCGGGGACGATCCCCGCGATTCCAAAATTTCATATATCGAACACCATATTCGAGGCAAAATCGACGCCTCTCAACGGGTAGCAGCAATACAATCCGTTGGGGGCGTTTTTTATTGCCATAGGAGGTTGTGATGGGACAGGATCCCGCATCGAGCGGTCAGGAGCCGCAAAATCAGCAAGTTCCGGGGACGCAAGCCCCCGCCAGCGCGCCGACCGGTCAGGAACCGACGGGCGTGGGAACCGAAAGCGAACTGGATCGAATGAAGCGCGAGTTGGCGGCGACGCGACAGGAGGCCGCCGGATATCGCGTGAAGCTCAAGGAGTACGAGCAGGCTTCGATGACGGAGTTGCAAAGGGCGCAGGCGCAGGCCAAGGAGGCGCAGGATAAACTCTCGGCGCACGAGGCGCGAGTGAGGGAGATGTCCCTTCGCATCGAAATTGAAAGAGCGGCTCGAAAGCTGGGGATCGTGGACGAGGACGCGGCGGCGCGTCTGATTGATTCGTCGGCGATCACACTGGGGGCGGACGGGAAGGTTTCGGGGGTGGACGCGGCGCTGGATGCGCTTGTGAAATCGCGTCCGTGGCTTGTGTCGGGAACACAGGCTCCGAACGCCGGAAGCGTGGCGAACCCCCAGCGCACGGCGACGGCCTTCACCAGAGAGCAACTGAACGATCCGGTGTTTTACGAGAAAAATAGAGACGCCATTCTCGCCGCGTACAGGGAAGGGCGCATTAGCTAGATCTTAGGATCGGATCGGAGAATGAAATGGCGATTAACAGTATTGGAAGAACCCAGGCGGACACCGCCGGGTTTATACCTCAGATTTGGGCGCAGGAGGCTTTGCCGGTGCTTCGCGCCAATCTGAAGCTCGCCAAGCTCGTGGCTCGCGACACGGATTTCGAGCCGGGCTGGCATGGAAAGACCTTGAACATCCCATATCCGGGCACGTTCACGGCGCAGGACAAGACCGAGGGCAATCCCGCCACGGTGCAGCAGACGCTGAACGCGGGGATGGTGAGCCTGACGCTGAACAAGTACAAGACCGTGGACTTCCTGGTGGAGGACTGGGCTCAGGCTCAGGCCAACAGCAATCTAATTCAGCGGTATGTGACGCCGGCGGCCATCGCTCTGGCGGAGCAGCTTGAGACAGACCTGTTTGCGAATTACGTGTCGCTGACGGGAAGCGCGGGAACAAGCGGCACGGATATGACGGACGCCGTCATTCGCACCGCCCGCAAGCTGCTGAACGATGCGAAAAACCCCATGGAGGATCGCGCCCTGATGATCAGCACCAAGGACGAGATCGCACTCCTTGGCGATACCAACCTGCAGACCTATTTTGCGTTTTCGCAGAACCAGGCGCTGAAGGAGGGTTCCATCGGACGTTTGTACGGCTTTGACCTGTTCACATCCCAGTTGGTTCCGGTTGTGACGGGCACGCCGAACAGCACGAAATGTCTGGCGATCCACAAGAACGCCATACTTCTGGCGACGCGACCCCTTCCAACCCCTCCGGCGGATTCAGGGGTGCATTCGGCCACCATCATGGATCCGATGAGTGGGCTCACAATTCGCACGCTATTTCAATACAGCGCTGATTATCGCGGCGTGCGCGTGATGTTCGATCTGCTTTACGGTTCCATGTGTTTGCGGCCCGCGGCGGGGGTTGTGGTGCTCACATAGTGCAAATCCTCGCAGGGATTTCATCGGGGAGAGAAGGGAGAAACGCATGAAAGCGATTGTAAACCCGACAGGGACGGTTCACACTGTGAATGATGATTACGAGGTGAAATTTCCTTTTCGGGAGGCCTCGGAGGAGGAGATCGGCAAATGGTTCGCCTCCCAGGGGTTGAACCCGGACGGATCCCCCGTTCAGGCGGCGAAAGGCAAGTAGGCGATGGCTCGGACCACAATGGCGCAACTGATACAGCATCTGCGACTGATGATCGGCGACCCGGCGACGGCTCCCGCTCCTCAGTTCGCGGATGACGATCTTGAGATATACCTGGACAGACGCAGGGAGGTCATTCGCTACGCCATCATGAAGCCCGAGCCAACCCCCACTCCGTTCACGGGGGTTTCACAGTATTTCGACTTTTACGCGGATAATCGTTTCTGGGAGGGCGACGCGACGTTCTATCACATGAACTTCTCGCCCGTTGTTCCGGATACGATTGATTTCATCACCGGGCACATCACGTTCGCGGTGTCCGTTCTCCCCCCCATTTTCATCGTCGGCAAGTATTACGACATGAACGGATCGGCGGCGGACGCTCTGGACGCATGGGCGGCGGCCGTCACTTTGCAGGTGCAGACCATGGAGGGGGCCGTGCGTTACAACCTGGAGCAGAAATGCCAGGCTCTGCAGCAAATGGCGGAGCGATATCGGCGCAGGACGGCCGCAAGATCGTATTCGGCTTATCGCGGGGACACCACGGAGGATGACGCATGGGGGTTCTGATTTCACGCGAATCCCATCAATCCGACGGGATGGGCGGCGAAACGGTGACGAGAACTCAGTTGTACGCGAACGCTGCGGCCTCGCGTTGTTATTATCGAACCGTGCTCAAGGGCGGTTTCACATGGATGGACGTCGTCGGGCAGGCGGGCGGTCCTGGACTGGACGTATCGCAGTCGGTGTTTTTTTTATTCAAACAGTCCGACTGGCCGAATGGATGGCCCGACGTTCGCGAGAACGACATTATCACGGACGATCAGGGCGATTGGATCGTGCATCATGTGAGGACGTATCAATACACACTTCAATGTGATGCGGAGATGGTGAAGCTATGGGCGTGAGCGTGGGCGAGCTTAACATCACCGGAATATCCGAGATGGTCGAAAAGCTGAATCTTACCGGAGCGGCCGTCCTTGCGGCCGCGCGCGCGGCCGCTCGGCAAATCGCAGGCGAGCTTGAGGCTTACGCCAAGGGGAATCATCCGTGGAGCGTGCGAACCGGCCACACCAATCAGAGCACGAAAGGAACGGTCATCGAGCCGGAGGAGAACATCCTTGAGATCGTGCTTAGCGCGGGAATGGACTACGACGTGTTTCTGGAACTCGCGCGCGAGGGCAAGTGGGCGTGGCTGTGGCCCGCGATCATCGCCAACGAGGATCGAATTCGGCTGATATTCGCGGAGGAGCTGCGCAAGGGGGTTTCATCGCAATGAGAGACCTCAATCAGGCGATATACGAGCGATTGAGCGGAGTGGAAATTCTCGGCGGCGCGGCGGCGCAGGCGCAGAGCGATCTGGCTAACGCGCTTGCTCCGGACGGACTGAGCGGACGCCCGGCGGTGTTTCTGGGCAACATGAACGACACGGCGGTTGTCTATCCGTGCGTGACGTTTCGACCCAACGCGGGTGTGCGGGATCATCTGATCGGTCAGACCGATCCCGTTGACAGAGTGACAACCGATTTCGAGATATGGAACAACGCCAGGAGCCTTTCCACAATCGTTCAAATCGAGGATGCGATGGGGAGGTTGCTTGACGAAAGGCGCGGGGTTTGCCCTCCGCTGACAACGGACGGATACGTATTCATGGGGGAGCGCATAATCCCCCTTTCACTGGCTTACGCGAAGGATTTGAGAGCATGGTACGGAGTGCTGAGATATCAGTTCGTGGTAAGCGGAACAGGAGCTTGAAATGGCAGGAGCGATGCTTAACCCGGCCAATGTGGTTTGGGGAAAGGGATATTTGTACGGAGGAAACTCCACGATCGGGATAGACACTGTGCCGTTCGGGGAATTGCAGGATATCACAATCACGGATGATTACGGCGTGAAGGAGCTTACAGGTCCGGATTCTCTCGCCGCGATCGGGATTGGGGCGACTGAACGAAAGGTGACCGGATCGGCAAAATACGCGAAAATCAGACTTAGACAGTTCCTGATGGCGAGAGGCGGATTGCTCGCCGATGTGAACGCGGGGGCGCTTTCCACGACCACTTCGGCCGCGGTGGCCATAGGACAGGTGCAAATCCCCGTTGTGCTCGCCATGGGGTTCATGACGGGTGATTCCGTGACGCTGGACACGTTGACCAATGCGGAGACGGTGACTATCACCAACGTGGACATCGTGAACAATCTGATTTACATCACCCCCGCGACCGCGAAATCCCACGCAAGCGGGGTGACTTTCTCGCGAACGACGGGGGCGCAGCGGACCCTTTACACCGCAGGAGTGAACGACGAGCCGATGCAATGCCAATTGCATCTGATGACCCCGGGCGACGGGAGTCAGTTGGAGGCAATCATGTACGGATGCGTGGCGCCGAAGCTGAGCATGCAGATCAAAACCAGGGATTTCGTAATTCCCCAGCTTGATTTCAACGTGTATGGCAACGGAACGATGCTGTATCAGTTGTGGCTGCCCGGCGATCAGACGGTGAGCTAGGAATGACGTTCGCCCTCCCCGATGATTGGGAGGGCTTCATCTTACAAACGGAGATCGAATATTGAGCAAGGAACTGAGAATTGTCGCCCCGTTTCACACCGCGTCGAGCTTTCCAAGACACGCGCGCGGCATCCTGCGAACCGCGCTTCTCGCGGGATACGTCGTCGAGGCGGTGGAGACGGACACGCACGAAATAGTGACCGGACTGGTGAGCGGGGAGATAATCCGAACGAAACGTCCAATCGGAGACATTAACGAATCACCCTTGCCGCAGCGCGAAGAGTTGATGACCGCCTTGCGAACGAATGTGGCGGAGGACGCGCCGACCATCATCCTGAATTCGCCCCCCGTCCTCATTCAGTTCGGGGAGTTTTCGAGCGGACCGCGCATCGGCGTGACGATGATAGAGTCGGATCGCGTTCATCCGCGCATGGTTAACGCCATGCGCAACTGCGACGTTCTGTGCGCTCCGAGCCCGTTTTGCGCGAGGACGTTCGACAGGGACGTCGGACCAACCCGCGTTTTCCCCGTGCCGATCGACGACAGGCTATGGTCGCCGGAGGGTCAAAAGCTGGAAATTCCCGACCGTCCGGAATTCCTCTTCACTGCGGTGTTCGCCGTATCGGAGCGCAAGAACTGGCGCGTATTGCTCCAGGCGTTCGCGGAGGAGTTCAAGGGCGAGGACGTTGGACTGTATTGCCAGGTGAACGGGCATGTGGAGGACATCCACCGGTTCGCGTCCGAATGTCGCAACCTTGGCGCATGGATACGCGTTGAATCGCGGCCCAAAAGCTACGACGATCTCGCGGGGCTGTACAGGGCGTCGCAATGCTACGTTCTGCCTAGCTCCGAGGGGTTCGGCATGCCGTTCGCGGAGGCTGCGCTGTGCGGAGTTCCGAGTGCGGGGCTCATCGAGGGAGGGCAGGCGGAACTGGTTGATTACGGAATTCCGGTTGAATGGGCGCCTACGCTTGGATTTCATCCCAACATGTTCCCGAGCAATCAGCTTTACCCGAGTTGCGCCTGCGCCGCGCTGCGCACCACTCTGAGGCAGGCCTATGACGATATCGTGATTCGCGGCGAGATCCCCGGACAAATGGCGCGGCGTAGGGTGCTCGAAAAATACACGCCTCTCGCGCTGGTTGACACGCTGAACGCCATCGTGACACAGGCGCAAAGGGAATTCCATGACAAACAGACGCCGAAGCCGACCGAGACCTGGGGGGGAGTCGCAGGCCTCGCGGTGGCCATTTTGTCGCACAATCACATCGAGGCGACAAAGGCTTGCATCGAGAGCGTGAAACGCACGGCGCCATTCGCGAGGATCATTTTGGCGGATCACGCAAGCTCGGACGGAACGCCCGAATGGGCGCGAGGCGAGGGGGTCGAGGTGATTGATTGCGGGATTGACGGCAACATGAGCCGCAACCGCAACAGAATTCTGGAGGCCGTCGGACTGGAAAGCTACGTGGCGTTTCTGGACAACGACGTGACGGTTTCGGACGGATGGGCCGAGAAGCTGCGGCGCATTCTGGACGACAACCCGAACATGGCGGCGATATCGGCGTGGAACGACATCCCGATAGCGGAATGGAACAGCCATTGCGGCACGTTTCTGAGGGAGGGAGGAAGGTTCGAGCTTTGCAGACTGAAACGTCATTTGTGCCAGGTTGACACGGTTTCCGGAAGTTGTTTCATGATTCGACCCGAAATAGCGGGATTGTTCATGTTCGACGAGGATTTTCCGTTTTGGAACGAGGACTGGGATTACGGTCTGACGCTCCGAAAAAACTTATGGGATTGCGGAGGCACTTACGACGTGCGCGTAATCCACAACCACAACACCACGTCGCCCGAGCGCAAGGCGGAGGCGGAGCCGAGAAACCGGCAATTTCTGAGGAAATGGAGAGAGTACGTATGACACCCGACGAGATCAAAAACGATCCGTTCAATTTTGACGACATTCCGCTGCCCGGCGACGTGAGCGCGGGCGAAACGCTGGAAGCGATGCTTGCGGAAGGCCGGGAAATCACATCGAGGGGAAAAACCTTTGTGGCCGTTCCGCCGACAATTCGCGAACTGGAGCGGATTTTTCCGTTGCTAAATCGCATGCAGGAGACATCCTCTACGGGGGACACGCGGGGGACGATGGCGGCGTCGGCGCAGCTTGCAAGGCGCATGCTGCGGGTGCGCAAGGAGAACGGCGACTTGCGTTGCGCGACGGAGGAGGAGATTTCCGCTCATTTCACTCTCGCTCGGCTAAGCGGGGTGATTCGGGATCTCATAGCGGACCAGGGGTTCGGGACGGATGACGAAAAAAACTGATCGAGCCGGACTGGGGAGAGCTTTTCTGCGTGATAGCGGAGAGATTTCCGGGATACACGTTTGATCGCATCGCCCTGCTTACTCATCCGCAGTTAAGGGCGATGCTGAGGTACATCGAAAAGCGACCGGTTCCGGTGACCATGATAACGGGATTGTGACGTTGGGGCGGCGAACGCTCGCGAACGAGGATGGAAACTTTCAATGAGCGACATGGACATTGGCAGCGTAAGAGCCAGCGCGAAACTGGACGCCACGAGTTTTCTGGCGGGAATAACGGCGATAACGACGGGGGCCACCGGACTTGGCGCGGTTCTGAACGAACTCGCCGCGAAGACAGGCGCCTCCCTCGGCGCCATGTCGGACGCGGTGGCGGCCGAATCGGCGAAGATAAACACGGCGATGGGCGCGATGCAAAAGAACGCTCACGAGCGGATGGAGCAGCCGCTGGCGAAGTTCGCCAAGTCGGCGTCCAACTACATGCTGATCGCCGGGGGCGCGATAGCGACCGGTCTTGGAATGGCCGTCAAATCCTACGAGGATTACAACAAAACCCTCTCGGACGTGGCGGGCAACACCAACATGACCACCGACGAAATGAACGCCATGAGCGACGTGGTGCAAAAGTTGGCCACAGGTTCCGGCGCCCCCATGGACCAGCTCGCCAAGGGGTACATGCACATCGTGAACTTCGGGTATCGCGGGGCCGACGCCACGAACATCCTCACCGCCGCGATGAAATCCGCCGAATCCACGGGAGGCGACACCGAGGCGGTGGCCAATCTGCTCGCGGGGGTGATGCACGAGTTCGGGATAAAAGCGTCAGGCGCGGCGACAGCGATGGACATACTGCACGACGCCGCAGCCAACGGCAACATGACGCTGGAGGAGCTAGTGGAATCGGCGGGCCCGGCGATGTCCGCGGCCGCCAATCTCGGGGTGTCGCTGACCGATGTGGCTGCATCGATGTCCGCTCTGACCAGACACGGCTACAACGCAGCCGACGCCGCCACGCAGCTCAAGGGGATGCTCGATCATATCGCCACTCCCGCCAAGAACGCCAAACGCGAATTGGAGACTCTCAGCAAAAAGAGCGGGATCGATCTCGTGTCGGCGTTCAGCGTGGCGGGGTTGAGAGCGCACGGCCTCGTCGGCGTGCTGGATTTGTTGAAGGAGGCTGCGAAAAAATCGGGAGTGGATGTATCCGAGGCGGTGATGAAGACAATCCCCGCCATGCGCGGCGGATACGGAGCACTCTCTCTTCTCGGCACGGGGTCGAAGGATTTGCGCCGCGAACTAGAGCGGCTCAACGAGATCATTAAGGGAAAATTGCATCCGACCGAGGATCAGTTCGCTCGCGAGCAGGGGACGCTGGCGGCGCAGATGAGGAAGGTTCATGAACAGATTCTCGCACTGGGACAAGGAATGGGGCGGGCTCTGGCGCCCGCCGTGATGGATGTGACGAAGGATTTGAACGATCAGCTCGCCGCGTTCAACAAGCTTCCGGATTCCGTGAAATCCACGACGGTTGAGATAGGCGCTATAACGGCCGCCGCCCTTCTTGCATTCACCGGACTTACAAAGCTTTCAGTGGCTATTGACATGTTGCGAACCTCGGCCGCCGCACCGATCGTGTTTTCGGTTTCGGTGGTGGCGGCTGTCGCCGGGTTTAACATCCTAAAGGATTACGAGGAATGGGCCGGCACTCAGGACACATATAAAAAAGCGCGGGAAACCGATTTGAAGACGCAGCAACTGGGAGTGGCGTTAGCCGCCGAAAAGGCGCGAAATTATGATTTGGAGCAATTGCGTCATCCTGAAAAGCTGAGCAAACTTGATCTGAAAATGGACAAGGAGGATCTCGCGTATCAGCAGAAATATCTTCATGATCATGGTTTTTTCGCCAATTCCCCCACCCACGGCTTGCCAAAAAGCGCGTTTATCGATTTCGGACACGGACACGGAGCTGTCAATCAGCATCCGGTTCACCATATCGCCAAACATGTCGAGGATGCTGTGAAAACCGCTCTCGCAGGGTCCTCCTCCGGCGGTTCCGGCTCGTCCGGGAGCAAAGGGCATGCGGACGAGCTTAAGCGCAAGCGCGAGGAGGCGCTGCGCACCATGGAGCAATCGAGCGAGGCGGCGCGGGAGAGCCTGATGAGCCGCTTCCAGCTTGAGATTCACGATGCATGGAAGACGTTCAACCAGCGCATTCGGGACGGGGTGAGCAAGGCGCTCGCGATGGAGGAGCTGCGGCACACCCTCGCGGGGGTTGCAAAGGAGAAGGCGCAGGCGGCGGCGGACGCGGCGAAAAAGGCCCAAGCGGATCTAACGGCGAAATTTCAACCTCTGACGGATTCCATGTCATCCTTTGCGGATGATATCGCAAGCGGGATGCAAGCCGCCGTATCCTGGGAGCAAAACCGACAACAGGAGACGGACGCGGCGAAACGCAGCCTGATGACGGAGGTTCAAAAGGAGCAAGCGGACGCCAAGGCGTTGTTTGACGAACGCATCGCGGCGGGGGTGAAGCGGTCTCTGGCGCAACAGGAATACGATCACACGATCGAGGCGATCCAGGCGGAGCAATCCAAAAAGCTCGCGGACGCATTCGCGCAAAGCATGGCCGCGCAAGCGCAGGCGATGGACGCATCGATGCGTCAACTCGCGGAGCAGGCTCAAAAAACAGCCCAAATGCGCTTCCAGAACCTTCAATACCTCCATCCGTTCGAGGCGCAGAGACAAATCGCCCTGGAGAATTATCAAAAGGAGCTGCAAAACGGGGTGAACCCCGATGACGCGAAATCCGAATACGATCAGCGCATGTCCGCCATCAATCGCAGGGAGAAGGCTCAACAGCCCGCGACCATAATGCAATCCCTCGCCATGCAGCTCGCGACGAGCCTGAGAGACAATCTGCAAACGGCTTTCGAGAAGCTTTTCGGAACTCACAAAAGCACGTTTGGTGGTTTTCTGACAAGCATGTTCAGCCAGTTCTTCAAGAACATGATCGACGACGCAATGAGCAAAATAGGCAAAGGCATGGGCGGAGGGGGCGGATTGCTTGGCGGGGTTCTGAATGCGGGGCTGGGAGCGTTCGGATTTGACGACGCATCCAACGACGCGGCGGCGCGACGATACGGCTTCGACTTCGCGTCGAACTTCCTGGCGGGGCAAAGCCAGTACGTGACTCAGCACGCAATGATCGGCTCCAAAACATTGCAACAGCGACACACCATCATCGCCGTGAACATGACCGGCGATCATCATTATCATTCCGACATGGACGCCCGCAAAATCGGGCAAAGCATCGCCTGGCACGCCAGCGAGATGCTGAGGACGCGACTGTGAGCTCTCTTCAGTTCGGGACTTACGTTTTTCCGAAAACCTTTTACGTGGCGACGGACCCGATGACGCGCACGGGCAAGCCTACGCCGTCGCCGAGAATGCACGGAGGATGGTTCCCAAACGCCTACGCGGCGCCCAAGACCGTGAGCGTGAAGGGCGGTTTCGCGGTTCCGTGGAACACACTGAGCCCGTTTCTGGATGCTCTGAAGGCGGCTCTTGCGGCGGGTCCGGCGAACCTGCAGGTTGATTCGCGATACTATCGCTCGATGCAGTGCGTGAAATACAACGAGACTTACGAGCCGACGGGACGAAACCGCGTGGCCACGATAGAGATCGAGTTCGAAGGCCCGGATCCGTTCGCGTACAATTCAACAGCCGCCATATATACGTATGCGAATACCGCGAATGGCGCGACACAACAATTAATTTGTTCCGGGAACGCATATTTTTCCCCCATATGGAACTTTACGGTGGGAGGCTCCGGAGCGCAAACGATAGCATGGACGCTGACAAATACTACGACGGGTGATTTTTTTACGCTAACCGGATCGGTAAACGCAGGGAATGTGATAATAGTGAACACTGTCCTACGGACAGTGACTATTTCCGGTGTTGATCGCATGGATTTATTCGACGGTGTTTTTTGGACACCGTCCGCATCATCAATAACTACGCAAATAGGCGTAACATCAGGAATTATTTCTTCGTTGTCAGTGGATAAAACGGATAGATGGTGGTAGAGGCGTGAGCGACTGGGACGTGAGAATCTACAACTCCTCCGGAAAGCGTATGACTCTTCCGGAGAACTGGGTGACGGAGGCTCGCTTCGAGATCATCGAGCGCGGCGGCTTCGGCAACGGCTCCCTCGATGTCAACGCGACATGGGAGGATCTTTCGCTCGTCGGCACTGAGAGGGCGGACGTTTACCTCTATGGGAACCTTGCGTATCGGGGATGGATACGCCTGCCTCAGGCGGAGGCGACCGCGCCGGAGAAATGGGTTTTGAGCCTTTTCGGAATGATCACCACACTGGACAAGTGGATCGTGAAGCGACGCTTCGCCTACAGCGAGGACACCGACCTGTCGCTTATCTTCACGGACCTCATCGAGAGCGTCGCCATGACGAGCGGACGCTATCCCAGTCTGATTATCGACTCCGAGCCCGTAGGTGTGACCGCCGTGACCTTCGACGCCTATGGAAAATCGCTCGCCCAGGCTCTCAATCAGCTTTGCGATCTGGCGCCCGACATGTGCGTATGGGGCGCGGATGTCGATTCGTATGACAGGGATCGCGTATATTTTCGCCCGCGAAACATGACCGCGACGCAGACCTACGCGATAGGGGCTAACGTTGCGGCGTTCATCTATCCGCAGGACGCCAACGCAGTGGTGAACCGGGTAATACTGAAGAGCGGCGCGACCGCTTACCCCAACATCGCGCACAACGGCAGCTTCGAGAATCCCGAGCCGAACAGCTATTTGAACGGCAACCTGATATGGGAGCCGAGCTTCGAGGACGTATCCATCCTCAATCAGCATTGGGTCTTCTCGGCGACGGCCAGCACGAAGCAATCCTCGCCCGGAGACACAACCGCCATGGGGGCGGCTCATTCGGGGTCGGTGTGGGTGGAGCTTGACACCCCGGGCGAATATGTTTACCAGATCGTGGCGGTGGATTACACGCAACCCATGATGGCCACAATGTGGGCTCGGCGGGAGGGAACCGTTCCGGGCGCCATAGCCATTCACGTTGACGGCATGGACGCAAGCGGAAACGTGATCAAATCCTACGACAGCGGCTATCAGGATCCGGGCGGGGACGCCTACGTGCAATACTTCCTGCCGATTGACTTCACCGCGTATTCGAACATTACGCAGGCGAAGTTTTGGGCGATCGGCAACAGCGGAACGGCGAACAACGACGGCAATCTCGTGGATGACGTCGGGTTGTATGAGATTAACGGATGCGCTCAGGCGGGTTGGGACTGGGACGTGGCGGGCAACGCCAAAAAAGGCGCCCTGAATCTCGCCTGCACGGATTATCCGGCGGTTCACGGCGGTTTGTGCGCCATGATAGAGGCGTCGAACGTATCGGTGAGCGGGGACTGGCTGGAGCTCGCGAACACGCTTGACGCCGCCGCCGGGGTGCACGAGCAGACGTACACGCTTTTGCTGTACTGGCGAACGAACGGTGCGACCGTGAGCTTTTCGTTCGGAGTGTACGAGCATCGAACGGACGACTCGATCACCACGACGAACGAGAGCCAGATCATCACGGCGTCCGCGACATCCTGGCAAATGGCGAAAATGCAATGGATACCCAAGAGCGACTGCGTGAAGGCGCGAATATTCATCCGCAATCGGTCGAACGCGGCGCTTTACCTGGACGCGATAGCCCTCCTGGAGGGCGACATCCCCTATGACATGAACGCCAACGAATGCTACTGGGAGGGGTCCGACTTCGAGGCGACGGCGGACGTGACTGACGCACGGCTGATTCACCTGAACTCCTCGGTCAAAAACTCGATAGCGACGTTCGGGGATCGCGAGGCTTACGTGACCGATTCCGACGTGATCGACTGGACCGAGGCGGAGCTTTACATATCCAGCTATTTGAACGCTCACGCCTATCCGGAGGTGAAGGGGCGCATGACATTGATTTTGGGCGATGCGGGGGACATCCCGAACAATTCCGGATCCATTCGGCTTGTCGGACTGCCAAACGAGCCTCAGCCGCTTTACCCCTCCAGGATCGCATTCACCGTTTCGGCGTACGCGAAAGTTGACGTGGACCTCGGCAACGAGCGCCCGGACCTCGCCCTATTGCTGAGATATCTGAACTCGGAGAACAACCCGCAAAACTCATCGTCGTCCGGAGGCGGCGGAGTGACAAGCATTAACGGACAGAGCGGGGGCGTATGGGTGCCGGGATTGGTGCTTTCCGGATCCACCCCCCAGCCCGTAGCGTCGGCCGGAGCGATTGGCTCGTCACCGTCCGCATCCCCCGGCGATCACGCTCACGAGGGGGTGCATTCCGTGAACGGCATGACCGGGGACGTGACGGTTTCCGGGGGGGGAACGCTTGACACCTCCATTCCGAATCCAATAGCCGCGACGGGGGCGGTCGGGGTCGCGACCGCGGCATCCCCGGGCGATCACGTCCATGAGGGGGTTCACAGCGTTAACGGTCTGAAAGGCGACGTGACACTTCCGGCGTCCCTCTCCAACCCCATGACGACGCAGGGTGACATTATCATCGCGGGATCGGGTGGAACCCCGGTTCGATTGGCTCTCGGATCGGCCGGACAGGCTCTCGTGGCGGGAGCGACCGCCCCGGAATGGGCGAGCATCGCGGGAGGGGGAGGATCGATCCTCTACGGGGGATACGCGGCGTTGCCGGCGGCGGGGACCGTCGGGAGGCTGTATCTGGCGATCGATGCCATGGAAATGTTCTACGACAACGGAAGCGCGTGGGTTCCGTTCGGACCGATTTATGAACTAACGGCGCCCCCGCAAACGCTATCCTGGATAAATCAGGGGTCCGCGACGGTGAGCTACGTCAACGGCGTCGCCGTTTTGTCGTCCTACACGCCCTTGAACGGTTCCGACGACGTAGCCGCGCTTGTCAAAACCTACGCGACCCCGTACAAGGTCACCGTTCGGCTGAAACCCGTCTTCGCGCCGCTTGAAACCAATCTCAATTACGGGATCGTGATTGCGGACAATCAGTCAATCGACACGAAGATGGTTTGCCTTGCGCTCAAGCGGGACGGCGGTCAAACGGGAGGAACCACGTTGCAGATGAGATACATGTCCTCCCCGACGTCGTGGAACTCGTCGCCGTTCGAGGTCGATCCCGGGGAAATTCCGGAGTTCATGCGATTTTACGACGACGGAACGAATTTTTACTGGAGCGTGAGCTCGGACGGAATCAATTTTTACAACGTCTGGAGCACGGCGCGAACCGCATGGCTTGGCGCTCCGTACTCGGTCGGCTGGTATGTGAACCCGCACAACCAGACGTACCCGGCGCAGGTGTCGTTAACAAGCTGGACGGAGGGATAGGAATGGAACGCACGGATTGCGAAAAATACAATGACATCGAGACATGCCCGCAGGTGAAACAGGTGACGGACTGGCTTAAGTTGAACCTCACCGAGATCATGGAGATGAGCAAGCAGTTCAGGGCCGAGAGCGAGGCGACGACCGAAGAGGCGCGAGCCATGCGGAAGGTTGCGGAGAGTCAGAACAAGATTTTGCAGGGGATGTCGGAGCGACTGACGGTTGTAGAATCGGACATCAAATATCTCAAGCGCGAGAACGCCCTGGCGAACACCGTGGCGCACACCGTTTCGCGCATCGAGGGGATGCTTAAAATTATAATGATCGCGTTCGGCGCCCTCACGACGTTCACATTATTCATCGCGGGCTTGCTAATCGAGCATCTGGCGCGAGTGCTATAGGAGGATATCGCAATGACGATGGTGTCCAATCTTATACTGGAGGAGGCGGCCGCCTCCCAAAGCGCGAGGCTGCTGAAGATCGCCAACGCATGGCGAGCCTATTACGGGCAGATGAAAAAGCCGCTGAGGACGAAGCCGGGCGAGATAGACGACAATGTGCTTCTGAACTATTCCTCCATTGCGGTCAACAAAGGCGTGAGCTTCCTGTTCGGCAACGATGTTGACATGGAATGCAAGGAGAACCTGAGCAAGGAGAACGAATGGCTGGACGGATGCCTTGCGGCGAACAAATGGATGACATTCCTGACCAAACTGGCTCTGAACGGGGGTGTGTGCGGATCGACCTTTCTGAAGGTGATTCCGGGCGATCCCTATCCGCGCATGGTGGTACTCGATCCGTCAAATATGACCGTTCTATGGTCGCCGGATGATTACGAAGACATAACGTGTTACATCATCCAATGGAACGCCATCGATCCGCAAACGATGAAGCCGCTCACGCGGCGCGAACTCGTGGAGCGACAGGACAACGGAAACTGGATAATCATCGATCAGGAGCGCGTGGGGGACGCGAAAATCTGGGTGGAAATCGGACGATCAGTCTGGAACTATCAATGGGCGCCGATTTTTCACTGCCAGAACCTTCCCGCCCCCAACGAGTTTTGGGGCGTGGCGGATTTGGAATCGGACGTGCTTGAGGTTAACGCGGCGATGAACTTCACCGTTTCCAACATCGCCCGCATTCAGCGATATCACGCTCATCCGCAAACATGGGTTCGGGGATCCGGCATGGATCGCTTCAACACCGGGCCGGACACGGTGATATCCCTGGAGGGCGACAACGCCATGCTCGCGAATTTGGAGATGAAGGGCGACATGGGGGGATCGATGGAGTATTTCGACCGCCTCAAGCAGAGCTGGCACGAGATAACGCACATCCCCGTGGTGGCCACGGGCGAACTGGGAGTGAACACCAATCTCTCCGGCGTCGCCTTGGAGATACTCTATCGCCCGTTGCTGGAGCGAACGAACGTTAAGCGGCTCCTGTACGGCGACATGCTGCGGGACATGTGCTCGCGATTGCTGGAGCTTGGAGGGTTTCAGGCGAACATTCCGGTGGAGATTCACTGGCAAAACATGCTGCCGACAAATGTGCTGGAGGAGGCGCAGACGGGATTGATATACGAACAACTAGGCGTAAGCCGGGACACCATCCTCACCAGGCTCGGGTTCGATCCCGAGTTGGAGGAGGAGAAGACGGCGACGGAGAAAACCGAGGAGGGCAACGTCGGTTCGACCATGCTCTCCAATTTCGACAAGGGGGTTTAAACAATGGACATATGGGGGGCCATAAAACGAATGTTCACGTTACCGAAGGCGAAAAACAGCGTGAGCGACATCATCGGGGCATCTAACTGGAATGCCATAAAGTCAACAATTTACAATTCGCTGCAAATAGCCATTGGCGACGCATTGAATGGCGTGGAAAGTGCTACGCTGGTAGATATTGATAAGCTGACAAACAGTGTGTTGGGAATTTTCAAGGGTGTTGATCCTACTTTTTCTACTGCAATTCAATCCTCTATTATGGGGAGCGTACAGACATCCCTCAATAAAAATTTGAATGATATGTCGAAAGTTATTCTTGCTGATTTAGTGAAAGTGATTGGTTTATCATGAGCATATTCAGCGCATTTATGAATGATGGGCCTTTTGCTCAATTCCAATGGGGTAGTTTTTTACGCCATGTAATTGGAGGGGTCATTGCAGGGGCGGTGGCAGCATGGACAGCCGGAGGGGAATGGAAAGCGATTTTGGGAGCTGCGCTGGCAGCAGGATTGGCAAGTGCCAAAGCATTTATCGTTGTTCCGAAGGGATAAAAAATGAAACGAATTGGATTATGGATACATAATAGTGCGTCTGCAATAGGACATCTGCATGAGATACAGAGTTACGGATTCGATTACATCTGTATCAAAATCGCAGATGGTGCTCAGGGATATCATCCAGCAGATGCGAAACAGCTTTCAAAAGATGCGGAGAATATTGAATTTCCTATTATGGCATGGAGTTATATTTATCCTTGGGTTGATCCTTATAATCAGGTGTCTGCGATAAAAGAAAATCTCCCGCATGGATGCATAGATATAATCCTGGATGCTGAAGGGGAATGGGAAAATAATCAGGGAGCAACGCATGCAATCAGCCTTATTGCCGAGATTAAAAAGCAGATACCAAATGCGCAGCTCTGGCTTTCATCCTTTTATTGCCCGTCACTGCATGCACAATTTCCGTGGAAAGAATTCATGGCAGTATGTGTGGGATTTATGCCGCAGGCATATCAAGAGGGATCCACACCAGAAGATACGATAAAAGGAAGGATGAAATATTCTCCATTTTTTGAGGGGAAAAAGATAATTCCGACGGTGAACACTCCCCGAATGCTTGATATTCTTCAGTCGAATTTTAATGAATTGAATGTATGGCTATGGGACGGTACAGGTATTGAGAATTCTCAGATGAAAAATCCAGGTGAAGATGAGGGAGTAAGAGGACTGCATGGTCTATGGAAGTCTGAGATAGCAAAAATCAAAGGACAGAATAATGACGCCTAAGCAGAGAACAGGGATATGGATAGCTGCTGCCGGTGCCATTCTGGCATTCCGCGAGGCATACATGCTTTATAAGAGACAGCCTGATTCTACTGTGAGTGAAGCTATCTGGAGTGTGGCAACATTCCCACTTGTTCCTTTTGCCACAGGATTTCTCATGGGGCATTTATTCTGGCAAACAACGGAGACATACCAGGAGGAGGTACAACAATGTCTTTAACCACAATACAGCAGACGGTTCTGCAGGCCAGCTTACCAATACACCTTATATCTTCCGGTAATCTGGACGGGATACTATCCATCCTTATTCGTAAATGTGATAGTTTCACCTTCGTTGAAACCGAGGTAAAATACACCTCATAGATAAGGTGAAAAAGGGAGCTAAAACGATCAGTTCTGAGCGTGAAATATGAAAAGAACAACTAACTCGTTGACACCGAAGAGGTCACAAGTTCAAATCTTGTATCGCCCATGTTTTTCTCTCGTTTCACGCTCAAAAAGACCTGACGAACCCCGATTTTCGCCCTCCTTAAACTTCAAGGGAGGCGCAAAAATGCGAAACAGACCTCATAGTTTCACCGGTTCGAAAACCGGCGAACTGACCTCAAAATTTAATCCACCGACATCCAGGCTCCAAAACCTGGCGGACGGATGGCTGTTGGCGTGCGACATCAACCAACACTCCGAAAAGACGATCTACACGCGACGCCAACTGATCCGGCATCTGATATGGTTCCTCGACAAGCGACGGTTCGAGGAATGCGGCGTCGGCGAGCTGCGGGCGTTTCTGGCCTACTGCACCAACGGACACCGGGAGCCGGGCGGACGATGGGGAAATCCTCGATGCGTCAAGCCCGCGAAGCCGCGCACCATCCATACTTACCACGGGCATCTGCGCACGTTTTTCACATGGCTCGTGGCCGAAGGGGAGCTTGAGGCAAGCCCGATGGAGAGAATCCCCCCGCCCATATTCCGCTCGGATCAGATAGAGCCGTTCTCCCGCGAGCAGATCGAGGCGATGCTGCGGGCTTGCCGCTCCGGACGCCATGCGCAACGCGACGAGGCTCTCATCCTATTCCTGCTGGATACGGGCGTGAGGGTGAGCGAGCTTTGCGCCATCAATTTCGAGGATATCGACCTCGCATCATATCGCGTGACCGTGCTCGGCAAGGGGAACAAGCGCCGTGTCCTTTACTTCTCCAAACCCACGGCAAAGGCGTTATGGGGGTATTTGCGCGGAAACGAGCGCGATGATAACGACGGACCGCTATTCGTCTCCGAACGCGGGGACAGGCTGACCAGATCGGGGGTTCAACAGCTCATCGAGCGCCTTGGCAAATTAGCCAAAATCAGGCAGACGCGATGCTCCCCGCACACGTTCCGGCACACGTTCGCGGTGGAGTTCCTGCGGGCCGGCGGCAACACATTCAGCCTGCAAACAATGCTGGGGCACACCAACCTCGCCATGACCATGCGCTACGTGCATCTGGCGCAGGCGGACATCGAGGGACAACATCGGCAATACAGTCCGGTGGAGCGATTGCGTCGCCGGTGATCGGTTAACGGAGTGGTTCACGCATCACCGCAAACGAGCCTCTCCGTCTCCCTCGCCACAAGCTCAATGAAAATCTCTCGATCCCACTCCGGCCTCGCCAGGCGATTAAGGTTCTCCCAACGAGGCGTGGCGGCGAGGCGATGCACCAATTCGTGCGCCAGAACGCGGCGCAAATCGCCCCCCTCCAAATGGGAGGAGACGATTATAACGCCATCGACACAGACGGCGCCCTTTTTGGCGGACAGTTCGGGATCGAACAGAATTTCGGCGCCGTGGAGTTCGCAATATTCCGGAAGGGATTTGATCTCTCGTGCGATCTCGGCGGCGCAAAGCAGGGAAGTATTGCGCATGCGGGTTTCCTCGGATGAATGATTGTCATGTAATAATCATTTTAACCGAGCGAACGAGGAAAATAAAAGCGGAGTCATCCGGAGATGATTCCGCTTTTATTGAAAAATCAAAGGTTATTTTCCATAGGCGTAAACGCGATCCTCAATGGCCCCCTTGATTCGCCATTTGGCGAATCTTGCATCCAGCCATTTTGTCGTCTTGTCATATTGCAACTTAAGGAAAATAAAAAGTATGAATGGAGCGATCAACTCGGCGTTCATGAGAAACATGTGAATAATGATTAAATACCAGGCTTTTCCGTAATATTTCCTCATTTTATCGCGAACATCACCATCCATTTCGCTCAAGCCTTTCTCCCAGTTCTCAAGAAACGACGCGTGACCGTCAAAATCAATCGGTGATCCTATGGTTCGCTCCAATATGAAATCAAGCAATGTCATGTTGCGAGAGTAACGCGCTGCTCCCTTGAGAAACAGATCAAACGATTTCACGGCGATGTTATCCGCATCCAGGTTGACGTTTCTTTCGAATGACCGTATTTCATCACTCAGAATGTCTATGTCAAGCTTAAAATTCTCCGCTCTTAAATCCTTCGCGAGCTTAAGCAAAAAAAGCAAAAACATAATACCAATCATGGATATTAATGCGTCAAGTCCAGCCTGAGCCTGAATCATGAGAAGCCTCCTTTTGCGCATTCCCAATGGTTATACGATATCCGACATGAATATTATTCCACATTCTTGTCATCACTATTCTTTTGAGCGTAAAGACGATGACGTTTTTTTGCACCGCGAATACAGGTGATTACCGCACCCGCGCCCGCAACTCCAATCGCCCAGGATACCGTGACACTGATATTGGAAAGCAAACTTACAAGAATATTCGCTTTGGTGATTTTTCCGGCAAGAGCGAGAAAACATTCGTAAGTGGTGACACAAACCATGAACAACCCAAAAAGAATCATTCCGCCAATCCATTGGATTTTGGCGAGGTCAATTCGATTTTGCTCCTTTTGCACTTCAATATTCGGATTTTCACTCACCCTCCTTCTTATTCTCATCCCCCTCCCCCAGCATTTTCCGGATCAATTCCATATTGGCGTCGGCGTTCCGGCGGAGGTTATCCAGGTACGCGTCACGCGCGGGACCGGGAGGCAGCTCCTTGGCCACGCGCCCCAGATAGCCGAACGTGTCCCGCATGACGGGGTCCTCGTCCGGGGGGAAGGGTTGCTCCATGTCCGCATCGTCGGGGGATTTGATTTCCCGATCAGCGCGGGAAGACTTGAAGTTGGGTTCCACCTCCTCCTCGACGGAGGTGCCGGATTCCCACATCTCGGCGATATCGTCGTATCCAGCAAGGCGCAATGCGGAGGGGATATCCTGATTAAATCCCCTTGCAAAACGAATGATTGTCTCCGCATTAGGTTGTCTCCCATCAAGCAGCCCGCTTACGGTGGCATACGAAATTTTTGTCTTGATTTCGACCTGACGTAGTGACATCCCTTTGGATAATTCGTGCGCCCATTCAGCCAATTTGTTGTTAAACCGCGTGACCATAGTAATCATTATATATCCTCCTGTTTTCTTTATTCAAAATAATTCGTTTTTTTTCAAAAATATATTGACACGCCGTGAAACAATGTGTATAATATGGTTATGATGTTACACGACGAAACAACAATCACGCTCACCCCCCGCAGACGCGGGCGACGTCGAACCGAGATGAAGCGCATGGACGAAAAATTACGATCCATGTCTCTCGGCGAAGGTCTGCGCGACGCGATGCTGCGGATGGACCGTTTGCACATGACATACGTTGGGATGGCGAACGAGCTGGAGCGGATGACGGGCGTGAGGGTGAGCGGGCGAACGATATGCAACTGGCTGCGAGAATACGCCGCCGGCTTGCATAACGAGACTGCATAATCCGCGCCGAAGCGAACGAGCTTTAACAAAACAAGTGATTTTACGAGGATTCCCTCCACATCCGATTGGATGCGTTTGTCGGACCGACCAGGTCGGACGGACATTCGTGAGCGAGGGAAGACGCGGGGAGGGGTTTATCTCCTTAACCCTCCCCGACCATCGGGCGATAGTTTGATCAAAATACCCCCTAGGGTGGGGGAGACGGAGTGAAAGCCTCCAAGCCCGACCAGAATTTTCCATCCGGATGCAATCGATCGGAATCCCGAGCAATTCCGGTGAAGCGAGGGGCAAAGAGGGTGACCGCAATCGCGTCACGAGAACGCCTGGAGACAGAAGCCCTTGGAACGGTGTGACGCTCCGGAGAGACGGGGAAAATCCAAAAAACAGGGAGGACAACAAGATGCGCGCGGGAACGGAGAGAATGAGGGAGTTGGGAATAATTCCCTCGGATCTGGCGCGGAAGCTCGGAATCAGCGAGCGGTATCTGCGCCACATCCTTCGCGGAAACACGCGCCATGTGAATCTTCGGACCGCGACGCGAGTCGCCAGGGCTCTCGGGTGGAACGACCCGACGGAGCTTCTTAAAATCAAACGACGGGGCGAATCGGGCTCCGCCGAGGTCAAAACGAGCGAACGGGGGCGAATGGTCGGTTCGCCCCCATCCAAAATCAACGCCTGAGATATTCTACCATGACTATTTCGGAAATATCAATCGCCCCGGATCCCATTCTCGATGAAATTCTCTCCGATCTGGACAGACTACTGGAGGAGACGATGTCAGCCGAGGAGAAAACCATGGAGGCGTGGCGATTATACGACGAATGCGAGCGAGCCGGAAAACAACCGTCGTTCGTTCGAGTGCTTGAACTCAGAGAGGCGTCAATAAGCAAGCGTCGCGAATACGAGCGAGCCGTTGCAAGATTGCGCGAGGCTCTGGAGGGATGATCGTTCGGAATGACATCCTCGCATTCGTTTCGCCGTCCGATCGAAATGTTCGTTGTCGGATATGCGGGCGACGCCTTTTTACGGAGAAATCCCGCAAGGTCGGCATTGGTCCGACCCGCAACAAAAAACTTTCAGGAGATAATCAATGCCACAAGTCGAAACCGAACAGGAACTCATCCCCGCAGGGGAGCATATTCTAACTCTCAGATCGGTGGACGAGAAGGAGATGTCGAAATTCGGATCCAAGAACGAAAACGACACCACCACGCGCTGGATATGGAAATTCACCTCCCAGATGCGCGACGATGACGACAAACCGTACACACTCGTTATCTACACAAATACACGGTACGGCAATTCCAACGCCAGTCTGACGCATCTGTTGGATTTACTAATCCCCAACTGCACCAAGGAGATCGCTCGATCCCTGAACACCGACGATATCCTCGGCAACAAATACAAGGCTCGCATCAAGCACGTGACCGGCGATACCGGCAAAATGAGAGCGGAGATTATCACCGCAGCACCTTACTCCGGCAAAAAACGTCCGGATCCGGATGATGACGAACCGACTCCCACGTCCAAAAAAGCCCCTGTTAAAAAGGATGATTACGATCCGTTCGAGGAGGACTGAGATGAAAATCGGTCCCATGCTTGAACCCAAATGCGTTCACGGCAAATCGATAAGCGAGCGATGCCGCGGATGCGAGGAGACGGAAAGCGACATCGAGAGGGAATGCCTCCTGATAACACTGACGCTTGTTATCGCGCCGATCGCTACGCTTTGCATCTTCTGGTACATGGCGGGAGGGTTCAGATGATAGCCACCAAACTCACCGTTTCCGTCGAGCGCAAGCTCGCACGCAATTACTCCACGCAATGCGTTCGCGTGGGCGCCGAAATCGAGCTTGAGGAGGGGGACAGCTTCGACGATGCGGCGCGAGAATGGGCGGAACGCTGCAAGGCGCTTGTTCGCGAGCAGCTCCATCCCGTCAAAAAGGAATCGGAGAATCCCGAACCCGAAGCGACGGCTGCGGAGCAATCCAAATCCGAGGATACGGGGAAAAAAGAGGAAAATCAAAACGCTCCTGAGCCAGTCAAATCCGAAACGGCGAAGGAGGAGTCGTCTCCGAACGGGTTCAAAATCGGGCAAACCTTGCGCAATAAAAAGCATCCCGACCAGGAGGCGACAATCGTTTCATTCATAGCTCCGGATCAATGGACGATCAAATCGCATGTGAACGGAAAACGATACGAAACGGACGCCGATACGCTCAATCGCATGTATGAAATCGCCAAAGGAATGAAACCGAGCGTCACGGATGACGATGAGGACGATTTCGATGGCGAGTAGCGAATGGTACCTGCAAAACCTAGCAGGGGGAAGCGACGGACTGATCAATATCCGCTGCCTCCCCCCCAGGGGATGCGACGGACCGGCGATCAACAAATTCTTCGGTCCGAAATCCCTCGGCAAAGCGATTGACTGGTGCGAGGAGATGAAACACTCGCACGACGTTTACGCCGGGGTTCTGACGCGGGAATGGCCCGACGGAGGCGCGAGAGCCGTCCCCGAGGCGAGATGGCTTTACACTGACATCGATGCGGGATCCGGAACATTGAAGGATTGCGGAAGGCTTCTGGAAGGCGCCGGATTTCCCAGACCGGAGATGATCATTCTCTCAGGTTCGGGAGGAATGCATGCGTACTGGCGCCTGAAAGCGCCATTCGAGTTCGCAGGGGATGACGACCGAAGATTATATAAAAAAACGCTGAAATGCCTGTGCGAGCGCATCAACCTCAAATCAAAGGATTCCGATGGACCTCACGCGGACGCATCCAAGGCGGACATAGGCGCCATCCTGCGAGTTCCCGGTACCTATAACCACAAATGGGAGCCCCCCCGTGAAACAATCGCCATTGAATGCCCATCCAAACCCCACTCGTTTTCCAAATGGGTTGATTTTCTCGGAGTTGCCGAGGAGATCAAATCCACAAGACACCCACTGACGCCGAAGATATCCGGAGACATCGAGGGCACCATTCGATCCCACCTGGAAAAATGGGTGACGCAGCCCATTTCCGAAGGCGGGCGTCACAACGATCTCACAAGCAAGGCGAACTGGCTGGGCAAGGAGAAAAACTTCGAATATCGCGAAGTGCTTTCGTGGCTCCAAATCAAGGCGGCCAATTGCCCCGGAAGCCGCATTCCCGACACGGAGCTTGAAAGGATAGCCAGGTACGCCTGCAAGGGCTAATTCGGGCAAATAATACGTATTATCAAAGCCGTTGAAAAGGAGATTACAATGCCGTCGTCAGAATGGATGCGCGATCTGGAGGAAATGGACCCCATCGAATTCAGAGCCGCGATACTGCGCAAAACGGATCACTTCCCAGGAGGCGTGCGCGGCCTCAGGGACATGATAATCGACACCCTCAACCCGCTCGTCAAAATGGAGGACGACAATGAGCTTCAGTTCCTCCAGGCGGCGCGATTTTTGGAGAGCGAACCCCCTCCCCCTCCCCCCCTGGCAAACGGCTTCATGCCGGCGAACAAACTGTCCCTCTGGGGAGCGAAGCCCAAGATGGGCAAATCCCTGCTTGCGCTATACGTCCTGGCGTGCGTGGCGAGGGGTGAACCCATTTTCGGGGATTTCGACGTGCGCCAAGGCGGTGCGGTGTACATCGGCATGGAGGACGGCTGGAACGAAATAGCCCAGCGTCTGCGAAACCTCGGGATAACGGACGAGAACCTGCCGGTCTACATCAGTGTTAACCGCGTAAACTACGCCGAGACGGCCAACCTGCTCAAACTGGAGGAGCGGCTGAACGCCTTGCCCGTTCCTCCATCTCTGGTGTGGATAGACACCGCCCGGCAGGGAATACGGTGCAAGGACTGGGACAACCCCGCCGAGGTGACCGAGGCGTTTCAGGGATTGCGGGAGCTGGCGCAGCGCACCTGCCACATCGCCGTAAACCACCACAACCGCAAGGCGGACGCGGAGGACACCGTGGACCTGCTCAGCGGATCAAACGCCCTCACGGGCGCCGTGGACGCCATCTACGCCCTCACCAAGCGGCGCCGCATGGACAACGGCGACATCGAGCTGACTCTGGACTTCGAGGGTCGCGGTCTCGTAGGGGGACAGATGATGATTCGCATGGACACCAAAACCTACGAGTGGCGCAGCGTGACGCCGGAGGAGGAGGATGAGGCGAAGCGAGCGGAAAGACAGGAACATCTTGGAGCACAAATGGACCAGGTCAAGAATGCCATTAGACAACTTGGTAACACGGCAACGCGAAAAAGAATTCAGGGAATTGTCGGCATGAGTGACGGCACTATGACACGATTGTTAAAAACTATGAAGGATGACGGAATCATTGAACAGGGTCCGAAATGGAAGGATGAGAATAATCCGAAACTCGCCCCGATTTATATCATTTGCGATTTTGCTTACAATATCGATGAGGAGGAATTTTAAATGCCGCAAAAAAGATTCCGCCACCCTATAGGGATTCTTACGTGGCGGAATCTTTTAAGAACAAGATATGCCTTACATCCGGCATAAACATTTCCCCTCCGAGAGAGAGGTATTTTTCCTCTCTCGGAGGGGTTGGAAACCATTAAAAAGATTCCGCCAGCAGTCTTTTTCTTATAGGGTGGCGGAATCTTTGAAGCATCAAATGTCTACATATTTTAACTCCGAAAAGGGTCGAAAAATGAGAACGATGAGAATACTGCAAAGGGTTCGAATGCTCGGGGCGACGCTGGAGGTTCGCGACGGCAAACTGATAGGCAAGCCCAAGGGCGCCCTGGACGAAATGGCGGCGCAAATAAGGCTGCACAGGGAGGGGATTAAGCGATTCATCCTGTGGTCGCAAAGCGGCAAACTGACGCGACGCCATAGCCGTTTGAGAGGATCGGACATCTGGATTGCGGCGGATAACGCGACGGTTCCGGGTTCGGTCAGTCCCGGGGATCTGTATCGCGCGTCGGAGATCGTTTCGCTGGGGGGATTGTCGCGCCAAATGATAAAAAGCGTTCACAAAATCAAAAAGGAGTTCGACGGCCAAATAACGGAGGAGGAGTTATGAAAAGTTTATTTGAGATAACCGGATGCGAGGGAGGTGTGGTAAGAGACACGAATAATAACCTCATGCTGATGAAATGGGGGCGACGGACCGGCATTCCTCAAATCCTCACTTGCGATGAGTTTGATCCGCGTTTGGCTTGCGTGGATGAAAATTTGAAATCCGAGAAGATCGAATTGGATATCCCGGCGTGCCAAATGATAAACGATCATTCTCCATATGAAATGTTCAAGACCTTTTTGATTTACAACGATTTCGGAAATAAAGTTTGGGTGACGGTGATTTTATGACGAAAGGAGAAACCATGAAACGAATCATCATTTCCAATGCATTCAGTGTCAACATGCTGGATCGGCAACTCGGGGAGCAAGCCGTGCACGCAACACCAATAAACGCGCATCAGGCTCGAGCCATGCTAAGATTGTTTTCAAAGGATAACATTCCGATTAGTTCCTGCGTGGGGCATGCCGACATCGCTGCGATAATGTCGGGGATTCTGAATTTCGATGTCCCGTTCAATCGGGAAACGATACAGGCGGTTCCGGGGGATTTGATCATTCTGGGGCAGTACGCCGGCCCCCGTTTGCCCGAGGGGACGACGCAATTGCCGGAGGATGCGAAAATTTCCTGGTGGAGTTTGAGAATTCGAGAAGAGCCGGAATGAAGCCGAATGTCTCCCCGTCGAAGAGATCGATTCGCAAGCCCGTCGCAAATGCTA